>Ga0180436_10003957_pt1 | contig 13468 bp, 10 predicted proteins | sample SS_ome_2_FD_132434 | JGI IMG/M metagenome (GOLD analysis project Ga0180436, IMG submission 132434) | Hypersaline lake sediment archaeal communities from the Salton Sea, California, USA - SS_3_S_2 metaG | ecosystem: Environmental > Aquatic > Non-marine Saline and Alkaline > Hypersaline >...
ACGGCCGTAACCGCGTAGGTCTCGAACAGGTCGGCGGCCATACCGGCGCAGTCGCCCACATTGTCGCCCACGTTGTCGGCGATGGTGGCCGGGTTGCGGGGATCGTCTTCGGGAATACCGGCTTCGACTTTACCCACCAGGTCGGCGCCCACATCGGCACCCTTGGTGAAGATACCGCCGCCCAACCGGGCGAAAATGGAGATCAGGCTGCCGCCGAAACCCAGGGCGACCAGGGCAATTACATCATGGGTGAAGGCATAGTAACCCGCTACGGCGGTCAGGGCCAGTCCGGCCACGATCATACCGGTCACGGAGCCCCCCTTGAAGGCCATGGCCAGACCGGCGGCCATGCCCTGCTTGGCGGCTTCTGCGGTTCTCACATTGGCCAGCACGGAAACGCGCATGCCGATATAGCCGGCCAGGAAGGAGGCTACGGCACCCACCAGAAAACCTACGGCGGTTTTGGCGCCCATGGTGGCGAAAATAACGACAAAGATGATGGCACCGGTGATGCCCATGCTCTTCATCTGCCGATTGAGATAGGCCACCGCACCCTCTTTGATGGCGTTGGCAATCTCCTGCATTTTTTCGTTGCCCGCCGGCGCACCCTTAACGATGCCGGCGATGATAATTGAGTACAGCACACCAATCAAACCCACCAGAGTACAAACCAATGGGATATTCTCCAACAACAATTCCATGTCCATTGACTCCTCCATTGTTAATGTTGGGGTTCGCGTAACCTTATAAGTTCGCAATTTTTATGTGCTGCGGCTCCACCCCAGAAAGCGTTTGCCCCCAAGAATACCGGGCATATTCCCAACCGTCAAACACAGCCAAGCGGAACGCTGCAGTACTTAAAATGTGAAGTTGTCTTTGCGCGAGCCCTTAAGTAGAACAACCAAACGTTTTGCCATGGAAGTGGTTCATTCCCGCTGCGAAGCCATCCCGCAGAATGGCTGAAATGGCATCCTGAGCGCCACGCAGAATGGCATCCAGGTCCTGCGTTTCGGACCGGCTGAAGGTTCCCAGAACATGTCCGGTTACCGCCTCCTGGTTCGCAGGCCGGCCAACACCGATACGCAAGCGGGGAAAATCGCCACCGCCAAAAGCTCCCATCAACGACCGAATTCCGTTATGTCCTCCGCTCCCCCCTTTCGTTTTTATTTTTAATCTGCCAAATGCCAGATCGATATCATCATGGACCACCAGGATGGCCTGGTGCTCAATTTTGTAATATTGGCTCAGCCTTTGCACCGGCGGACCGCTACGGTTCATAAACCCCATGGGTTTAGCCAGGATAACCGGCGTCTGGTCGATCCTGCCGCGGCCATGCAGCGTGTCAAATTTTCCGGGTTTCAGGGTTACATCATACGCGGCGGCCAATCTGTCGATGGCCATAAAACCGATATTGTGCCGGGTATCATGATAGTTTTTCCCCGGATTCCCCAACCCCACGATCATTCTCAGCACGGGGCCATGTCCCTTTTCCAGCACGGTCCATGCCCCGCTTTAAGGATTCCCGGGTCTCCGAATCGAAGGCCCCGGCTGCTTTGGTCGCAAGGAAGATCAGGACGCAGCTTCTTCATTAGCCGCCGAATCCTCCTCCACTTCCTCTTCCTCACCTTCCAGCTCTTCCTCTTCCGTCTCCTCAGCCTCGACCTTGGGACTGAGGATGGTGATCACTGTAAAGTTGGCATCGGACAGAACCTCCACGCCTTCTGCCAGGGGAATCTCCTCGACGTGGATGGAGCCGCCGACATCCAGCTCACTGATATCGACCTCAATGGATTCAGGAATTTGATCCGGCAGGCACGAGACTTCGATTTCCCGGCGGACCACCTGGAGCAGGCCGCCCATCTCCACCCCAATGGATTTGCCCAAGGGTATCACCGGAACCTTGACGCTGATCTTCCGATCCATGGCGATTTCATAAAAATCCACATGGAGCGGATCCTGGGAAACCGGATGAGCCTGAAGCTCCTTAATCATGACCCGCCGCCGGGGCTTGCTGTCACCTTCCAAAATCAGGTTGAACAAGGCATTGACCGAACCCTTTTTCAGGGCCAGTTCCAGCTCATGGGCATCGAGGGTAATCATCATCGGTGCCGTATCCGGTCCGTACAAAACTCCGGGCAGTTTTCCTTCCTGCCGGAGCCTGCGGGCCGGACCGTTGCCAACGGTTTGTCTTGCTGCAGCTTTGAGTTCTATGAATTCCAAAAGATGGTTCCTCCTTAAACAAACTTAAACAAAAGATCTTATACAAAAAGAGATGTTACCGAATCACCGCGGTTGCTGCGGATAATCGCCTCGCCCACGAGTTCGGCAATTGAAATCACGACTATTTTATCAGAGGCCAGGGCAGCACCCCTCAGGGGGATGGTATCGGTAACCCCCAAACTGATAATGGGTGAAGCGTTAATCCGGTCCAGGGCCGGCCCTGACAGCACCGGATGGGTGGCGCAGGCGTGAACTTCCAGGGCGCCCTTGGCCATCAAGGCCTCCGCCGCCTCGGTCAGGGTGCCCGCAGTATCCACCATGTCGTCCAGGATGATGGCGGTTTTATCCCGGACATCACCGATGACCGCCATGGCCTTGGCCTGATTGGGGGCGTCCCGCCGTTTATCGATGATGGCCAGGTCGCAGTCCAGGCGTTTGGCATAGGCCCGGGCACGCTCGACGCCACCGGCATCGGGGGATACGAGCACCAGGTGGTTTGTAAAACTGTCGCGGATATGCTCCAGCAAAACCGGGGCGGCGAACAGGTTGTCCACCGGAACATTGAAAAACCCCTGAATCTGGCCGGCATGCAAATCCATGGTGATGATCCGGTCGGCCCCGGCCGTGATCAGCAGATCGGCCACCAAGCGCGCGCTGATGGGAACCCGCGGGGCAACCTTCTTGTCCTGGCGGGCATATCCGTAATAGGGCAGCACCGCTGTAATACGGCTGGCCGAAGAGCGCTTGAAAGCATCGATCATCATCAGCAACTCCACCAGGGATTCATTCACCGGATAGCAGGTCGACTGAACCACAAAAATGTCCTTCATGCGTACATTTTCATTGATTTCAATCTGGATTTCACCATCGCTGAATGTTTTTACTTTGGCGTTGCCCAGGGGAACTTCGAGGTAGGCGCAGATACGCTGGGCCAAATCAGGATTAGAATTGCCGGAGAAAATCGCAAGTCCGTTCATCGGTTTTCCGTTTGTCAGTTAAGTATAGCTAAGCAAATTGTGCTGGAAGGCCATCAGACAGGTTTTGCTGCTTTGCTACCGGCAGGGTTCACGGACACCGGCCATAGGCAGTTTTTTACGTGCGTTTATTCAAAAATTGGCTGGGGCGGGAGGATTCGAACCTCCGAATGCAGGAACCAAAATCCTGTGTCTTACCACTTGACGACGCCCCAGCATAGAATTATCAGGTTTTGCCGATTCCGGCCGGTCAGGCCACAAAATCCAGGTAACCGGGTTTCGTGAGCAGCTTGACCGCAAAGGTCTGCCAGGAGCGTTTTTTCGCTATCCCGCGGCCCGCCCCCAGGGCTTCCTTAAGATCGGTGAATATGCCAAACACCGCCGACCCGCTCCCGGACATCAACACACCCCGGGCTCCAGCCGCCCAAAGCAGCTCTTTGGCTTCTCTGACTTGCGGATAGTGCTCCAGGGTTACGGTTTCAAGATCATTAACCAGATCCCGGGCAAAGCTAAATTGCCTTGCTTTAAAAGGAATTTTTCTATGTTGTTTTTCGGGTTTTGTCAATCCCAAATTCAATTTCCTGAAGATGGCGGCCGTGGATACGGCCACCCCCGGATAAACCACCAGCAGCTTGCCATCGGGCAGATTGTCCACAGCGCTGAGATGGTCGCCGATGCCGGTGGCCCAGGCGGGCCGGCCGAAAAGAAAAAATGGCACATCCGCCCCCAACTCCCGCCCCAGCCGGAAGAGCTTATCGTTTCCCAGGGGTGCGCCGTGGAGTTGATTCAGGGCATGCAGGATACCGGCGGCATTACTGCTGCCCCCCCCTAAACCGGCACCCGCAGGGATGGCTTTTTTAATACGGATGGAAAGGCCCGTTGCGGCCTGGTCCGGGAGGACCCGGTAAAAGCTAAGGGCCGCGGCCAGGGCAAGATTACGCTGGTCAACGGGGATGGAGGGATCCGTGCAGGTTACGCTGAAGCGGACACCGCCGAACTTCAATTCAAGGATATCGTAAAGGTCAATGCCGCAAAACAGGGATTCCAGGTTGTGGTACCCGTCGGGCCGCCGGCCGGTGACCCTGAGATGGAGATTGACTTTGGCGGGGGTTTTCAATGTATAGCGGCGCCCCTCGTCAACAGGGGGCGCCGGAAAGCTCGACAGAGACATCCTTTGCGGCCGCTATTTGGTCAACTTTATCACCAGGAACCCGGCATTGGGACGCCAGACAAAGAACTGCAGGGCATCGCCATCCTTGATGTCCTCCATAACCTGGTGATAATCCGTAATGGAATTAATGGCCTGATGATTAATCTCCCGAATAATATCCCCCACTAAAATTCCCGCGTTTTCCGCCTTGCTCTCTTTTTCCACACCCTCAACCAGGATACCGGTGGCCTCGGGCAGATTGAACCGGCGCGCCGCTTCTTCGGTGAGTTCAGTGAGCGTCAACCCCAGCTCATCTTCAGCCTGAGGGGTAAACTTGCGTGACACGGACCCTGGATCGCTGGGCCGCTTGCCCACCTTAACCCGGACGGTTTTTGATTTTCCATTGCGGATGAGTTCCACCGCAACCTTATCGCCGACCTGAATACCGGCTACGATTCCGGTGAGGTCCCTGCTGGAGGTGACCGGTTTGCCATCAATGCCCACAATAACATCCTTGGGCTGGATACCCGCCTTATCCGCGGGATCGCCTGCCACGACATCCACCACCAGCGCACCTTCGCCCCCGGGCACGTTGAGGTATTCCGCCATATCTTCCGGCAGGTCGTTAATGGTAACCCCCAGCCAGCCCCGGGTTACCGAGCCGCTGTCCTTTAACTGGGCAATGATCCCCTTGGCGAGATTGATGGGAATGGCAAACCCGATGCCCTGTCCCCGGGCCACAATGGCGGTGTTGATGCCTACCACCTGTCCAGCCAGGTTGATGAGCGGTCCCCCGCTGTTACCGGGGTTGATGGAGGCATCGGTTTGGATGAAATCATCATAGGGGCCTGATCCGATGACACGGCCCTTGGCACTGACGATGCCGGCGGTGACCGTGTGCTCCAGCCCGAAAGGGCTGCCGATGGCCATCACCCAGGCACCGATTTTCAGGGTGTCGGAATCGCCCAGCACAGCCACGGGCAGGTCGTCCGGGGTTTTTATCTTTATCAGCGCCAGATCGGTATTGGCATCCCGTCCGACGACCTCGGCATCATACTCTTTTTCGTTTTTGAGGATTACGCGGATCTCTTCGGCATCTTCAACCACATGATTGTTGGTCACGATAAAACCGGCCTTGTCAAAGATAAAACCCGACCCCAGGCTGCGCTGTTTGAAATCGCGCTGCTGCTCCTCGCCGAAGAAACGTTTGAAAAACTCATCCATGGAGTCATTATCGCCGAAGGGTCCCTGAAAATGGCGGAATACCCGCCCGCCGCCCTTAATGGTTTTTACGGTGCGGATATTCACCACCGCAGGGCTGACCTGTTCCGCCAGGTCGCTGAAGTTAGGTAAATTTTGAAGGGCATGGGCCGGTGTGACCAGACTGCTGAATTCACCAATGCCACCCGGTGCCAGGCCGATCAGGAGCAAGCTCAGGCCGAGGAAGACAGTTTTAAGGTGCAGGGAAACCTGTCCAGCCTGCAGGCAGCGTCTTATATACCGCTTGTTTTTTCGGGTCATTATATATTTTCCTTGATAATTATAGTCCGCAAACAGACCTAGTGCGCACACCCGACTGGCTCGGATTATTAACCGACAACAATCCGGAAATCCAGCTGCCCGGCCATGACCAGGCATGGTTCCGGTCGGGGCCATGGGCTTCAGCTGATTACAGCCGGCAGCCTACCCCATTTCACGCACATAGATGATGCGCAGGTCATACAGGATGTTTTTGAGCATGCCGGATTCCTCGGCGGTAAGGTTGCCCTTGGTCTTTTCTTCCAGCATACCCAGAAGGTCGATGGTCTGCTTGGCCAACTCGAGCTGCTTGTTTTTTGCCCCGCTGGCCGGATCATCCACAATGCCCAGGTGCACAAATGCCGATTGGTTCAAAGAGAGGATAAACGTACTGAAATCCATAGCCGGCAACGGTTGCCCCTGATCAGGCGCCTGCCCTGCCTCCTGGGCATCGCCGGAGGGTGCCGGGCCTTGTTCCGGGGAATCTTTTTTTTCTTCAGTCATAATACTCTCCCAAATTTTAGCGGAAATCCATAGTCAACGGAATCCGACCGGCGCAGCGGGCGGCCGCTGCGCGCAAGAACTCCCGGCGCACTAAAACTCCAGGGGCGTTACTGTTTTCACCAGGGGCAGCTCCCGCAGTTCATCCACAACCTCGGGAGGGATGGGGGTATCGGCCGACAGAAAGATGATGTTGCGGTCCCCTTCCTCTTCCTGGCCCACCTGCATTCTGCCGATATTGATGTTGTGTTTCCCCAAGGTGCTGCCGATCTGGCCGATGGAGCCGGGCTTGTCGATGTTGTGGATCAGCAGCAGATGCCCCTCGGGCACCATCTCCAAACGAAAACTGTTGACCTTCACAATCCGGGGATCATCCTTGCCAAAAATGGTGCCGGCCACGGTACTGTTCATTTCGGTGGTCACCACGCGCATGGTAACCTGGTTGAGATAATCCTCGGATTCGGCCACAGTGCTCTCCGATACCTTGATGCCCCGGTCCTGGGCCATCACGCCGGCATTCACAAAGTTGACCATGTCTTTCACCATGGGCGCCAAGAGTCCTTTGAGGGCCGCCGTGGACACCGGCGCCAAGTCAAGTCCGCTGAAATCTCCCGCAAATTCAATGGCCACCTCTTTAACCGGCCCGCTGATCAATTGGGCCTGCAGGGTGCCGATCTGGTCAGCCAGTTTGAGGTATGGTCCCAATTGGTCCAGCAAATCACCCGTCACGGAGGGCACGTTCACCGCGTTGATGATGGTTTCTTCCGTGAGCAGGGCGATTATCTGGTTGGCCACGGCCACGGCCACGTTGGTTTGGGCTTCGGCGGTGGACGCTCCCAGGTGGGGCGTGCAGATCACCCGATCCAGCTTCAGCAGCGGATGGTCCCCCGGCGGTTCCTGGGCGAATACATCCAGGGCTGCACCGGCAACCCGGTCTGAAACCAGGGCCTGGTATAAGTCATCCTCATCAACAATCCCGCCCCGGGCACAGTTGATGATCATGACGCCATCCTTCATCTGGTCAAAGGCGGCTTTGTTGATCAGGCCCAGGGTCTCCTTCATTTTGGGCACATGCACCGAAATATAGTCAGCCCGGGCATACAACTCCTCAAGGCTCACACAGCTGAAGCCGGCCTTCTCGATCTGTTGGGGGGTGACAAAGGGGTCATAGATCACCACCTTCATTTTCAAACCCCGGGCGCGATCGGCCACAATCGATCCGATCTTGCCGAATCCGATCACCCCCAACACCTTATTGTATATCTCCCGGCCCTGCAGGCGCTTTTTCTCCCAGCGTCCATCCTTGAGGGTCACAGTGCCCTGGGGAATATTGCGGGTCAAGGCCATTAACATGGCAATGGCATGCTCCGCCGTGGTCACCACATTACCGCCGGGAGTGTTCATCACCACCACGCCCCGCTTGGTGGCCGCCGGTATATCCACATTATCCAGCCCGATACCGGCCCGGCCGACGACCCTCAGGTTGTCCGCAGCGGCCAACAGATCCTCGGTCACCTTGGTGGCACTGCGAATGACCAGACCGTGGTATTGGCCGATGATCGCTTTCAACTGCTCCGGATCAAGACCGGTCTGCACATCGACCTCGATGCCGTCCTGCTGTCGGAATAGCTCAATTCCTGCTTCCCCCAGATTATCACTGACTAAGACCTTCATTCCCCCCCCTAGAGACCCGCACGGCCCGATGGTTAAATTTCATGATGATCCGTGGGCGATTATTCCCAAAGCCAAGGTCGGTATACCCATGGGATTCCCGGCGGTGGCTTATCCACCCATCCTGTTCAATTTGGGTTAAAACATACTGATTTACCCCTGCTTGTCAAGCTTAAAGCCTGGCCCCTGATCCGGGATCGACGGTTTCAATTCCCAACGATTTTAGGTAGAAACCAAAAATTCCGGCGCGCCGGTCACACCGTAACTTCAGAGCTGGGCACAGGGGACCAGCCGCTATTCGAAAACGCCCCTTCCCTGGCGGGCAAGGTTGCAGCGCACCAGGTTTAATGTAAACCTAGCGCACACTGTATAAAGCCGCGCCCCCGGCACCACGGGGCTCAGTTTTGATCGAAGAGCCGCAGCCGCTTGAGTTTGGCAGGCTTGCATGGATGACAGCAGGAGCCGGCATCCGGAATAAGTTGACCAGAAAATAGAACGGTCCTAATTCTAATCTCATTTCAGACAGGGAGTAAGCTCCATGACCGACCCCCAACCCGCCCCGAAAGCAAGGGCTCATATTCCCTGGCCGCCCCTGGTGGAGGGCCGCCTGATACGGCGCTATCAGCGTTTCAAGGCCGATGTGCGCCTGGCGGGGGGTGCAACGGTGACCGCACATTGCACCAATACCGGCGCCATGCACACCTGCTCTGCGCCCAACCGGCCGGTGTTTCTTTCCACAAGTGACAATCCCCGCCGCAAACTGAAGTATACCTGGGAAATGATTGACATGCCCACGTCGCTGGTGGGCGTCAACACCCGCATCCCCAACCGCCTGGTGGCCCTGGGCATCACCCGCAACCACATTGCGGGGCTTGGCGGCTACCGGGAGGTCAAACCGGAAATCACCACCGGGGCCAAAACGCGCCTCGATTTACTTCTGCAGGGCGCCCATCGGCGGGATTGTTTTGTAGAGGTCAAAAACTGTACCCTGGTGGAAGATGGCGTGGCACGCTTCCCCGATGCCGCCACGGCCCGCGGGGCCAGGCATTTGGAGGAACTTACGCGGCTAGTGGCAGCGGGTAACCGGGGAGCCATGGTCTATCTGATTCAGCGCATGGATGCGCGGCAGTTCCGGCCGGCCGACCGCATTGACCCCCATTACGGCGCGGTGTTGCGCCGGGCTGTCGGCCGGGGGGTGGAGGTGTTCGCCTACGATGTGGTCATTGATCTTGAAAAAATTGCCCTGGGCAGCCCGATTCCCATCTGCATATAATAGGCCGGGGGTCCCAAACCGGCCGGCCGAAATTTGACTTTCTGAACAGTCAGGGGTAATGTTGCCGATGGTCAATAAATAGAGCGGCCAGTACTCCGCGCACCCGTCACCCAGCGTTGCCCGATTAAAATTATCATTACCCTGAAACCGCCTTTAATCAATCCCGGAAAACAAGTATGACCGGCATATCACTTGAGACAATCATTTCCCATAAGGATAACCTGGAAAGAATCCTAGATAACCTGAAGGAGGGCATCATCGCCCACGATCTCTCCCGCAAGGTGCTTTTCTTTAACCGGGCCGCCGAAAAAATCACCGGTTTTCGGCGTGAAGAAGTCATCGGCGGTGACTGTCACCAGGTATTAAACGGCCCCTTTTGCGGGTCCAAGTGCCATTTCTGCCAGGACACCCCCACCCTGGAGGATACCGACGAGTATACCATTAATTTCACGACGCGCACCGGGGAAAGCCGCCGGCTGGAGATGTCCGTGAGCCTCATGCGCGATGACCAGGGCAACATACTGGGCGTATTGGCGGCCTTCCGGGATATTACCGACTGGCTCAAGCTGAAAATCCGGGCCAAAAAACTGACCAGCTTTTCCGAAATCATCGGCCAGGACGTAAAGATGCTGGAGGTCTTTCAACAGATCAGCGACGTGGCCGGTTACGACTATCCGGTGCATATTTCAGGGGATACGGGCACGGGCAAGGAACTGGTGGCCAACGCCATCCACAACGAAAGCCCCCGGTCGGGCCGCCCTTTTGTGCCCATCAACTGCGGCGCATTGCCCGAAGGACTCATTGAAAGTGAGCTGTTTGGCCATGTCAAGGGCGCTTTCTCCGGGGCCATCCGCGATAAAAAGGGGCGTTTTGAACTGGCCGAGGGGGGAACGGTGTTTCTGGATGAAGTGGCCGAACTGTCCAAACCGGTACAGGTAAAATTGCTCCGCTTTCTGCAGGAAGGCACCTTTGAACGAGTGGGCGGCGAGCAAACCCTCAAAGTGAATGTACGCTTGACCAGCGCCACCAACAAGGATCTGAAACAGGAAGTGCAGCGGAATAATTTCAGGGAAGACCTGTACTATCGCCTCAATGTCATTCCCATCCACCTGCCGCCGCTGCGGGAGCGCAAGACCGATATCCCCTTGCTGGTGGATCATTTCCTCCACGAAGCCGAAGAGCGTTACAGCCAGAAACCGTTGAAAGTCTCCCGGGAAGCCCTCTCCACGATGATGGATTACCAGTGGCCCGGGAATATCCGCGAATTGCAAAATGCCATCCAGTTCGCCATTGTCCACTGCAACAGCAAAATCATCACCCCCGGGGATCTGCCCCTGGAACTGCGCAACCTCACCGATGCCTGCGCCCCCCGCCGCGGCCCGGCCAGGAAGCTGGACATCGCCACAGTCCAGGCCGCCCTGGTCAAAACCGGCGGGAATAAAACCCGCACCGCAAAATTACTGGGCGTGGGCCGGGCCACCCTCTACCGTTTCCTGGATGACTTTCCGGAAGCCCTGGAATTCACCGGCAGCTGATACCCGCCCGTCCCGCTGGTTTCGCTGAGGGCCATGCAACGGCCGGCATACATCTATTCCGAAAAATGTAAACCGCACCGAATCCAACCCGGATATTTGACGGTTCAAACAGCACATCTCCACCAGCCATCTGATGGCCCGGGACCGCCCCACCGGGGAGGATGACTTTTCTTAGCGCTATTTCAAATAAAAAACGAGGGGGGTTACGATAACCCACCCTCGTTTGATTACTGTTTCCAGGGAAAGACCGCGGCCCCGAATGCAGGTTCGGGGCTTAGTTTGTGTCCATCCATAAATGGTCTTTTTCCGCGTGGGCTTTAGTTGGGCCCCATGATTTAAATCCTCGAAATAGCGGGCTATTCCTCCGGTTTAAATCTGTGGCCCGCCTTGCCCACACGAAAAAAACCTCATTTCTGGACGGACACTAGTTTATTCAGGCCGCATCGATTTCACGGCGATCGGCCATATCCGTTAGGACGCGCTCACGGGCTTTGTCGATACCCAATTGGGTGCGCTTCTTGTCGATGTGGGCGATCATTTTTTGGGCCATATCGTGGGGATCAAGAGCGAAACCCCACTTGCCCAGCCCCATCTCTTCCAGGTCCTCGAACAGGTGCTTGTGGAACTTGGTGCCTTCGATGGTGGGGAAGGTCACGCCGAAGATGGTGTAAACCCCGGAGGCCACGAAATACTGGCCGATGGAGATGGCCTTTTCACTCATATACTCCGGTGCCGCTCCGGCCACGGGCAGGTCGGCGATGCTGTCGCCCAGGCCGCCGGTTTTGACCATCTCGGCGCAGGCGATGAGGATCCGGCTGTTGTCCACGCAGGAGCCGCAGCCCAGCACCGGCGGCATGCCCACGGTCTCGCAGACCTCGCTCAGGCCCGGTCCGGCCAGGTGGGCCGCTTCCGGCGTCAGCAGGCCGGCCTTGGCCAGGGCAATCTGGGAGCAACCGGTCTGGACCACCAGCACGTCGTTCTTGATCAATTCCTTGACCAGCTCCACATGTACCCAGTCATGTTTCACCCGGGGGTTGGTGCAGCCCACAACCCCGGCCACACCGCGGATGCGGCCGTTGATGATGTTGTCATTCAACGGGGTATAAGAGGCGCGGAAGGCGCCGCCCAGCATGTAGTTGATGTACTCGTGGGAAAAGCCGTGGATACCCGCATTGGTGATCTGGGGAATCTCAACCTCGGCGGTGCGGTTTTTAAAGCGGGTGATGGCCTGGATGACCATCTCGTCGGTGCACTCCTGGGGTTTGTCTTCGTGAAACTCGATATGGGTGGCGCCCTCGATATGGCAGCGGGGGTTGGTGGTGAACAGCCGGGTGCCGTAACAGTCGGCGACCTTGGCCAGGCCCTGTTTGATACACTGTACGTCTACGCACATGGCATCCACGGCTCCGGTCACCAGCACAGCCTCGGTGGACATGAAGTCACCCGCATGGGGCACACCGTGGCGGGACATCATCTCGGCGCCGGAGCAGCACATACCGGCCAGGTTGATGCCGTCGGCACCGGCTTCCTTGGCGGCTTTGATCAGTTCCGGATCGTTGACCGAAACCAGCATGGTCTCGAACATGTTAGGCTCATGGCCGTGGACGATGATGTTGACCATGTTTTCCTGCAAGACACCCATGTTGACATCCACCGCCTTGGGGGTGGGCGTTCCGTAAATGATGTCGCTGATTTCGGTGGCCACCATGGAGCCGCCCCAGCCATCGGCCAGGGCCGTGCGGCTGGATTGTTTGGTGATGTTTTCATAGTGCTGGTCCACTCCGATATGGGTGCGGTGCATGATCTCCATGATTTCCCGCATGGCACCCCGGGGGACGATCCCCAGTTTCCGCCAGGTTTCCAGGGTTTTTTCCGGAACGCGGGTAACAAGGGGAATTTCGCCTTCGACCTGGGTATAGGTGCGTTCCAGAACCTCGTACAATTCCAGGGCGATTTCCTTGACGCTCTTGCCCTCGGTTTGGATGCCCACGTTACCGGCGAACTCTTCCAATTTCCCCTCATCCTTGATCCGGTAATCCTGGATTTTGCCGTGCACCACTTCCCGGAACAGGTCAAGCATGCCCATGCCGTGGTCCGTATGGGCCGCACAGCCGGAGGCCACGTTGCGGGCGAAGTTCCGCGCCTGGATGGTGTCGATGGTGGCGCCGCAAACGCCGACCTTGCCATAGGGGTCTTTGGCGTTCAAACGACAGGGTCCCATGAAGCAGTGCTTGCAGCAGGCCGAATCCGCACCGATGGGACAGGCTTTCATGGAGGCGGCGCGATCAAACGCCGTTTCCACTCCATCCCTTTTAGCTTTTTCAAGCATCTGGATGGTGGCGTCGCAAATGGAAATGTCCCGTAAATTAATCTCTTTTTTCTTTTTGACTTTCTTGGCGATCACTTTCTTTTCGGCCATGGCTGCTCTCCCTTCGTGGAAAGTTTAATTGTTAGTATTATCGGGTTAACGGAATTTTTAAAGGACACCATCGCAATGGCTTGCAATGCGCTACAGGCAACATGTCCTTTACCGGCTTGCCGCCGGTCATTTTTGGCAATAGTAATTTTTATATAGAGGTTGCTTTATTGTTCATTGCAAGACCTGAATCTGCAAAGCTTGCCAGCT
>Ga0180436_10003959_pt1 | contig 13466 bp, 10 predicted proteins | sample SS_ome_2_FD_132434 | JGI IMG/M metagenome (GOLD analysis project Ga0180436, IMG submission 132434) | Hypersaline lake sediment archaeal communities from the Salton Sea, California, USA - SS_3_S_2 metaG | ecosystem: Environmental > Aquatic > Non-marine Saline and Alkaline > Hypersaline >...
GGCGCCGCCGGCCTGAGGCTCGAACGCCAACGCTGTACCGGGTACGACGTTCGCAAGCTGAATCCCGTCGGCATTGAAGACCCGCAAGGACCCTCTCAGCGCCGCCACCTGGACTACCGCCTCACCGTCGCGGGCAACCCGCGCCGCACTGTCAGCGGCCGCCGGTACGATCCGGAACGCTCCGGCTTCGACTTCATACTTGGCGTCCAATGCCAGGTCACTGGCCCCGGCTTCAAGCACGACCCGATCCGCGAGCACCTTCGCCTTGGAGTTGGCGCTGAGCTGGAATCGGGCGCCTGTGCTGAGCGTGACCCGGGAGGGGGCCGTGGTGGTCTCAATCACCGTGCCGTCGAAGACGGTGGCGTTGCCGCTGACCTGGGCGCTGTTCACGACGAACCTGCCATTCGCCGTCGCCACACCCAAGGCTGATGCGGCTGCCAAAGCGGGAGCCAAGACCCCGAGCACGACGCAGGTCGCAACGAGGCGGGCACAGACTGACTTCATACGGACCCTCCTTCCTCCGGTATTAACATATCAGTATGCGGTCTGGTCGCCGGCAACGCAACTGGCTGGATCGCCAATCATGAGGCTGGTCCGACAAGCACTATTGCTGCTCACCTTCGGCCTGCTGCTCGGCGGCGCCTATCGTTCCGTCCGAATTGCCTACGCCGATCATCTTTATCGCCTCGGTGATTCCGATTCAGTTGCGCGCGCGATTGGGATGGAGCCCGGCCGGGCGCTCTATCGCGCCGGTCTCGGTGAGCTTCTGGCAAGCTCCGCCGGGGACGCTCGGGCAACGTTGCGGAAAAGCGTGGAGTTATCTCCTAGTGACGCAAACCTCCGCATCCGGCTGGGGTTGGAACTCGAAACGTGGGGCGAGTTCGCCGAGGCGGAGCGGGAGTTGCTGGCCTCGGCCCAGATCAGCGCGAAGTACGCGCCCCGCTGGACTCTGATGAACTACTACTACCGGAGGGGCGTGCGAGAGGAGTTCTGGCGGTGGACGAGACAGGCTCTCGAAACGTCCTACCGGGATCGCCGGCCTGTCTTTGACCTGTGTTGGGCGATGTCCCCGTCCCCGGCCGTGATTCTGGACCGCGCCGTGCCCGCCCGGCGGCCAGTCCGGTTGGATTACGCCTGGTACTTGGCTACCCGCGGGGAATGGACCACCGCGGCCGCGCTCATGAAGGACCTGGCTCGAGAAGCTCATCCCGGGGAACAGGACCGCCTCGTGGGCTTCGTTGACGCTCTCTTGAACGTGAAGCTATTCCCCCAGGCGACCGCGGTCTGGAACTCGCTGGCCCGGCGGTCGGTGGTTCCTTTCGATCCTCCGGAACCGAAGACGGGCAGCGGAATCACGAACGGTGACTTCGCTTCCCCTCCCTCGGCGCATGGCTTCGACTGGCGGATCGTTCCCACGGATGGCGTATTCATCGCCCATGACCCAGCGCGTGGCCTTAGTCTCTCGCTGAGCGGAACGCAGCCGGAGACCTGCGAAATACTGCACCAGTACTTCCCGGTGGAGCCGCTTCAGTACTACCGGTTGGAATGCGACTACCAGAACTCGACCTCCAGGCTGTTCAACCATTTGCGGGCGGGGGGACTCGAGTGGCGCGTCCAGTTGCCCGGCACGAGAGAACCGTGGCGGGCGATCTTCAACCTCTCGGGCGAAGAAGGCGATCACCACGACCGCCACGAGTTCCTCGCGCCCCGTGGCGTCTCGATGGCGCGGCTGGTTCTGCTGCACCATCGCCAGCGCGGCGCCATGAAGATGGAGGGTGATGTATTGCTGAAGCGTGTTAAACTCCAACACCTAGGGCCTTTTCGGGCAGAATAGGGAATTAGAGAACGGCAAAACGATGCGACACTCTCTCGGTCTGACGATCACCATCCTCCTCTTGTTGTCGGCTCCGGCATTGGCGGATCTCGAAACCGCGATGCTAGCCTATGCCAACGGTGATTTCGAAAGCGCCCTTGCCGGGTTGACACCTCTCGCGGAGGCTGGCGACGCCATGGCCCAGTTCACGATTGGCTTCATGTATTCAAGCGGACAAGGCGTGGAGAAGGACGAACAGCGGGCGCTGCATTGGTATCTCCGGGCGGGCGAGGGGGGAAACCGGGACGCCCAGTACGCGGTGGCCTTCATGTACTTCAACGGGCGCGGCGTTCCAGAGGCCAACGAAGAGGAAGGCGTACGCTGGTACCAGACGGCGGCGGAGCGGGGGCATGTAGCGGCACAGTACAACCTCGGGCTCGCCTATGCCGCCGGAGCCGGCGTAGCGGCGGACGAGGAGAGAGCAGTCCACTGGTTCCGTGAAGCGGCCAAGCAGGGCCACACCGATGCCGGCTACCGGTTGGGCGTCGCTTGCGCTGAGGGGAAGGGCACGCCAATTGATGCGCGAGAAGCCGCCCAGTGGTTTCAGATGGCCGCCGGGCAAGGCCACACGGAAGCCCAGCACCGGTTTGGGAAGGCGCAAGCGAGCGGCGTTGGCGTGGAGCAGGATGTGAATGCGGCCGTCGAGTTACTCCAGCGGGCCGCGGAGAAAGGCAGCTCGGGGGCCCAGTACGAGTTGGGGCAGATCTACGGCGAGGGACGAGGCCCCATAGTAAGGGATGATGCGGAGAGCCTGCGGTGGCACCAAGCCGCCGCGCAGCAAGGGAACGTGGACGCTATCTACGCCCTCGGCTTTGCCTACGCGAACGGGAAGGGCGTCGAGCAGGATTCCCGGGAAGCGCTCCGGTGGTACGAGCAGGCTGTTGCGCAGGATCACGCAGGCGCCAGGTACGGTCTGCGAATGCTGTTTGAAGGCGGGCAGGCCGCCCCGGCGGGAGACGAGGAAGCGGCCGAGTGGTATCGGATCGGCGCCGGGCGGGGTTTCGCATCGGCGCAGTACGCTCTCGCGGAGGCGTACCACGAGGGGCGCGGTGTCGCTCAAGACGATGTCGAAGCGTTGCGCTGGTATCGGGCGGCCGCGGTTCAGGGGCACGAGCAGGCCGAGCTGTCGCTCGTGCGAGTGTACTCCGAAGGCATTGGCACGGTGAAAGACGACGCGCAAGCGGCCAGATGGCTGCTGGGGCCGGCGGAGCGAGGCAATCTCGATGCGCAGCTTCGCTTGGCGTACATGTACTCCAATGGCATTGGTGTGCCCCAGGATGAGACCGAGTCGATGCGCTGGTATCGGATGGCCGCCGCGCAAGGCAGCCCGGTAACCCAATACAACCTCGGCTACGCGTACGCAAACGGAACGGGCGTGGAGCAGGACGACGCGGAGGCCGTGCGCTGGTACCGGCTAGCCGCGGAGCAGGGCTACTTGGACGCCCAGAGCAACCTGGCCTTCATGTATTTCCACGGCCGCGGCGTTCCGCAGGACTATGTCCAGGCGTACCTATGGTCGAGCCTGGCGGCGGAGCAAGGCGACGGGCGCGCTCTGGCGAACAGAGAGGCTCTTGCCAGCCTGATGACCGCCCAGCAATTGGCCCAGGCCCAGCGCTTAGTGGATGAGCAACAGGGGGGCGCCCAGGCCGCAGAAGCGGATGTAGCCGGCGCGGCCGACGCAACTCCGCCGGAGACGGCGGCTTCGGGCGCCGCGGAGCCTGGAGAGCTTCCGGAAGCCGGCTTCTACGGAGAACCGGTCACGGCGGGAACAGGCGTTGTGATCGGGCGTGAGGGGCAGGTCCTGACGAGCAGCCACACAATTGCGGCGTGCCCCACCGTGGCCGTGCGCGTAGGGGAAAAGCGTCACGCCGTGAGCGTCATCTCTTTCGACGTGGCGACCGATCTCGCGGTGCTGGAGCCTCCAAACGCCCAGATCGCCCCCTTAGCGTTCAGCATTGACCAAGACTTGCACCTCGGCGACGTCGTTCACGTGGGCGCATTCCCCTTCCCGGTCAGTGTTTCCTCCTCTCCGCGGTTCTCGTCGGGAAGAATACGCGGAACGGTGGGTGCGAACCGGGATGCGCGGTTCCTACAAACGACAGCCGCTATTGAGGCCGGCCAGGACGGAGGTCCGCTGCTGGACGAGGCCGGCAACGTCGTCGGAATCGCGGTGAGTGAACTGAGCCCTATTTATGATCGTGGCTCCTTTGACACCGTCAGTTTCGCTCTCAAGGGCGCCGTGGTCCAAAGCTTCCTGCAGGGAGCCGGAGTCGCATTCAATACGCGCGTGTCGGCTGAGACCCTGGAAGAGAGTCTGCTGCACGATGCGGGAAGCAAAGCGATCGTGATTGTTGAGTGTTGGCAGTGACCGCGCTACTTCTCTTGGGCGGCGGCGTTCGTACTGGCTTCGTTTTCCCAAATGTGCCGGTTCCGCGAGGTCTTGTAGTACCGGTCTCCCCACCATTCCGGCGATGACCGTCTCGCCGCGCGTTGCTTGTTCGTCGCCACCCAACTCTTCAGAACCGGGTCGGCTTCCTTCTTCACACCATTCCGCACTTCAAACACGACCTCTTCGACGCCCATCCTGTCAGAGGGCTTGAAGTTGATGGTGAGGTACTTCGTCTTGTCGAAGAACATCGGCAGGAGCGTACGGCCCACGGCGTCGGCGCCGTCGGTAACGCTCTCTCCGAATCCGCCGTTTCCGCGCTTATGCCACTTGTAGCCGGTGATCTGATCCGCCGGGATGCTGAATTGCGAGTCTCCGTACCGGAAATGGAGGTTCTGGGAATCGCCCAGGTCTAGCGCTCCCGTAGCGGCCGGTGGAATGGCGGGAACCGAACCTTCCACAAATGCCGCCGACTCCTCCGGGGCTTCAGCCACACAAATGGCCACTCCCAAGATGCCGACGGTAAAGATCATAGCGATGCGTGAGATGGTTTTTAGGGTCATGCCGATAGCTCTCCAGTAGAAGAGATCGGCACAGGGCGATTCGGACTTTAGTCCGGGCCAAGCGGCGGAGACCATTGGGGGCAGACTGCCCTACCTGCCCCCCGGCAGGCCGCGGCTGCCCACTAGCTTTGGGGGGGCGTGGGCACCTTGGCTCAGTTGTGACCGGACGGGCCGATTTGATACCATTAGGTGTCCATTCTGGTGGCTTTCTAGGGGACGTAGTTCAGTTGGTTAGAACGCCGGCCTGTCACGCCGGAGGTCGCGGGTTCGAGTCCCGTCGTCCCCGCCACTCCCCACCTTCCTTTCCGCCCCTTGATCCGGCTTGTTCCGGGCTCCACGGCCCTGCTACGCTTGTCTATCCATGGGGAGCCTGCGGAGATGGTGGCGGAACGCCTTCGATGTGCGTGAAGGCGAGTCCGCGCGCACCGTCTTCATGGGTCTCTACTTCTTCTTCGTCCTGTGCGCTGTCCACGTATTGAAACCGGTGGCAACGGCCCTGTTTCTCGACCGCTTCCCGATCGCAAACCTGCCCTATCTGTACATGGCGATTGCCGTGATCGGGGGCCTGCTCGCCTACCTGTATACGAAGCTGGCGGTGAAGACTTCACTGTATGCGGCGGTGGCCGGATCAACTCTGATCATGGTCCTATCCCTGTTCGCCCTTTGGCGGGTGATCGGAACGGACTCGGACTTGATTCTGTACATCTTCGCAATCTGGGTGAATCTGTTTGGGATCGTGTTCGTTTCGCAGGGCTGGCTGCTGGCGGCGAACCTATTCGATGGGCGGGAGGCGAAGCGCTTGTATGGGCTCTTGGTGCTGGCGTCGATCGTGGGCGCAGCGGTCGGAGGCGGCATCACGGCGGTCGGCGCCGAGCGGTCCGGCTCCCAGGTATTGTTGCCGATCGGAATCACGCTGATTCTATTGGCCTTTGGATCGCTTCACGGAGCGGCCGTTTCAGAGACGCGGCGGACCGGCGTGGCGCCGAGTCAGAGATTCCGCCAGAAGAAGCGTGAGGAGGACGAACAAGATTCGGATTTCACGATCCGGGACGTGGTCTCGGCGGTCACGCGCTACCGGCATCTGATGGTGATTGTCGGAATCATCATCACCACGTACCTGGTGGAGGTGCTGGTTGAATTCCAATTCCAAGCCCTTGCTAAACAGAATTACACGGGCGACGAGTTGACGGCGTTTCTCGGGACATTCAATGGCATCTACCTGAGCGTGGCGACGTTCGTCCTGCAGTTCTTCTTCACCACCTTCGCCGTTGGCCGCTTGGGAGTAGGGCGTACGCTGCTCGTCTCCCCGGTGTCGGTGGGCATTGCGTCGCTTGGCGTTGTTGCGGCTCCAACTTTGTTGAGCGCCGGGATCACCCGTCTCTTCGAGGCGTCCACGCGATACTCTATCTCCCGGACGGCTATCGAATTGCTATACCTGCCCTTACCGACCGAGCTGAAGAATCGGACGAAAGCGTTTGTCGATGTCTTTGTGGACCGTCTGGGCCGCGGACTCGCGGCCGGATTGCTGTTGCTGCTGACGGCACTCGGCCTAGAGAGCCCGAGGCAGTTGTCGATACTGATCATCGTCTTCGCCGGGATGTGGGTCGGGTTGGCCCTGTTGGCGCGGTCCGAGTACATGGCTACGGTGCGCCGCAGGGTGGAATCCCGCCGTCTCGATCTCGAGGGCGCGCGCATCACGGTGCAGGATACGGAGACCGTCCGGTTGCTGGAGCAGGCGGCGCGGGGATCGAACACGCGCCAGGTGATCTACGCGTTGAGCCTGCTGGCGGAGGCGCCGAACTACGATCTCGTTCCGCTCCTGATGGAACTCGCGGGCTCGGAAACGCCGGCGGTGCGGGCGAAGATCTACGAGTTGTCCCGGCTCACCGGCGTGGAGGGGCTGCTGGAACAGGCGCTCCGGGAGATCCGCGGAGAGGCGGCCCCAAGCGAGGATGTTGCGCGAGAGGCCGTCGGCTACGCTGTTTCGATATCGCCGGAACCGGCGGCGCTGGCCAGCGAATTCTTGAACCACGAGAACTGCACCGTCGGCGAAGCGGCCCTCAGCGCGCTCGCTCACGACCGGGACCTCGTGCAGAGACTGATCTCCCGGGACTGGCTGATTGCGGCCTCGGAGAGCGGGAATCCGGGCAAGAGAGCGCTCGCAGCCTTTGCGGTGGGTGTTCGAGGGGATGAAGGAACCGACGCGCTCCACCGGCTGCTGCGGGACGGCGCCCCGCGGGTCGTCGAAGCGGCTTGCCAAGCGGCGGGAAAGCTAAGGAATCAAGATTACGTGGGTGAGGTTGTGCTCTTGCTCACGAATCCGAACCTGCGCGGAACGGCGGTGGATGCACTGGCGTCCTACGGTGAGCCGATCTGTGAGCCTCTCGGAAGAATCCTGAGGGACCCCGGGCGGCCGGAGGGGATTCGCCGGAGGATTCCCAGGGTGCTGGCGGCGATCCCGGCGCAGATCAGCGTGGACGTCCTGCGCCGTTCTTTGCAGGACCCTGACCTGACGATCCGCAATGCGGTCCTAAGAAGCCTGAACCGGATCAGGAACGTTTCGCAACAACTCGATTTCGGAGACGCGCAGATCCGGGAGTTCATCCTCACGGAAGCTCATGGATACTTCCAACTGTACGCCGCCCTTAGGCGGTTCCGGGAAACGAGTCCGGGAGGGAAAGCCACGGCGTTGCTGTCCCGGACGATCGAGGAGCGGCTGACACAAACCATCGAACGGCTGTTCCGGCTGCTCGGACTGCGTTACCCGCCAAAGCAGATCCAAGCTGCCTACATGGCGGTCAGCCAGAAGCGTTCCGAGGAGTTTGCGGCCGCGCTGGAGTTCTTGGACAACATTCTGGAGAATGACCTCAAGAAAGTCTTGCTCCCCATGATCGACGGTTCCCCGCACTTGCTCGATATCGGACTCGAGCAGTTCGGCGTGGAGCGTCCGAATCTGGAGACAGCGTTGCTGCAACAGGTGAAGCAGGAAGACACCTGGCTGGCGGCGTGCGCAATATCCGCGGCGGCCGAGTTGCGGCTGAAGTCACTCCGGACAACCGTCGTCGAGATCACCGAGAGGAACGATCCAGTGCTGGCCCCAGTCGCGGAGAGCGCCCTGGAAACGTTAGCCTGATACGGGAAGGAGAGAGAGTGCTCGAAAGGAACATCGTTGAGAAGGTGATCGCCCTGGAAGCGGTCGAACTCCTCAGCAGCCTGAGCCCGGACCAGCTTTCCCGCATCGCGCTCATTGCGAAAGAGGTGAAGTACTCCCCGCAGAAGTCCATTCTCCAGCCGAATCAGCCGCTAGAGGCTCTGTACGTGATCCTGGACGGGGCGGTGGAAATCAGCCGGAACGGGCAGGCTCTCCACGTCGCGAGACAACACGAGGTGCTGGGTTCCTGGGCCCTTTTTGACGATTCACCGTTGCCGGTGACGGCCCAGACGATCGAGGATACGGCACTGCTGAAGATCTCGCGGGACGATTTCTACGATCTGTTGTCCGACAATATGGAGCTGGCGGCCTCGATCTTCTCCACCCTGGTCCGCCGGTTTCGGAAACTGATCGAACAATAGCCCCTGGCGGGCCGAACGACTGCCATAATGAAAGCTGGCTGATCTTCCATGACAGAGCAAGAGCAAGCGGACCTCGAAGGACAGGTAGCTGAGTTGCGCTCCGAGCTCGAGGGCTGCAAGACCCAACTGCTGGACGCTCATCAGATGAGCGCCGTGGGCCAATTGATGGCTTCGATTGTTCATGAAATCAATACGCCAATCGGATCCATCCTTTCCAATAACCAGGTTGGGGCCAGGTCCTTGGAGATGCTCCATGGTTTGCTGGAGAAGGCGCAAGCCGAGGACACTTCACCGCCGCCCAAGTCGACGAAGATCCTGAGCACCCTGCTGACGCTGGCGGAAGTGGATAAGATCGCGTGCGAGAGAATCATCGCCGTGGTCCGCGGCCTGAAGACGTTCGTCGGTGGACATGGCGCGGAATACGTCAAGTCGAACATCAATGAGATCCTGGACAATGCTCTGAAGCTGGCCCACTGTGAGTACCGGCGCCGGGTCGAGGTGGAGACGGAGTTTGGAGAGCTGCCCGAGGTGGAGTGCGAACCGCATCAGATCGGACAGGTGTTCCTCAATCTGCTGGTGAACGCCGGCCACGCGATTGAAGGCGAGGGCAAGGTCGTGGTCAAGTCCGAGGTGGACGGCGAAGATATCCATGTTTCGATTGCCGACAACGGCAGCGGGATTTCGCCGGAACACCAGAAGAAGATATTCTCGACTGGCTTCACGACGAAGGCCGTGGGCATCGGCACAGGTTTGGGGTTGGCGATTTCCAGGGACATTATCGAGGACCGGCACGGGGGCTCCATCGGCTTCGAAAGCGAGTTCGGCAAGGGAACGACGTTTCACATCCGCATCCCCGTGTCGCGCGCCGCCGACGAGAACGCGCAGAAGTAAAGGATCGAAGAGGTTTCACGAGTGGACACATACACCGAAGCGACCGTGGTCTTGGTGGACGACGAGGAGATGGTCCTGACCAGTCTCAACGCCTATCTGACCCTGGAGACGGACTATAACGTCGAGAGTTTCACCGATGTGGACGAGGCCATCAGCTTCGTTGGAGAGAACGAGGTCGACGTGGTGATCTCCGACTACCTGATGCCGAAAATGAACGGGATCCAACTTCTCGCGAAGGCAAAGGAACTGAAGCCGGAAACGTCCCGGATTCTGCTAACCGGTCACGCGGACAAGCAGAGCGCGATCGAGGCGATCAACCAGGTGGGGCTGTTCCAGTACATCGAGAAGCCGTGGGACAATGCCGCGTTGCTGCTGGTGATCCGGAACGGCAGCGAACGGACCCAGCTTCTTCGAAGCTTGCGGAACAAGATCCTCCAGCTTGACGAGGCTCATTCGAATCTGAAGACGGCGCAGAGCGAACTGATCCGGGCGTTTCTGTAGGCCGGGCGCCAGACGCGCGATTCTAGTCGAGCGGAAGCTCCAGGTAGCGAATCCTCCCACCGCGTTCAATTTGCAGCACGATAACGGCGTCGGGCTGGTGCTTGTCGAGCATGCCGCGCATCTCGTTGAGGGTGGAAACCGGTTGCCCGTTGATGGTGTAGATGACGTCGCCAGGAACGAGCAGGCCGAGCGGTCCTCTGGCGGTTAGAGCCATTCGAGCCACCAGAATCCCGTAGTCGCGGCGCAGGTTCGGAACCATTCGCTTGACGCGTTGGTCGATCGCCAGACCAAGAATGCCGAGCCGGTTGATGAGGCTGACGCGTTCGTCGACCATACTGGCGAAGCGCTCTGGGTCGTCAGGCCGGGGCTGGATCACCACTTTGTGGGAGGACTTCTCCCCGGCGCGCATCGCGTCGATCGTGACGACGCCGTTGATCCGCTTTCCATAGACATTCACGTGAAACTGGCGGCCATTCTCCATCGGCTTCCCGTCCAGTGCAAGCACAATGTCGCCGATGCGGAGGCCTCCCCGCAAAGCCGGGCTATCGGGCAGGACGTCCTCGAGAATCACACCATGGTCGACGGGCAAATCGAGCGTCTCGGCCATGGTGGGCGTGATCGTCCGCGCGGCTACTCCGATGTCTCCCCGGGTGAAGGCCCCATTCTGCCGCAACTGTTCGGTGATTGAGCGGACTATGTTGCTGGGAACGGCGAAGCCGAGGCCCTCGCTGCCCCCGGACTGCGAGACGATCATCGTGTTGACGCCGATGATCTTGCCGTCGATGTTGACGAGAGGACCGCCGCTGTTGCCCGGGTTGATGGCGGTGTCCGTCTGGATGTAGATCATCGGAGAATCCGGTTCCAGTTGACGGGCGACCGAGCTGACAATGCCCATCGTCACCGAGTTCTCGAGACCCATTGGGTTCCCGAGTGCGAGCACCACCTGGCCTTGGTGGACCTGCTCGGAATCCGCCAACTCGAGAACGGGAAGCCCCTCGGCCTCGACCTTGATCAGAGCGATGTCCGTCTCCTTGTCGAGACCGGCGACGCGGGCGGGAACCAGCTTGCCGCGAGGTCTGAGGATGCTAGCGCCCCGCGAGTCCTCATTGAACGAGAACCTCACGCGCACACGGGTGGCGCCGGAAACGACATGAGCATTTGTCACGATGTAGCCGTCAGGCGTGAGAATGGCCCCGGATCCGGTGGATTGCTGCAGCGCGACCGGCGCCAAGGACTCCGGAGATCCGGTGATTGAAGAAAAGCTGTTGCTCAGCACCTGCACAACAGCCGGGGTCAACTCCCGGCTCAATTCGAGAAGGGATTGGTTCAACTGGTGAAGCGAGCCCGGCCCTGGAGCCTGCGCGCAGGCCGGGGGCACGGCCAGGGCGGTTACAAAGACGAATGTGAGGATCCCACGCAGCTTGAGATTCCAGGTTGCTCTTGACATGTCTACCTCTCAGGGCCTCGACGCGGAACAAAGGCGGCGGGTCTTCACCGGCGTGGGCCTACTCGCGAGTCAGAAGAGATTTCAGTACCGGCGGCGTGACCACGGTCGTGATGATTACCATTACCACCATCGCAGAGACGGTGTTCGACGAAAAGACGGGGACGCCATCCACGGCGAGGCGGGCGCCAATTCCGGTGAAGATCAACCCGACCTCGCCCCGAGGTATCATTCCGACGCCGACAACGAGACGATTGACGCCCTTTTCGACAACGCCCAGGGAGCAGACCTGTTTGCCTATGATCGCCGCCAGAGTGACTACGCCGGCGAACGCCAGAACGTTGACTGAGGCGAAGGCCCGCAAATCGACTTGAAGCCCCATCATCACGAAGAAGATCGGCGTAAGAATCGTGGCCAGGGGCTTAATCATCGAGTCGATGGGCATTTCGCCGCGCTTCTGATAAACCTCGTAATCGCTTGGCTCAAGCACCAGGCCGGCGGCGAAGGCGCCGACGATCGGCGCCAAACCCACCAAACCGGCGAGAGCGGACATCGTGAAGCAGAAGCCGATCGCGATGACCAACGGGATGCCCGGGACACGGAACCGGGTCCCGGCGCGAACCGCGTTGATGTGCAGGAAGCGCCCGATGAAGATAGCGCCCAAGAGGAATGCGAACGACTTCAAGACGATGCCGAGGATCATACCCGCGCCGATCGCGGCTCCGCCTCCCGCGGCGATGGAACCGATGATGCCGGAAATCACGGCCAGGATGATCAGCCCGAGCACGTCGTCCACGACGGCGGCGCCCAGAATGATTCGAGCTTCCTTGGTGTCGATCTTCTTGAGGTCCTGCAGAACCCGGGCGGTAATCCCCACGCTCGTCGCCGCCAGCGTCCCGCCCACAAACAGATGCACGTACCAAGGCTCGCCGGCGAGGAAGTACGCCGATACGCCGTAGCCCAGACCGAGCGGGGCGACAACCCCAAGTACGGCGGCGACCATTGCCGAGAGCCCCACCTCGAGCAGTTCACTGAGATGGGACTCGAGTCCGACCTCGAACAGCAAGAGGATCACGCCGATCTCCGCGGCTATGTGAAGGCCCTCACTGCCCTTCATGCCCTCTATGAAAGCCACGCCGGCCAGGCCAAGGCCACTGAGAAACATCCCGACCAGCAGTTCACCGAGAACCGCCGGTTGTCCAAACCGCTCGAAGATCTCGGCCCCCAGTTTGGCTGCCACCAAGAGGAAGACAAGGCTGATCAGACCGATGCCAAACGCGTCACTGGAATGGCCGGATGATTCGCCATCTTGCGCCGCTTCGGCCGCAAGAACGATCGTCGCTGTGAAGAGATGAAAGACGGAGTATATGAAAGCTTTGGCCAACACGAGAATACAACCTTCCGGGAGCCGATACAGGCGGGTTTGCCGACGGCCGCTTCGCAGGCGCGGCCTCGCAGAGTCGCGCGCAGGTGCGAATCACGTTTCATTATCCCAATTTCCGCGACGGCGGTCTTGCGTCGCCCGTCACCCGCTTCCGGCGGCTGCCGGGCGCCCCGCGTAACACGTGTCACGCCCAAGCCCTCGTCTCCCATCGGGATGGCCTGCTATATTGAAGACAGCACCATCTCAATCGAAATGGCCCAGCCAAGCACTCAAGCGAATCTGAATGGCGATGCGGTCCTGGTGGCCAGAGCCCAGGAGGGGGATTCGGGTGCGTTCAACACCCTAGTGACGAAGTACGAACGCAAGGTCTTCCGCTTGGCCAGGAACATCACCAACAACCAGGAGGACGCGGAGGATGTCCTTCAGGAGACCTTTCTGAAGGCCTATTCCCATATCGGGGGATTTCAGGGAAACTCCAAGTTCTACACCTGGCTGGTGCGCATCGCTGTCAACGAAGCGCTGATGAAGTTGAGAAAGCGCAAGTCCGACAAGAGCGTCTCGCTGGACGAGGGGGTCGACACCGGCGAAGAGATCATGGTCCGAGAGGTCGCCGTCTGGGACGACGATCCCGAGAAGCGTTACTCCCAGGAGGAGATCAGAGCGATCCTCGAAGATGCGGTTTCCAGCCTGCGGCCCACATTCCGCTCGGTCTTCGTCCTGCGGGACATCGAGGAACTCTCCACCGAGGAGACGGCCAATATGCTGGACCTCTCCGTTCCAGCCGTCAAGAGCCGCCTGCTCCGCGCCCGTTTACAGCTACGCGAGAAGTGAACCCGATTCTTCAAACGAAA
>Ga0180436_10003960_pt1 | contig 13465 bp, 11 predicted proteins | sample SS_ome_2_FD_132434 | JGI IMG/M metagenome (GOLD analysis project Ga0180436, IMG submission 132434) | Hypersaline lake sediment archaeal communities from the Salton Sea, California, USA - SS_3_S_2 metaG | ecosystem: Environmental > Aquatic > Non-marine Saline and Alkaline > Hypersaline >...
AGAACGGCCTTCAGGACGAACGTGTTGCGGCCTCTTCGGAAAAGGCGGGTGGGAATGCCGATGCCGTAACCTTCGTAGGTCCCCCCTTGGGAACGGTCCAGGGGGATGGAGGAAACGTAGCGGTCGTTGAGGAAGAGGTTGAGGACGGAATCGCTCCTCATGCCCGCGCCGTAGGCCAAGTGAAGCGAGACATGGGCGTAGTCGTTGGGCTTGATCAAAAGGTCCGAGGGCAAACGGAAATCCACTCTTAGGGGTGCCGGGCTCATCCCCCGCAGGGTGGCCGAAGAGAATCCCAGGGCTTCGAAGGTGTATTTTTCCCCGGGAGCGATGGTCCCCGGAGCCGCGTAGGGAAGCGTCTCGGGCATTTCCAGGGACCGGACCTCCATGGAATCCGCGTCGGGAAAGGGAAAGGAGAGGAAGGCGAAAGTCTTGGAGGCCAGTCGGAGATCCTCGAGGCTTTCCCCGCAGACGAGGACCAGAGCGTGGAAAGGATCGCGCCCCTCGGGGACCGAGGCTGCGGGGAGGGGGGCGATCCCCAGGGAAGCCCCCGAAAGGGAAGGCCCCGAGCTCCCCGAGATTTTCTCGCAAAATCCCTTCAGCCCCACGACGACGTTGTCCACTCCCGGTCTCAAGCGCTGGGAGAGGGTGAAGTGGACGGGCCGATAGTCGAACCGCAGGGCGACCCCCGAAGCCGCCAGGGAAGCAAGCCGGAGAAAATCGGCGTCGAGGGATTCCACGACGACGTGCGCCTCCCCGACGGGGAAAAGCTTGGGGTCGAAGAGGAAGTCGCCCATGCGGGAAAGCTCCAACGGAACGGGGTCGAGGGAGACTTGAAAATCCAGGGACGCCTTGTCCAGCTCGAGGACCGTCCACAGCTCCGGGGCGCTCGGATCCTCGCATTCCAAGGTGTAGTGCTGGGAGACGGAAAAGTGGAGGTCGTTGTAGCCGGGCTCGAGGAGGGACGGGGGCAGGGGCAGCTCCACCCGGCCCACCGTGGAGAGCGGATCCAAAGCCACCTGCCCCAGAGGATGGCCCTCGAGCTCGACGACCAGCCGGGAATTTTGCGGCAACAGGGCCGACGAGTTGACGTAGGAAAAGCGCAGGACGGCTTCCCGGATCGTCCACCGCTCGGGAACGGGGACCTTCACGGTGTATCCCGAGTGGATGCCCTCGAGGCGGGCCGTCTCCGCTTGGGCCAGCTTGTTCAAAGGAACCGTGAATTCCAACGAGGAGGAGGCGCAGGCTCCCTCCGGGCAGCCGAGGACGAAAACGGCCAGCGCCGTGAAAAGGAATTTCAGGAAATTTCCGTTTTCGCCTTGATTCGACACCATTTCTTCACCTCTCCTTCCACAACGGTCCCGCATTTCTTCAAGGCCGACCGGCTCAAAGCGTAGATTCCCTTGGCGTTGCGCACGGCCCCGACGATCCCCCTCTCCAGGAGATAGAAAAAGGCCTTGAGAGTGCCGACGGGATGGCGCCGCCTGGCTTCCCAGTACCGCACCCACCGGTTGCTGTCCCCGTACACGAAGCTTCCGATGCGATAGATGGTGAGCTCGTCTTCGATGATGAATTCACAGCCCAATTCCCATCCTTCCCCCTTCCTTTTCGTCCAGGCCACGTCGGCGTCGAAGCGATGGTAATTCCCCAGGCTGTCCTTGGCCCGAAGCTCGATAATCCGCCCCCTTTTCGGAGGGGCTTTTTGCCGGGTTTGCAGACGGCACCCTCCCAGCGAAATGTCCTTCATTTCCACGGGAATTTCAACTCCCGAAGACTCCGGCGAGATCAGGGCCTCCTCGTCGGTCATGATTCTGTGATCGCCCCGCTGGTCGCCGATCTGCCACACCACTCCCAGGGAAGCCAGGACGAAAATCAGATTGAAGCCGTTCCAGAAGCCGCAGATCAGGACCCCCTGATGCTCCAGAGGATGGGCCACCCACCGGTACGCTCCCGACAGGAACGCCAGAAGATAGAGGACCAGCAAAACGTAGAAGGGAAAGGCCAGGGGGCTCATGAAATCCCTGGTGAGATCTCCTCCCTTGGGGGTGACCTTGAAAGAGGGAGCCCTCGGGCTTTTGAGGGTGGACAGGACGGCGGGGGCCAGAAAAACGCTTTGAATGGCTTCGTAAAGCTCGGAAAAGAAGGGGTGCCTCACCCTGCCGTACAGAAAATCCGAAACCAGCATGGAGGCGAAAACGTGGGGAACGGCGTAGGCCAGGACCTGGGAAAGCGTGGCGTTGTAAACGTTCATGCCGAAAAAGAGGTAGGCCAGAGGGGCCGTGAGAAACACGAACCGCGCTCCCCCGAAAAACCAGAAGAAACAGGAATTGAGGTAGCACAATCTCTGGGGGAGCTTCAATCCCTTGACGAAAAGGGGGTTTTTCAAAAGAAAAATCTGGATCATCCCCTGGGCCCACCGAGCTCGCTGCAAGATGAAGTCCCCGAAGGTCTCGGGGGAAAGCCCGCAAATCATGGGCTTGCCCACGTAAACGCTGTTGTAGCCCTTGGCGTGAAGCCCCAGGGCCGTTTCGGCGTCTTCGGTTATGGTGTCCCCGGCGACGCCCCCCGCTTCCACGAGAAGGTCGCGTCTCAGCAAGGCCGCCGATCCGCAGAAGAAGGTCCCGTTCCACGAATCCAGCCCGTACTGGACGGCCCCGTAGAACATCTCGTTCTCGCCGGGATGGTCCTGGAAGGTTTGCAGGTTCTTTTCCACGGGGTCGGGGTTGATGAAGAAATGGGGGGTCTGCACCAGGAAGAGCTTGGGGTCTTGCAGAAAATAGCCCGCCGTGCTCCGCAGAAAATCCTTGGCCGGCACGTGGTCGCAGTCGAGAATCAGGACCAGATCGCCTGGGCTTCGCCCTCCCTGGCCGGATGCGGTGGATTCCAGGGCCGCGTTGATGTTGCCCGCCTTGGCGTGGGCGTTGTCGTCCCGGGTCAGATAGCTCACTTCCAGAAAATCGGCCAGGGCCCGGACCTGCTCGTGGCGGTTTCGGGCCGCCCGGGCCTTCTCGGGGCTGGGGTCGTTGCGCTTGGCCAGAGTGCCCCCGTCGTCCAGAATGTAGATGTTGAGCTTTTCCCGGGGATAGTCCATCTGGGTGCAGGCGATGGTGGTGATGCCCACGATGTCCAAGGGCTCGTTGTAGGTGGGGATGAAGACGTCGACGACGGGCCATCGGGAGGGGTCCGGGGGGAGGGGGGCGGCCTCCCGCTTCAAAGGCCAGGCGTTGACGAACATCCCCAGAGCGTGGATGGCGAAGCCGTAGCACTCGGACAGGAACAGAAGCGCCATGAGGGAAAAATCCAGAAAGCCGGTGTAGATCAGGGTCTCGGTGGCTCGGAACACCATGTAGCGCAAGGAAACGAAGGCGCCGAGAAGCAGGATGAAGATGCGGCCCGGCGGTTCCTGGATCGCTTGGAATCGGGAGGCGATCCAAAGAATGGCGACCAGGCCCCAAGCCAGAACGTACTGATAGGAAAGGTCCAGATAAATGGCGGAAGCGTAGAAGACGAAGAGCAGGGGAAAGACGATGGACAGCTTCAAGCCGCAGTCGCACAGGAAGCTCCCCGGCGAATTCCCTTGTCCGTTGGAGCGCATGTCGCTTCTCATGAAACGGTGGCGGAAGCCAGCGCCCGGACGGCTTCCCCCTGCGTCTCGAAGATCTTGAAAACCTTGTTCATGCGGGTCAGCTTGAAAAGGCTGCCCACCGTTTCTTGAACGCCGCACACAACCATGGAGCCGCCGGATCCCAGGGCTTTCAGGCAGGAGACGACGGAGCCGAGGCCGCTGCTGTCCACGAAATCCACGTTCGCCAGATCCAGGACGAGGAGCCGATGCCCCTTGCCCACCCAATCCATCACGGCCTCCTTGAAGTCCTTGCCGGAAGCGGCGTCGATAGTCTTGTCCAAGGGCTTGATCACGAGCACGTTGCCGACGACCGTTGTCTCCATTCGCATGGGCTCTCCTTTGGGAAGTCTTTTCATGCATGCCCAAGGAAAATATTCGCATGGGTCGTCCATGATTCCCAAAGAGAGACGGAATTTGTCAAGAGTTTTTCACATCGGGAGAAATCACGCCACGACGATTCGTTCTTCGGGCCCCGGAACCGCCTCGCCGATGCAGGCGGCTTCCGGGACGCCCGTGCTCTTCAAAGCATGTAAAAGCTCGTCCCCCCGGGCGGGGTCCACGCAAATGAGCAACCCTCCCGAGGTTTGAGGGTCGTAGAGCAGGTCCTGGAAGACGGGATCGACGGAGCCGTCCATGTCCACCATGCATCGGACGAATTCGCGGTTCTTGTGGGCCCCCGCCGGCACAAGCCCCATGCCCGCGTACTCCAAGGCCTCGGGGACGACGGGAACCTCCCCGGCCCGCAGCCGCGCGCCGCATCCGGAGCCCTTGACCATTTCGGCCAAGTGCCCCAGCAGGCCGAAGCCCGTGACGTCCGTGCAGGCGTGTACGGGATAGTCCGCCATGACTTCCGCCGCGCGCCGGTTGAGGGCGGCCATGAGCTCGGTGACGTACCGGATGGCTTCGGGGGACGCCAGCCCGGCCTTCACCGCCGTGTTGACGATGCCGGTGCCCAGGGGCTTGGTGAGAATCAACCGGTCGCCGGGACGGAGGCTTTTCTTGACGAGGATTCGGTCGGGGTGGATGGTTCCCATGACGGCCAGACCGTACTTGAGCTCCTTGTCCTCCACGCTGTGGCCGCCCACCAGCACCACGCCGGCTTCGGTCATCTTGTCCAGCCCTCCCTGGAGGATGCTCCGAAGGACGGAAAGGTCCATGTCCTTGAGGGGAAAGGCCACCAGGTTCATGGCCGTTTTGGGCTCCCCCCCCATGGCGTAGACGTCGCTCAAGGCGTTGGCCGCCGCGATCTGCCCGAACCCGTAGGGGTCGTCCACGATGGGGGTGAAGAAATCCACCGTCTGGACGACGGCCAGATCGTCCGTCAGCTTGTACACTCCCGCGTCGTCGGCCCGCTCCAGGCCCACCAGGAGGTTTTCGTTCGTGGGAAACGTCATTCCGCAGAGCGCTCGGTCCAGGTCCCCTGGAGGCAGCTTGGACGCTCAACCGGCCCCCGCCACCGTTTCCGTCAGTCGCGGTTTTCTTTTGTCTTCCATCGAGCTTCTCCTTGGCTGTGGTTCCGTGGTAGAACAAAGTTGAATGCAAAGGTGGATATCCATGTGGCTTTTTTAAACGATCAAGGATGAGACGTATCGAAAGGTAGCATTGATTGTCTTCAGGACAACGGGAAGCGCATAAGCCAAGCGGTTTTTTCCACGGAACGAGACAGCATTTACATTGAGACATCGGTCGTCAGTTATTGGGCCGCACGACGCGGTCGCAATCTCGTTGTGGCTGCGTGGCAAGAGATCACGCAGGAATTCTGGGAGGTTCACCGTACCGCCTATGATCTCTATACTTCCGAGCTCGTCGTCGAGGGAGCTTCGATCGGCGATTCGGAGGCTGCAAAACGCCGCACAATGAAAGATGGAATCATAGAGGAGCTATGGCTTGCGCGAGACAAGCTCGCCGAGAAATACGAGCACGATCTCGACTTGATCGTAGCGGCGATCCGCGAAAGGGAAAAGCGGCCGTTGACCGTCATGTGCGAGAAGCGGACGGCAATCGATGCCGAACATGCGGGCGGAAATTCCCTCGGGCCCCGCTCCCGTCGGTGACGACCGTGCTCGATTCGGCAACCTGTCGTTGGGTCGTGAATCAACAAGGAAAGCATCTCGCTTTCATGGAACGACCCCGTCGGCGACTTGCGTTGAAGCCCCCTTCAGCACCCGGCCCAGCGCCTGCGGGATCCTTTCGATGAGCTCGCGCACTTGCGTGGCGGGAGTGGGATCCGCCAAGCAGCCGGCCAGGCGATTGGCCCGGGCGGCCGCTGCGGCGGCTTCCTCGGCATCGAAGCCCGCCCCGCACAGGACGGAGAGCAGGGCCGTCAAGGTGTCCCCCGTGCCGCCGATGGCCTCCATGGCCTCGCAGGACGGGTGGTCCACCGTTCCAAGAATCCCCCCTTCGTTGGCGACGAAATCCTTCTCGCCCTTCACCAGCAGGTGGGCGGCGGCGTTTCGATGCTCGTAGGCCCGCCGGATCAAACGGGGAACGTCGTTGCTCCCGTGCAGGACGAACCCCCGGGTGTAGAAAGGGTGGGGGGCCTTCTCGTCCGCCAGAAACGCCAGCTCCCCCGCATCGGGGGTGAAGAAGTCGTAGGCCGGGGCCTGCCCGCTCATCTTCGCCGCGTACATGAATCCCGCGTCGGCGACGAGAACGGGACGCCGCTTCATTTCCTCGACGGCGAACAGCACCTTGTTGTGCCAATCCACGTCGGGCTGAAGATAGTGGAAGGTCAGCACGTCGAATGGGAATTCGGGCAAACGGCGGGCGAGAAACCGGTACAGCTCCCGGCTGCCGTCCCCCCTGCCGACGTCTCCCGCCAGGAAAGCGTAAACCTCCGGTCCGTCCAGGCATCGGGACGCCGCTGCGGCGGCAGCCACGAGGGCCGGAGTGCCCCGATGGACGGGAAGCTTCCGGCCATCGACGGTGGGGGCCCCGTCCCTCCATCCGACGGCCCCGTGGACGAGGGGAAAGCGGAGGTCCGGAACGGTGCCCACTAGGGCGAGCATTGTCTTCGCACCTCCTCGTAGGCCAGTTGCAGGGCGTAGCCGCACAGGGTGTGCCCCAGCTCCTTCGGGGCCGGCGCTTCCTCCAGGGTCTTCCCCGTCAGCTCGGCGGCCAGATAGGGCACGTCCGGACAGCCGCCGCCCGAAACGTTCACGATCACCAGGCTTTCCTTCTCCACGGTGATCTTCATGTTGGCCGCCCGCACCATGATGCAGGTCCCGAAATCCTTGACGTGGAACAGGCTCACGGGCTCCAGCAACGGCGCCGAAACCGGCACCACCCGCAAAGGAGGGATGTCCGCGTTGTCGAGCTCCCGCAGGACGTTCAGCTCTTCGACGAGGGGAAACTCGACGACGAGATCGCACCCCGTTCGGATCTCCGGGGGAGGCCCCATGACCCGAACGGGCCACCCGGCCTTCCCGAGGACCCTTTCCGCCTGGATGACGTCGCTGGTGCTCTCGAAAACCAGAATCCCCCGGTCCGCCGAAGGCTCCGAGCTTCGCTTCCTTCCCTTCGACTTCCATCTTCCGAAAAAACCGAGCACGGCTCAACCCTTCGTCATGGAGATGCGGTACTCCTCGCCCTCGGATGCGACCTCGTCGATGCGCCACCCCTGGCTGGTCGCGGCCCGCATCACGTTCTCCTTGGACGTGTCGGTGTCCACCAGAACGACAAGATAGTTTTCCTTTCCGGCCTTGATCTCGTTCAAGGTCATGATAACCGGTTGGGGACAAGAAAGCCCTCTCGCATCCACCGTCGCCGCCATGTCCAACCTCCTTACGCGATTTTCCTGCTCATGGTGAAGCCGATCAGCAAGCAAGCCGAAAGACCGACGACGACCCCGGCCACGCCGTAGGGCCCCACTCCGGCCGGCGAGCTGGCCAGTCCGAAGTTGTGCGCGAAGCCGGCCCCCACGATCATGCCGAGAACGAACACGGCCGCGTCCCCGTCCCCTTCTCCGGAAAGAAAGAGCTGTCGTCCGGGGCATCCGCCCGCCAGGGCGAAGGCGAGCCCCGCCAGGGTCATGCCGGCGAAGTTCCAGACGTGCATGGTGTGGGCGACGGGCTGATCGGCGAAGCCCGGATGGAACTGTCCCAGAATCAGATTGGTCGCAAAAGCCACGACGACCAGGGCGACGAAGCCGCTCAGCAAGTGCGTCTGGCCGAAGAGGACCGTGTCGCGGATGGCCCCCATGGTGCAGAACCGGCTGCGCTGGGCCAGAAAGCCGATGCCGAGCCCCGCCAGCAGGGAGACGAGCAGCGGGGCGTGCATGGCCCCGGGGCCCTTGAGGCTGTAGAACAGCACGCCGCTCTTGTCCTGCCCCTCCACCTGGGGAAAGACGAGCATCAGCGCCAGAAGCCCGACCATGAGCAGGGGCAGCACCCATCCCGCAGCGGCATGGGTTTTTTGCGTGCGTCCCAGATTGTATCCTTTCCTGAGAAAAAGGGTGCCGATCCAGATGCCGAAGGTCAGGCCCAGGAGCCCCAGAATGGCGTTGCCGTCTCCTCCGGCCAGCCGCAGGACGGCTCGCCAGGGACATCCCAGAAACACCAGAGCGCCGATCATGGCGAAGGCCCCCAGCACGAACCGGACGATGGGGGCCGACCCGACTCGAGGCTTGAACTCCTTGAAAAGATAGGCGGCCATCAGGGCCCCGACGACGAAGCCGACGATCTCGGGGCGCACGTACTGCACCACGGCGGCTCGATGGAGGCCCGCTGCCCCGGCTATGTCCCGCTCGAAACAGGCCACGCAAATACCCATGTTGCCGGGATTGCCGAGCTTTTGCAGCACGGGGGCCAGGATGCCGATGACGGCCCCCACCCCGATGATTCCCCCTCGAGTGGCGAAGACGTTCTTTCCGCTCATTTCAACTCACCCCTCCTTTTTCAGGTTCTTCCATCCTTAACTCCCGAACGGGCAGCACAGCTCGGTGGCATGGTAAACATGCCTTTCCCCGCAGAAGGGACAGGCGTCCTCGAGGGCCACCTTGGCGTCCAGGGTCCTGTTTCCGCTCTCGTCGGTCACCACGCCCCTGTCTTCCACGACCTTGAAGCTCTCGCTTCGGAACACCTTGCCGTGAACGGGACAGACAAAAACGAATTCCATTTTTCAGCCTTCCGCCGCGATCCTTGAAGGATCGTCATTTCCCCGAGCTCGATGGGCGGGCTTTGCCCGCGCGGACTTTTCTCTCCGGCACGAAGAAGCGAAGCAAGCGCAAAAGGGCCCCGCCGATCCCGGACTGGCGTGCGGCGAGAAACCCCTCGTCGGCGCGTGAGATCAGCTCCGGACGTTTTTTCAAGATCAGTCGAGCCGCCAGCTCGGCGGCGTCCGCCGTCACACGGGCGCACTGGTCGAAGTGGGCTTTGGGGTCGTGCTTGACCTTTCGCGAGATCACCCTGCAGCAGGTGGAGCCGCAGGCGGTCTTGAAAGCGTCGTGCAATTGCCGGGCGCAGTCCCGCAGCTCCCTGCGGCGGCGGTACGGGTGGTCTCCGCCCAGAAGCAGCCCCGCCCCCATGACCGCCCCGCTCAAGGCCCCGCACAAGCAACCGCTTTCCCCCAGGGCGATGCAGAAGGGGGCCGCCATGGCGACGGCCTGCGTCTCGCTCAGCCCGCCGCCCAGTCCGTGATTCAAGGCCACCAGGACCGCTTCGGCGCAAAGCATCTGGCGGCTCAAGTACAAGTTGCGGGCACGCTCGCGGACCCGCTCCACCAGCGCTTGGGCTTCGGGGTCGAGATCCTCCTTCCGGACCGGAAGCTCCTGCCTTGCGACTTCGTTCATTTTTCCTCCGCTATCCCATTGTCCCGCATCGTCGGGCATCCCCTCGCGCCTGCTCCGCCGCCAGCAGCGCCGCCCCCAAAGCCCCCACCAACTGCGGGTCTTCGGGGCTCGAAACGGAGCGGCCCAGTTTTTCCTCGAGGAGGGCGTGCATGCACGGATTCTTGGCCACGCCGCCGGTGAACACGATGTCCCCTTCCGGAGAAGCCCGGTTGAGCATGGCCGCCGCCCGGCGAACGACGCTGGCGTGCAGTCCCCGGGCGATCTCCCGCCTGTCTCGCCCCTTGGCGATGAGAGAGGTGACCTCGGACTCGGCGAACACCGTGCACATGCTTGAAATGTTGAGGTCCCTTTCCGCCAGCAAGGCCTCCCGGCCGAAATCCTCCACGGCGAACCCCAGCGCCCCGGCCATGATCTCCAGGAACTTGCCCGTGCCGGCGGCGCACCGGTCGTTCATTTCGAACTTTTTCACCCTGCCGTTGTCGAACAGGGCGATGGCCTTGCTGTCCTGTCCCCCGATGTCCAGCACCGTGCGGGCCTCCGGAAAGAAGGCCCGCGCCCCTCTGGCATGGGCCTTGATCTCCGTGACCGTGGGGGCGTCGAAGGAGAGCTCGAACAAATTGCGACCGTAGCCCGTCGCCAGGATGCCGTCGTAGGACACCCCGTCCATGAGCCTTTTCGCTTGCTGCATGGGGTCGAAGCCCGTGTCCGTCTGAAGGGCCAGGACGATCCCGCCCTTTTCGCTCACCACCACCAGCTCGATGGTGCGCGATCCGATGTCGATTCCGGCAAAGCGCATGCTCACGGCAACCTCCCCGAAGCTACCGCAACTGCTCGATGAAAGCTTCCACGCGGGTTTTCAGTTGGCCCGCGTCCTCTGTGCCGTAATCGGTCTCCAGACGCAGGCAGGGAATGCCTTTCTCCTCCAGCGCCTTTTCCACGGGGATGGATTCCATGAGGTAGGGCTGGCAGAATTGCAGTCCGTAGTGGATCACCCCGTCGGCCTTGTAGGCGGCCGCCATTTCCTCGACGTGCTCCAGCCGTTGAGGATTGGGCGTGAAAATGGCGCAATCCACCTGGAAGTAGCGCTCCGCGACGGCTTCCATCATCTCTTCCACCGTCTCCCCGGATTCGTCCACCAGATTGCGCGCGCCGCGCTCCCCCACGCAGGATTCCTCTCCCACCACCACCGCCCCGGAGCTTTCCACGATGTGAGGCAGCTTCCAGTTGGGGACCGCCTGGGGACAGCCCGAAACGAGAATGCGGGGCGTCTTCTCCGGAAACGCGCCTTGCTTCTTCTCGACGCGCTTTTCCACCTCGTCGCAGATCTTGTTCACGGAATCCGTGAACCGGGCCGGGTTGTCGTAGAAGAAAACCTGGTTGACCAGGAGGGCGTCCAGTCCGGAAAGGGGAGCCGGGTCCGCCTTGCGCAAGGAGGAAAGCCGGTGGACGGCGGCGCGCTTGGCGTTCACGGTCCGGATGGCTTCTTTCAGGGATTCGGCCGTGACGGGGACCCCCGAGAGAGCTTCCATCGCTCCTTTGAAGCGCTCGTATTCCCCTTTCAGGAGCGAGCGGCCTTGGTCGGATTTGACTTGAGGAAGGTCCATGACGTAGAGATTCTCGACCAAACCCTTCAGGGATTCGTAGGCCTTCTTCTTGCCGTCGCAAGTGTTCTCGCCGACGATCATGTCCGCGCTTTCCAGATAGGGGCAGACCTTGCCGAGCTTGAACCCGAAGGACGACTTGACGAGGGCGCAGGTGTTGCGCGGCAGGAGCTTTTCCACTTCCTCCATGGCGAAGTCGGCTCCCGAGCACAGCCCCACCAGGGTGCCGTTGGCGGCCAGAACGATCTCCTCGGGCACGAAAACGCAATAGGAGCCGACGATCTTGCGGCCCGCCTTCTTCTCGTCCAGAAGCTCCTTGATGCGCAGGCCGTGGACCTCGCTCATGACGAAGTCGAAATACCCCATGCCCTCCGGGCGGTCTTTCTGCGACAGGTAAACCTCCCCATAGGCCTTGCCCAAAACGTCCAGAAGGGCGTCGTGGGCGGCGAGGTCCAGACCGAGGTCCTTCCACATGCTTCGATATGCTTCGCTCATGGGCGTGCTCCTTGGGCTTGCGCCGCGGCTTGCGGCGCGGGGGCGAAAGGGAGCGGGCTTCCCCTTGGCTTCCATGGGAAGCCGAAGGGACCGACTCCCGACGGTTCGGGGCCGGTGGCGTCCCGGATGTTGAATCGATGGAATCCTAGGGGGGGAGGGCGGGATTGTCAAAATGTAAATATTGATCGTTTCGGATGCGATGCATTGGAAAATCCGATGCTTTCTCGCCGGCTCCCGGTCTGCGCCGCGCTTCGCCCGCAACGGCGGGGTCGTTGCAAATCGCCGTCGCTACCGGGATCGCTATTCGCTATCGAACGAATCCCCCTTTGCCAAAGGGGGACTTGAAAATCCGTGGCCGAGTGCTCAAAGGGACCTTCCCAGCCAGCGCTCGAGCTTTTCCTTGAGGATTTTGGGCCGGATGGGCTTGGAGATGTAGTCGTCCATGCCGGCTTCCAGGCACCGCTCGCGGTCGCCCTTCATGGCGTGGGCGGTCATGGCGACGACGGGAACGCGGGGACCGGACGCTTCCGCCTCGCTTGAGCGGATGGCGCGGGTGGCTTCCAGCCCGTCCATCACCGGCATCTGCACGTCCATGAGCACCAGGCTGTAGGAGGTGCTTTCCAGGGCTTTCAAGGCTTCCCGGCCGTCTTCGACGGCGTCCGCGCGCAAGCCGAGCTTTTCCAGGAGCCTTAGGGCCAGTTTGCGGTTGACTTCGTTGTCTTCGGCCAGAAGGATGCGCTCCTTGCTTCTTCGGGCTTCGGAGACGGTGTGGCGAGTGACGATGCTCGGGGGGGACTCGGTTTCGCCCGCCTGCTTCAAGCCCAGGCAGAGGGCCAGGCAGTGGCGGAGATGGCCCTGGCGAACGGGCTTGGAGAGATAACCGGCAAAGCCGATCTCCTCCAGCCTCTTGGCGTCCCCCCGCAGCCCCAGGGAAGTCATCATGACGAGGATGGTGTCCTCGGTCTGCGCGTCGGCCTTGATGCGTCGGCCCAGCTCTTCGCCGTCCATGCGGGGCATTTGCATGTCCAGAAGGGCCACCCGGAAGGGGTCTTCTTCGCGCACGGCTTCGCGGAGAAGGGACAAGGCGCTTTCGCCGTCCGCCGCTTCCGCGTACCGGCACCCCCAGGCGTTGAGCAGGGTGGTGACCAGAAGCCGGTTGGTCTCGTGGTTGTCCACCACGAGCACCTTCACTCCCCTAAGGTTTTCGGGAGACGCCGCCACGGGGTGATTGGCCCGTTTGCCTTTTTGGAAAAGGGCGGTGAACCGGAAGGTGGAGCCCTTTCCCTCCTCGCTTTCCACGGAGACGGAGCCTCCCATGAGGTGTACGAGCTCCTTGGAGATGGCCAGGCCCAGGCCGGAGCCTCCGTATTCCCGCGTGGTGGAGCTGTCCACCTGGGTGAAGGGGGAGAACAGGGCGTCCAAGCGGTCGGCGGGAATGCCGATGCCCGTGTCCGAAACGCAAAACCACAGCATCGCCGAATTCCCGTCCTCCTTTTCCAGGCCGGCTCGGACGGTCACTTCTCCCCGGGGGGTGAACTTCACGGCGTTGCCCCCCAGGTTGAGCAGAATCTGGCGAAGGCGCCCCGGGTCGCCCCGAAGGAAGGAAGGGGTCCCCGGCTCCACCAGGCCGTTGATCTCGAGCCCTTTCTCGTGGGCCTTCACGGCCAGCATCTCCACAATGTCTTCCAGAGTGGTCCTCAAATCGAAGTCCAGGACTTCCAGATCGAGCTTGTGGGCCTCCATTTTGGAAAAGTCGAGAATGTCGTTGATGAGGGTCATGAGGGACTCGCCGCTGGATTGGACGATCTCGGCGTACTTGCGCTGCTCGGGGGCGAGCTCCGTATCCAGAAGGAGACCCGTCATGCCGATGACCCCGTTCATGGGAGTGCGTATCTCGTGGCTCATGTTGGCCAGGAATCTCCCCTTGGCTTCGTTGGCCGCCTCGGCGCGGGCCGCCAG
>Ga0180436_10003963_pt1 | contig 13456 bp, 14 predicted proteins | sample SS_ome_2_FD_132434 | JGI IMG/M metagenome (GOLD analysis project Ga0180436, IMG submission 132434) | Hypersaline lake sediment archaeal communities from the Salton Sea, California, USA - SS_3_S_2 metaG | ecosystem: Environmental > Aquatic > Non-marine Saline and Alkaline > Hypersaline >...
AAGATACCTGCATTGGTAAACAGCAGTGCGGCGACTATCGAAACCATGAACACAAACCAGTTGATGAGGTTTTGGGTGAGTACCACCAAGTCGCATATTGTGCACTCGGTATCACCCCAACATGGCACAAGCTGAAATCCAGTTGTTGTCGGAGGAACTGGTGCCGCGGTGGTTGGATTGGTTGGCGGAGGCGGTGCTGTTGTTGTCGTGGGTGTTGTGGGTGCTGTGACAGGAGGAATGATGTTTACGATCAAGTCCACTGTGTCAAACCCACCATCGGTATCCTCACAGTACAAGGTAATGCTATAGGTACCCGTTGGTGAGCCTGCGGGTATTGTAGGCGGCGAGGCAGTAAACTTCAGGTCTTTGGCAGGTGTTTCTATACCATCGCTGCACACCGCATGGTTGAGAGCGACAAACTCAGTGCCTGCGCTATGATCCTGCGGATTGAGCACAGAAATCGTTGGGTCGGTGTTTGCCGTAGCTACACTTTGTACAGACACCTGTATTGTTTCGACATCAACATTACCATCAGAGTCCGTGCAGGTGATCGTCACAGGGAACACCCCGGACGTGGCAGTTGAAAGAGGTGTCGCCGTTAGACCACTACCTGCGGGTATCATACCGTCTTCACTATCAAAGCAGTTTGTGTCACTCAGTGGACTGTACGAAGATCCAACCGTGGTTATGTACGCGGTTGCAGTACCAATGCTTGGCGTACCTGCAAGTGCAACCTGCACAAAAGCACCCCACACGAGCGCAAGACACATCACCGTCAATGATGCGCGCACAAACGCATACACACGAGCAAGAACAACACTCTCCATATGCCCTTCATAATAGCGCAGATATCGAAGCTTGAGACGGTGCGACGCATACTGATGTGCATAAATGCACTAGAACGGATGCGTGTGTTTACAGCAACAGCGCGTTAGTGGTAGTATGCTGGTTGCGTTGCTCTAGTGACAGCGCATCGCTACAACAAAATACTTGCGTCGGTGACGGAGTGTTCAATGAGACTCTATGAGCGAAGCGAGTAAATAGTCGAATTAATGATTAATACTTTGTATACTTAGTTGGCGCAAGACGTATACGAAGAAACATAATACATGCGTCGGTGACGGAGTGGTCAAACGTACTTGGCTGTAAACCAAGCGGCTTCGGCCTACGGGGGTTCGAATCCCTCCCGGCGCACCACAAACGTTAAACCTCCCATCCGGGAGGTTTAACGTTTGTCTGGTGTCGCCTAGGAAGAAACGTGCCTGCGCACGTTTCGTGGGATTCGAACCGACGGAGCATGTCGCACAGCGACAGCGAGTCGCGTCCAGGGACACTTAGTAAACGACGAGGTACGAGGAGTGAGCTTAGTGATCCCGGGATCAATCCCTCCCGGCGCCGAGTTGGCTAGTTTGACACTTTACTTTACAAATATCGGTCTCCATCCTATATTCACCTTTAGACGCTGTCTTGCTGGCAGCTCTTTCTCGGACAAACGGAGGTAATTATGGGTATAGATATGGGAGACGGCACTTTTCTGACACGAGACCCTACAACCGGACGAGTTGCTCACGTCACTAAAGAAAACGAGAGTGACCATGCCGAACGATTTGAAGCTCGGCTGGAACAAGAAGCACCTAGGGAACGTGCCGCTGCAACGTCGACAGTACACGTCCTGAGACAAGGACTACCGCTCTGCGGTTTTAGCACCGAAGTACCTGCTAACTGGCCACCTGGCCACACATGGACACACGAAGATGACTGTGAGCATGTGACATGTCCGGAGTGCCTGAAGCTACTGTCGTAGTTTCTGTACAAACAGACATGCAATCCAACCTGAAGCCCCGCCTACACGGCGGGGTTGTTGCAATCTTGAGTCGTCATGTACGGCCTGGTCGAGCTCGGCCGTGCTTTGGCCGACCCTCACGAACAGCTACCCTCTCCCAACAAGCGACTTTGCCCCCGCCTGCCCTGCAAACAGCAGTATGAGCATGCCAATAATGAGGCTACTTGGTGGCAGGTCAACGTAGAGTGCAATAAGAAGACCACACACCACAGACACAACAGCCACTAGTACTGAGCTAAGCACGAGTTTGTTAAATGAATGCACCCAGGAGCGAGCGGTCAACACAGGTATGACAAGTAGTGCACCGATAAGCAAACCACCAATCGTCTTGATCCCGATCCACACAACTACAGCAAGTATCCAGAAGTACAAAAGGAGCACGGCTTGTGGTGTTTTCTTAAACGGTAGTAGGTAGCGTGGGCTCTGGGTAGCACCGATCAGCGGGTACCAGAGGTACCACACCACCACCCCTACCACCACGAGCGCCGCTCCCATTGCGACAAGGTCATTACTGGTTAGTGTGAGGATGCTGCCGAACAAGTACGTTTCAAAGCTAAAGACGGTATCGCGGGCTAAGTGCACCAGAGCAAGCGCTAGTGCGAGACCACCGCTCAGGAAAAACATTGCAAGTGCGTCTGGACTATACAGCTCGGTCTGCATCAGCCACCAGATAAGGGTACTCACAATAAGCAGTGTCGGTAACGCGCCCCACCACGGACTACTTCCGAACAGCACTGCGGCACCAATGCCGGCGAGTGCAACGTGTGCGAACATGTCTGCGCTGAATGACTGACGACTCTGCACCACAAACGGCCCGAGCACACCAGCCAGTATCGCCAGCGTAATACCACCGAGAAACGCGTACTGTACAAATGTGTAGGCAAGAAGCTCCATACTAGCAGTGGTGCTCTATACTCGACGGCACCTGGAGATGTGTGTCACTAAACACAGACGGGTGGCAGTCGGTATGCAGCGTAACATTCAAGCAGAGGACACGGTCGCTTATCGGCAGAACACTGTCGACGTCATGCGAGACAAGCAGTACCGTGAGTCCATGGTCGGTTTGGAGGTGTCGTATGAGTTCGTAGAGACCCGGGCGCGACGCATAGTCGACCGCAGCAAGCGGCTCGTCCAAGACCAGCACGGTTGGCTGCGCAAGCAGCGCACGCGCTATCGCCACACGCTGTCGCTCTCCCCCCGAGAGGCTTCGGTATGATTGCGAGAGCACCGTTTCAGAGACACCGACATGTTTGAGGGCAGATACAAAGTCTACTGATGAGTGCATACCTCGATACAAAGGGGTCGTGCCTATCTTCAGATACTCGTGGACTGACAGCGGTAGTTGATGGTGATCGTGTAAGACAAGCTGCGGTATGTACTGCACCCGCTCGTTCTCGCGTACCACAGCCTCGCCGGTGAAGTGGGGGTCGAGACCAAGGATGATCTTTACCAGAGTCGACTTCCCTGCACCATTTGGTCCAATGAGCGCAACGAGTTGCTGTGCCTCAATGTCGAACGATACGTCACGCAAAAGCTGCCGTTCACCAGCAGCTTTTGCAACGTTTGAAACGTGAATGACTGTACTATCCTTCATTGCAGCGAAGTGCCGTTGCAAGTGAGTCGAGGTTCGAACGCATCACACTCACATAGTCGCCGCCCTCTGGAATGTCGAACGCGGCCGGGTTGATGCTCAGGGTTTGTAGACCCGTGTCACGCGCGAGTGCCTCTCCGTATGCTGCAACGCTGTTCTTCTCCAAGAGTATAGCACCTACACCCTCAGCTGCTTCCTCCTTGAGCTCTGCAAGTGTGGTCACAGATGGCATGTCTTGGGTGGAGAGACCACCTATCGCATGCATTTCGATACCGTAGCGATTAGCCATATACCCATACGCGTCGTGCGAAACAATCACTTCATCTACGGCGCAGCTTGCAAGTCGTGTGGCAAACTCGGTATCGAGCGCAGCAAGCTCTGCTTGTAGTTCTGCAGCATTGGCCTCATAGGTTGTAGCATTCTCAGGATCGAGTGCCACAATCTCTTCTGTCAGATGCTCGATGGTTTCACTAAAGAGTGGCGGGTCGAGCCATGTGTGTGGGTCAAAGGCACCGTGGTCATATCCGTGTTCGTCCTCGTGGCCATATTCATCCTCGTGTTCATGCTCATCATCGTGTCCATGCTCCTCGCCTGCCTCATGCATGTCACCATCGTGCTCATCCTCATGCTCGTGCTCGTGTGCTTCATCATGATCATCTTTCTCGTGCTCACCATCGTGTTCGTCACCGTGTTCGTCATGGTGTCCACCTTCACGAAGCTCGAGGTGCTCAGCGGCTACAAAGAACGGCACGTCCTCTGCTTCAAGTTGTTCCTCCATGTCGTCGCCCCATGGCTCAAGACCTGCGCCCTGCAGGACCACGAGGTCTGCATCGAGCATGGTGCGTGTATTCTCCACGCTCAGCTGCACGTCGTGCGGGTCACGTCCTTCGCCGATGTTCACAACCGTACCGAGGTCTCCCAGAACACGCTCTGCAGCAAACTGGAGTGGATAAATGGATACTGCAATCGTTAGACCGTCAGTATCGTTGGTGCTATTCGAGGTGAATGCTTGCATGCCGACAAACACGACAAGAACCAGCACACCTAGTCCGATGAGATACTGCATGTAGATTCAATTTATTAAATGCAAACTATTTACAATTGCGAGTATACCAGGCTGGTGTTATAGTGCAAACGATTTGCATATAGTTATGCGTATAACCAAACAACGAAAAGCAATACTCGATGCACTCAAGGCACACAAAAGTGCCCTCTCTGCTGCAGAGATGCATGCGCTCCTACCCAACATTGACCAAGTTACGATCTACCGAAACCTTGACTATTTTTGTCAACAAAAGCTCATTAAGAAGGTCCCCCTCGACACACAGGAAGCTCGATACGAGTATCAGCGTGAACCCCACCACCATGCAGTCTGCACCGATTGTGCGCGTGTTGTGCACTTCACTGCCCCAACCGAAAAGATCAAGAAACTCCTGAACCTCAATGACTTCAAGATAGATGAAGTCGATGTGACCGTACACGGAACCTGCATACACGACAAATAAGACCTGCGGGCACTACACACCCCGCATATGCGGGGTGTTTACTAGCCTTGCGTATTCATATACGGCTTGATCGAGCTCGGTCGTGCTTTGCCGCGCCCTTTCTTCACCGCAAAAGACACTTCGCCCTTCTTCATGGAGACTGCCACCGAGCCGCCTTCCTTCACGCCGTTGGTCACGATCATGCTAGCCACGGGGGTGAGTATCTTGTGCTGTATCAAGCGCTTCATTGGTCGCGCGCCATAGTGTGGGTCGTAGCCTTCCTTCGCGAGGTACTCGATCACATCCTTGGTTACCGTTAGCTTGATTTCCTTTTCCTCGAGGCGCTTCTTCACCACGTCTATCTGCATGCCTGCGATCTCGTGCACCACCTTCGGCTCAAGAATATTAAAGAGCAAAATCTCATCAAGACGGTTCAGGAACTCTGGTCGGAAGAAGTCCTTCAGTGAGTCCATCACCTTGTCCTTTGCGTGCTCATAGTCTGCACCGGCACTTGTGTCGGTGCTGAAGCCCATACGGCTCATACGATCGATGTGTTCTGAACCAATGTTACTGGTCAGAATAATGACGGTGTTTCGGAAGTTCACCACACGCCCCTTGGCGTCTGTGAGGTGCCCGTTGTCGAGAACCTGCAGCAAAATGTTGAACACTTCTGGATGTGCCTTTTCAACCTCGTCAAACAGAAGTACCGAGTACGGACGATGCCGCACCGTCTCGGTGAGGTTACCACCTTCTTCATAGCCCACGTAGCCAGCTGGCGCACCAATGATCTTGCTCACACTGTGGCGCTCCATAAACTCACTCATGTCGACACGTACGAGTGCATTCTCGTCGTCAAACATGAACTCGGCAACGGCCTTACTGAGCTCCGTCTTACCAACACCAGTTGGCCCCAAAAAGAGGAACGAGCCGATTGGTCGGTTCGGATCTGCGATACCCGTACGTGAACGACGCACTGCATCTGCAATCTTCTGCACCGGATCGTCCTGACCACGCACGCGCTCCTTGAGTGCTTCCTCCATGCGTGAGAGCTTTGCCGCTTCCTCCTCGAGCATGCGAGCAACCGGTACCCCAGTCCAGCGACTCACGACATCTGCAATGTCTGCTTCAGTGATCTCTTCTTTGAGTATGCGGTGGCTCTTCTGCAGCTTCTTCATGCGACGCACATTTTGGTCGAGCTCCTTTTCAAGCTGTGGTATCGCCCCGTACCGTATTTCTGCAGCAGCACCGAGGTCTGCCGCGGCTTCTGCGTTGTCTGCATCAACCCGTTTCTGCTCAAGCTCTTTCTTGATACGCTTGATCTCCTTGAGCGTGTCTTTTTCATTCGTCCACTTCACCTCAAGCTCGCTCGTCTTCTCACGTAGCGCCACAATCTCTTCGTCGATTTGCTTGATACGGTCCTTCGCCTTCTTGGCGCTTGCACCGGTACCTTCCTCAGCATCCTTCTTGAGCGCTTCCCGTTCGATCTCGAGCCGCATGATAGCACGATGGGTTTCCTCCAATACTGGCGGCTTGTTCTCTAGTGAGATACGCAGTGCACTGGCAGCTTCATCGATCAGGTCAATCGCCTTATCCGGGAGAAAGCGTTCAGTGACATAGCGCGCAGAGAGGTGCGCGGCAGCAATAATAGCGTCGTCGGTGATACGTACACCGTGGTACACCTCATAACGCTCCTTGAGACCCCGCAAAATAGCAACGGCATCGTCGAGTGACGGCTCATTGACCCGTATAGGCTGGAAGCGGCGTGTAAGTGCCTGATCCTTCTCAAAGTGCTTTTGAAACTCCTTGGTCGTTGTTGCACCAATGACACGCAGCTCGCCACGGGCAAGCGCTGGTTTGAGCATGTTGCTCGCATCCATCGCACCTTCGGCACCGCCTGCGCCGATGATCGTATGAATTTCATCGATGAACAAGATTACGTTGCCCTGCGCTTTTTCTATCTCACGCATCACACCCTTCAGTCGTTCCTCAAACTCGCCACGATACTTGGTACCAGCTATCAAAAGGCCCAGATCAAGCGACACAAGCTCTTTACCACGCAAACTTTCAGGTACATCACCTGTTGCCATACGTACAGCGAGTCCTTCAGCTATAGCCGTCTTTCCTACGCCGGCCTCACCAATAAGGATCGGGTTGTTCTTGGTGCGTCGTGAAATTATCTGGATGACGCGCGTAATCTCGGTATCCCGCCCGATGACCGGATCAAGTTTGTTGTCAGCAGCAAGCTGTGTCAGCGAGCGCGTGTACTTGGATAGTGCACGCGAACGCATAGGCTGCGTACCCTCGGTGTCGTCAGCTTCACGAGCTTCCTTGAGCGCCGTGACCACTGCCTCGCGCTCAAATGGAAACTGCGACAGTACGTCAGCGGCACTACCTGGCGTATCGAGAATAGCAATGAAGAGGTGTTCAGTACCGACAAACTGATCATCAAGCGACGAGGCCACCTTTGCCGCATTCTCCAAGACCTGTGCAAGCTCTGGAGTGAGGTACAACTGATAGCTTGGCGAGAGTACTGTTGCGTTCTCGGGTGCCTCAAGCGCATCAAGGATAGTGTCTGTGAGCGTTATCACATCAACATTCAAACGTTCAATCAGCGAAAAGACCACGCCTTCTTCCTGCAGGATAAGGGCGGCCAGAAGGTGCAGCGGATTGACGTGGTTTTGACCACGCTCAACAGCCAACTCGTGACTGCGACGCACTGCTTCTTTAGCTTTTGGGGTGAAGTTCTGAAACGGAACCATAGGATATAGTTATGCCATAAACTATCACATTTGGCTACCCTTACCATCAAACCTATTCTGCCTGCGCACCAAAGAGCACCATCACGTGTAGTACCCTTAGTATACCGAGCCTGCCGAGAGACACCAGCAGTCACCTGCACAGTACACCGTGTGACCGTGCTGGTTTATAGCCGCGCTGTGGGACACCATTTGCGCACAACTCTGATTCGTGGTCTGGTTTACAAACACACTCTCCTGCGCTATACTCGGCAGCATCTGTCACTGACATGAAGTGCCTGTTACCACACATCGACCATGAATGCTGCAACAAACAACACAGCTGTGCGACCACCCGTGGTAACGGTCATGGGTCATATTGACCACGGCAAGTCCACACTCCTTGACTACATACGAAAGACGAAAGTCACCGAAACCGAAGCTGGGGGTATCACCCAGCATATTTCTGCATACGAGGTAGACCACACCACGAGCTCTGGTGAAACACGGCGTATCACATTTCTGGACACACCGGGCCATGAAGCGTTCCAGCACCTACGTTCACGAGGAAGCAGTGCTGCTGATTTGGCTATCTTGGTGGTTGCAGCAGACGATGGGGTAAAACCACAGACACTTGAGGCACTTAAGGCCATCGAGGAAGCAGGTATTCCCTTCCTTGTGGCAATCACAAAGATAGATAAAGCAAACGCCGACATCGAACGGACCAAAAACTCACTCCTGGAACACGGTGTGTACCTTGAAGGGCTCGGCGGCTCCGTTTCGTTCCAGCCCATTTCTAGCAAATCGGGTGAAGGTGTGCCTGAACTCTTAGACCTCTTGCTTCTGGCTGCAGACCTTGAAGAGCTAACAGGCGAACCAGACGAGCCTGCGCGCGGAATTGTCATCGAGTCACACTGTGACCCACGTCGTGGGATTTCTGCCACACTCATCATAAAGAATGGCTCTCTCAAACAAGGGGAATACGTTGTTGCTGGGCAAGCATGTGCACCACTTCGCATCATTGAAGACTTTCAGGGCAAAACTATCAAAGAGGCAACCTTCTCAAGTCCTGTCATGGTAGTTGGCTTTTCAGACAATCCAACGGTCGGCTGTGAGTTTGTCACGTTGGCAAACAAAAAAGCAGCGCTTGAGTACATGCGCGACCACGAGAACGAAACCAACCAGTGCAGCACCGTACAAATCGACGAGGAAGATCCACGTTTCTTTCTGCCGGTTGTGCTCAAGTCTGATGTTGAAGGCTCCATTGACGCGATTAAGCACGAGCTCAAGAAACTTGAAGATGAACGCACGGTCATTCAGGTCATCCACGAAGGCGTGGGTGCGGTTGCCGAAGGAGACATCAAACACGCAAGTGGCAACAAGAACGCGATTATTGTCGGCTTCAATGTTGGTGTAGACGCAGCTGCAAAGGAGGTGGCAGAAAGACTTGGTGTCGAAATAGCAACCTTCTCAATCATTTATGACCTGGCCGACTGGCTACCAAATGCTATTGCTGCCCGTCGACCAAAAGTGAAGGCCGAGAAAGTGCTTGGTGAGGCAACAATCCTCAAGACATTTAGCTTCACGAAGAAAGTACAAACAATTGGCTGTCGTGTGACGAAGGGCGAACTGAAGTCTGGCGATCGTGTGGTCCTGCGTCACGGTGATGAAGAACTAGGCCGCGGCACCATCCAGGGCATGAAACTTGCAAAGTCTGACACAAGCAAAGTGAACGAAGGCAACGACTGTGGTGTTCAGGTCCAGGCAGACCTCGAGAAGGAACCAGTCTACAACGACACGCTCGCAGCTTTTGTGGTAACTGAGGAGTAACATGCATAATCGCCACAACCAGCACGAGCTGCAGCTCCAAGAGGCAGCAGCAGCCTACATAGGTAAGGAGTCAAACCGACAAAGTCTGATCACCGTGACACGTGCGGACCTTGCACGCCATGAGGACAGTGTCACGTTCTACGTAACCGTGTTCCCTGAAAGTGCTGAGGGACCAGCTCTGGGATTCCTGTTGCGCAAACGGGGAGATGTTCGTGAGTACATAAAACAAACGTTGCCAAGCAAACGTGTGCCGCACGTTGAGTTTGCGCTTGACGAAGGCGACAAACATCGTAGGCGTGTGGATGATCTCCTGAGTCAACAGTAGACGCAAAGCACGCTTCATTGCCATGCTATGCTTTCAGGTATGGCATTTTTTAAACGTGTACCTCTCGAAGTGTACATACTGCTCTGCATACCCGTCCTTCTCATGGCCGTGGGTGCCACTGTGGCACCAGAGCCACTCGTGGACACATTACGACACTTTGAGTATGACAAGTTTCTCTACTATTTGTTCTTTGGATACGCTTTCTTCAAGCTGTTCTTTCTGTTTGTGTACATATTCGTCACATTCAAGCTTTTGTTTTGGGCAAGCAGCTTGCTGCAACGACTACTAACGGAGTCACCCCGAAAGGTGCTGCAACGGGCGTGGGACGATGCACGAGATAGCGTACCCGTCTGGAAGAGTTTTGTGTGGCTCGTCGCTCTCATTCAACTAAACGCTGTGTTCACAGCAGCGCACATCAACCAGATTGGGTCTGTGGACCCAGAGCGAGTAGCGGCAAACTCGACCATGCTCTTGGAGTGGGACGCAGCAGTGTTTGGTTCGTATGTACCGTTTGCGCTTCAGAGCCTTGCTAAAGTTCCACTGGTTGATGCTCTGCTTGCGCACGGATACACCACCCTGTCACTCGTACTCGGCATTGTACTCATAGGCCTTCTGCTGCGAGCCCGCGTGCAGACGGTGCGCTTGTTTGTCCTCAGCTTCTTCTTTTGCTCGTTCCTTGCAATACCCGTCTGGGCGACTCTACCAGCGGTAACACCGTACGAACTGTACGGTCGCGATATACTGCCGGTCGAGCGGACAACAAGCCAAGCGCAGTACGCAGAAACACAGCTTGAACAGACCGGAACGCGTGTTGCTGACCTGCAGGAAACCATGAGCATGTATGGCAGCAAACCTAGTGAAGGCCATTACCACATTCCAACCTTTCCAAGCATGCACATAGCCTGGGGCACACTTGCGCTTATCTTTGGTTTCGTGGTGGCGCGATGGCTTGGTTTTGTTCTCGTGCCCTGGTACGTAGCAAACGTAGTGGGTTCATTCTACACTCTGCAGCACTATGCAGTTGATTATGTTCCAGCTATTGTCGTGGTGCTATGTGCAATCTGGGTCGTCCACAGGCTACTGAAATGGGAGGAGGCAACGCTGCACGTGCCAGACAAGCGTTACTCTGCACTACAGGTCCCGGGGGAAGTTGTTGAACAGCTACGTGCGATACGTTGGCGTGATGTACGTGCGTGGTGGAAGAAATGGTAAATGGATGCTAGGCTGTAGCGTATATTGGCCTGGTGGCGAAGTGGTAACGCTTCGGTCTGCAAAACCGACATGCACGGGTTCGATTCCCGTCCAGGCCTCAAATCCGTTTTTCTGCTACACTGCCTTGTATGCCCGGGTGGTGGAACTGGTAGACACGCGAGACTTAAAATTTCGTGACCGAAAGGTCGTGCGGGTTCGATTCCCGCCCCGGGCACAATTCATATAGAAAACGTTTGATTCTATGGTATAGTGTTGCCCATCCACTGTTGTCCGCGCTCACAATTTGGCGCAGACTGAGTGTCATACATCCGCCCGTAGCTCAGTTGGTAGAGCAGTCGGCTCTTAACCGAACGGTCGGGGGTTCGAATCCCTCCGGGCGGACACGTACACACAAACTGGAGCTATCTCCAGTTTGTGTGTACGTGAAGATGACCACATGCGCGAGTGGTGGAATTGGTAGACACGCCTGCCTTAGGAGCAGGTGCCGTTACTGGCGTGGAGGTTCAAGTCCTCTCTCGCGCACTACAAACAACAAGGCCGGATGCGGGTGAGCATTCGGCCTTGTTGTTTTGTTTGATGTGACGGTTAAAAAAGTTGAATGTTCTAGTCCCCTGTTTGTTGCTACGGCTGCACCGGTATACCAGGTGAGGTAACACTACCCATACCTGCCACGTCCGTATCTGTCATTGTTTTTAGGAGTGCGATAATGCCCCAAACTGACACAATCACAAAAAGAACCAATACACCCCATATCATCTTTCTTTTTCCTTCCTCCACTGCCTGCTGACTACCTGAACGACCAATGAACAAAACAAGCCCCCATACAAAGACAACAAAGGACAACGAAATAAGAATCGGGATCAGTAGGTCCACTATCCCCGCAAGCACCCACAACACCGTTTTAAACCAACCTAAATCAGGTGACTGTGCTAACAGCATGGCAGCCGGAGTGCAGACAACTACGCCCACAATGACCAGATACGCTACCAATCTCTGAATACTAACCACCATAAATTGTTTTTGGTGCAGGTGGTGCCGGGTTTGGTGCACCACCAAACACAAACGTCTGCAACAGCGTCACAATACCCCAAATAGAAACCAGCACGAACAAAGCGGCAAGCCCCCACACAATACGGTTCTTTCCCTCTACGCGCGCTGTTTCGTCTCCGGAATGCGTAAGAAACCCAATAAGGCCCCAAACAAAAAAAGCAAATGCAAGTGCCACAAGAGTTGGAAACAGTATCAATAAGACTGCAGACAGCTCGGCCTTCAGACCATCAATCCATGCCATGTTTTGAGCGTTGACTAGTGCCATGGGCAACAGGTACAACACGGCAATGTTAGAAACACGTATCATACTAAAAACTGGAAATAGGATCTGGCAACGTTGCTCCGACTCCAAACGTTTCGAGCATGAGCCAAAGTATAGCGTACACAGAAATCATTACTGTCATCCCAATCACACCCCACACCATATGCTGCTTTCCAGCCGCAAGCACATTCTCATCTCCACGCGAGAGCACAAACCGAAGTAGTCCAAAGAGAAAGAGTACCAAGGCAGCGGCGAAAACAACATTAATGATCGGATTTATGATGGCATCGATCACTTTCCCCATAAATGTGATCACTGCGGGCGGCACATCATTACTCATGAGAACAGTATACCTTTACTCGAAAGCTCGCACAGCTTTGCTATACACAAAAATGCGGCTTGCGCCGCATTTTTGCCTGTGTCAAACAAAGCTCTACGATGTAGGCCAGCTTGGGTACACCTGTGTATTAGTCGCAGTGTCTGTAAACGTCTGCAAGAGTGCGATAATTCCCCAGATACTCACGATCACAAACAGGGCAATGACACCCCAGATCATGCGACGTTTTCCTTCGTCCTTGGCTGCTTCATCACCAGACGCAAGAATGAAGGTGATGAGACCCCAAACGAAGACAACGAACGCAAGAGCGATGACGATCGGCACCAACGCGCTTACAACAGAACCAAGAGTGGTTGTTACATTCGTAAACCAGTCCAGAGTCTGTGCAGCGACCAACATTGGCATTGCCATGAGGCCAACGGGCAAGATTCGAGCAATTGTATTCATACCGAATTAGTCTTGTTAATAATATTAATAATGTACTGTTCAGGACTGCACCGCAATAGCAGCGCTTACTAAATGGTAGCATGCTTGCGCAGAAACAGCACGTGGTCGTGTGGATAATCTACGGGCACACCTTCCCGGTAAACGTTGTACCGCCCACCTCAATATACGTGCTCTGACATTCAGCATCTGCTGCTGTTGAGCCGCTGCCAAACATCAACACCTGCATCACCCACACAATACCCCACACACTCGCAATAAGGAACAAGCCAACGACGCCCCACAGTACCTGCTTCTTACCTGCTGTTATGGCTGTCTCATCGCCAGAATTATGAATAACCTT
>Ga0180436_10003965_pt1 | contig 13453 bp, 13 predicted proteins | sample SS_ome_2_FD_132434 | JGI IMG/M metagenome (GOLD analysis project Ga0180436, IMG submission 132434) | Hypersaline lake sediment archaeal communities from the Salton Sea, California, USA - SS_3_S_2 metaG | ecosystem: Environmental > Aquatic > Non-marine Saline and Alkaline > Hypersaline >...
GAACAGAATCCGGCGGAAGGAGTCGTTCTGCGTATATTGGGCAACAAAACCGAAGCCCCCGGGTTTGATGCCCTCTTCTCGCAGAAGAGCACCTCGCCAGACAATAGTACGTGGAACCAGAGCCCCAGGCCGTACATGATCGTATGATTGCCCTTGGCGCGGTAGCGTACCTCGGGTTGAAAGAACGCCTCGGTGAGTTCGGGAGACAAGAGACTGCCTGCTCGAACGGAGCGGAGGAATCGGTCCAGGTCGGCCGCCGTGACCAGCGCGCCAGCGTCGGGAGAGCCAATCGGGGGGTAGGAATAGATGTTGCGCTTCCAGCCGATGACCGTGCCGTCGTCTCCCCGGATGGGATCGGCGCCTTCGGCGACGCGCTGACGCACGCGATCCATCCGAAAGAAGCCACTGTCGTGCATCCCGGCAGGGCGCATGACGTGTCGCTCGACATAATCGCGATAGGAGAGACCAGTGGCCTTTTCGATCATCAGCCCTAGCAGGACATAGGCGCAGTTGTTGTAGCGGCAACCCTCCCCGGGAGCGAACACAGCTGGCTTTTGCGCGAACTGCGGCAACAAGTCGGCCGTCTCGACGACCGAGTAGCAGGGACGCTCCCGCCACAGGTCCTCATAGATCTCTCCGGCCTCTTCATCGGCGTCGTCGCCGATGCCGGAAGAGTGCGTCAACAGATGGAAGACCGTGGCCTGTGGCGAGATGGTGGTGTCGCATAGATGCAGGTAGGGGATGGCCTTGGTGTCCAGCGCAAAGGCGCCGCGGTCGACCATCTGTAGCGCGGCGACAGCCGTCAGCAACTTGGTGATCGAGGCGGTGTCAAAGCGCATCCGCATATCGTTGGGGATGGCCCAGTCGCGGCTGGCATAGCCCGCTGCCAGCGCAAAGCGCTCGCTATCGCCTTGGGTGACGCGCACCACGCCCGAAAAGCGGTTCTGGCTCTCAAGTGAGACCAGATAGTTGATGTACGGTGACCAGTTCATGAGTCTCCTTACCAGATATGGATGTAGCCGCCATTTCGTACGGCTCATTGTGCCTGGTTCGACCGAGTCGGCCTGGGCCAGGTCTCTGGAATTCGGCGTGTAGTCCTCGGTAGAGAGGTTGCCACTGGTGTCGGTGGTCCTGATGCGAGACCATCCTAGCGACGTGGGTTCCGACCCTCGTCGCGGCGATCGCGCCTATGGATGCCGAAGCGATTGTACACCACGTTGGTCACCAGCGGCTATTGACAGTCTTGGAGCGGTATGATAAAATACGTTTCGTAAGGTTTAGGTACGAATAGGAACGAAAAGGGACATCGATGCCCAGTGAGGACATGACCACTCCCCGAATGACACGCGTGGCGGTTCGCGTGCCCAAGGCGACGCTTGACCAGATCAACTCCTGGGTCGATGCACTTGGAGTCCGACGTTCGCACTTTTTGGGGATCGCACTGGTGGTAGGTTCGCGGTTGCTACTCAAAGCAAGCGCCGTGGATCAGGATGTGGCAGAGCCATGCCGGTTCGCAGACGACGTTGGCCAGAGCGCCGCAGCTAGGTCCGATTCGGAGACGGCCGCTTCGGATCAGGACCGAGGCTATGGTGCTCACGCGTCGATCGCTCGCCTGCGGGCTGAGGTGCAGGCGCTGTCATCGCGGCTGGACAGCCTGCTCTTGGCGCAAGGGCAGGCTCTGGAGAAACCCATCGGTAACGCTCAGTCTGAGGTAAAAGGACAATGACAAAAAAGGACAAGAGTGGTAAGAGCGGAAAGAACAAGGGCGGCAAGAAGAGCAAAAAGGAGAAAAAGTAGTCTCTTGCTCGTCGGCTAGCCCAGAGATGGATCACCAAGGGGGATGGACCTGAAAGGGTTGCCATCCCCCTTGGTGTTGTTTTCCCCAAGCGAAGCTGAGGCCCGTGTCGATCGTGACCAGTTGCCGGTTGCGTGCACGGGTAGGCCAAGTGCCATCACCGAGCTTTTGCTATCTCGGCGCGCAATGATTGGCTTGCGGATCTGTGCCCGAACCCGCGTTTCATCGTACCCCCGCCCGATGTGCTGCTTTGTGCAATCTCAGTAGAAGCAAGCGTTCTGCACTCCCATCCTGCGAACTGGCCGGACCCTTGGCCGTCGAGACTGGGACAGGGCCTGCCCCCGTCTTGGTGCACCCAACTCGAATCCGCTCCTAACTCGGGTCTAGCCAGGCGTTCGCTGGCGCCTGCGTCCCCAGAGCCACACGACCAGCCTCACACCCCATACTGCGGCGGCAGCCAGTATGAGGCGCGGAACGGTGATCCAAAGGGCTGGGACGCCGATGGCGACAAAGAGCAGCGTGTCCTCGAGCAGCGAATGGCAGACCGCCACATGGCTGTTGATCAGCAGGGCGTCGCGATTCGAGAGGCTGCCTCGCTCGACATGATCGATGATGATGCCGGCGCCATAAGCCAGCCCCAGTGTGTTGGCCACGATCCAGAGAAAGGCTGTGCGCGGCGGTAGGCCCAAGATCTGAAGTGGCACGCGAAGCAGGTGAGATAGCCAGCAAATGACCCCAAACTCTTCCAGGATGCGCTGCAGGACCATGAGGGCTACGATCAAGGTGATCATCTTGAGGCAGAGTCTGCCGGTTGATGTCAGCCAGGGGAGGAATGCAGGCCAAAAGGCGCACATTGTGGGGGTTTGCACACCTGCCAAAGCCACAGCTTCCTCGGCAGGCAGCAGCGCGTTGAGCGCGATGGCCCCACCGGCGCTGGCAAGCAGGCGGATGGGGAGGGACAAACAGGCCCTGAGGCCGGATCTGCGCTGTACGGCGACCTCGACGGGCAGGTTGTGGGTGATGAGCACCATCAGCGCCAGAATCGTGGCGGCGCGCCCTCCGAGGCCGAGCGTCTCGATGACCGCGATGGCGGCATAGTTGTTGAGCAGCGCCGCGGTGACAAAGACCAGCGCGGATTTTCCGGGCAGTCCGAAAAGGCCAAATAGCGGTGCAAAGCGATCTGCGATCCAAGCGAGTGCGCCGGAGAGGTCCAGTAGCAGCACCGCAAACGACACCGGCACGGTGACAGCGATCAGCCACAGAGCGATGCGGAGCGCAGGCTTCCATGCGGTGCGGAAGCAATCGCTGAGGCGCAGGTGCCATGGACGCGGAACCGTCGTCGTGCCACCGCGATCGAGAGTCGGCTGCGAGTCGGAAGCGGTCATCAGTCCCCCGGGGATGCGGAATGGGTCTGTCGATTCAGTATGTCGGAACGAGGCGACACGTCAAAATGGCTACTGAGGCGCATAAGCTATCTAGCCTACGAATCCCTGATTTGGGACCATTCCCAGAGTAGGAGTAGAATACCTGGTTGTTCTTGTGCTTACTGGGAGGGAGATCACTCGTGGTACCAGACAACAAATACGCGCAGGGCCAGCTCTATGATGAGCAGGCGCTCAGGGACGTGGTCCAGATGGAGCGCCAGGCTCAAGAGATCATCCGTGACGCCGAGCAGCGCGGCAGACGCATGGTTGCCGAGGCGCGTGCCAGTCGAGACGAGATGCTGGTCGCCGCCCACCAAAAGGCTGAGCGAAAGCGGTCCGAGCGCTTGGCCGCTGAGGAACGCTGGATCGCTGAGAAGGTGGCTGAAATCGAACTATCGGCGGAGCATGAGACGCAGGCATGGCTCGGGCGGGCTCAGTGTCGTTTGGACCAAGCCGTGAGCTATGTGGTGCGCTTGGTTACCCTGGCAGGTGGCGAATAGCGATGGGCAGCGGGCTGGATGCTGTCGCCTATTCGGCGGCCAACGCGCGTTTGCGTGGGCAGAGGTCGCGTCTGCTGGACCGACGCGCCTGGCGTGAACTGCTGGACGCCAAGGACTATGCCGCGGCTCTGGATATCCTGCGTGACACGGCGGTCGGCCAAGTGCTATCGGCACAGGATCCGGCGAGTCTGAGCGTCGAGGATATCGAAAGACAGCTGACGGCGCATGTGGCCGACGGCCACCTGCGGGCGATGGCCTTTTTGCGCGGCGCGCGGCGCGATCTGCTCATCGTGCTCTGGCAGCGCTACGAACTGGACAATCTCAAGGCGCTCTTCCGCGGTCTGGAGCAGGGGATGGAGATCGGGCGCCTGCAGCGTTTTCTGACGCCGTTGGGAGGTTTCTCGACGCTGCCTTGGGACGCGCTGATGCACGAGCGCACGGTCATCGGACTGATTGACCTGTTGCGCGACACGCACTATATCAACCCGCTGCGAAACGCGCTGCCGCTCTACCAGCGGGATGGCTCGCTGTTTGGTCTGGAGGTAGCCCTCGACATCCGCTACTATCGCGATTTGGCCGCGGCAGTGAACAAGCTGAGCAGCGCGGATCACCGCGAGGCGCGGCGTGTGGTTGGGACGCGGATCGATTTGCTGAATGTGTCCTGGGCCTTTCGCTTTCGCGAGTATTACAAGCTTTCGCCCGAAGAGATTGTCAACTATACCCTGTGGCGTACCTTTCGCACCGATACGGCGCTCGTACGACAGATCGCCATGGGCGCTGACCCACGGCAGATACTGCCCAAGGTTGTGGGGCCGGATTTCGATCTCGAATGGCTAGGCGACTGGGAGCAGGACAGCGCTCGTGGGTTGATGCGACTGGAAATCGCTCTGGATCGATACTGTCACCGAGAAGCCACAAAAGAGTCCGCGGGATACCCGTTCCGGCTGGGCGCGATTCTGGGCTATCTGGGGCTGCTGCACTATGAAGCACGCGACCTGGTGACCCTGCTGGAGGGCAAGACGATGGGTTGGGAAGCGACCCGTATTCGCGAGCATCTGATCAGAGACGGGGAGTAGCCATGTTTACACCGGCCGAAATGGCAGAGGTGGACATCTTTTGCTTTGAAAATGATGCAGAGGCCGTTGCGCAGACGGTCGCCGGACTGGGCACGTTGCACCTACTGGACGTCAACGCGCTTGGGAACTGGTCCGAGGGCATCGGCACCGCCTGGTCGGGGCGCGTCTCTGTCTATGGCGGCCAGGAGCGGCGTCTCCTGGAAATGCTACGACGACTGGGTCTCGAGGAAGGCGCTGTCTCTTGTGAGGGGAGTCTGGACCCTGAGCATGATATGCAAAAGGTCGAGGCGATCATTGGACAGGTCGATGAGCAGGCAGGCGAGATCCTCGAGCGCCAGATCGATCTGCAGTCGCGGTTGGAGAACCTAGAGTTGGTGGCCAAGTCGATGGAGACGCTGAGTCCCCTCTCCATCAGCCTTGGCGATCTGCGCCAGCTGGGCCAACTACACATGGTCGCTGGCACCATGCCAGCGGACAATGTGCAACGTCTCAACGAGAGCCTGTTCCGCATTCCATACCGAGTGATACCGGTACACCGCTATAGCACGCGGGTTCTGGTGTTTGGGTTTTGCGCGCTGGAGCACGCACCGATTCTCGATCGGGCGCTCGAGAGTGCCTTTTTGCAGCGCTTGGAGATTCCGACCTCGTTGTCGATGAATGGCACGCCCCGCCAGGTGCTGGAGGAAGCCAACAGCCAGACCGAGTCGTTGCGGAGCGAACTCGCGGCCGTCGAGGCTGAACGTCTGGCGCTTGCTGCAGAGGCGGGTCCGCGTCTGCAGCGCACTCTGACCCGTGTCCAGCGCGATGCCGCCGTGGCGGATGCTATGGCACACTTTGGGCATCGCGGTCGGGTCTATTTGATGGCCGGTTGGGTGCCCAAGGATCAGGTCCAGCCGCTGCGTGAGGCGGTGGAACGGGCGGCCGGCGGAAGGGTCACCATCGAGGAGAATCCGGCGGACACTCCGGCGCACCATCGGGTTCCGACGCTGCTACGCAACGCCAAGTTCTTTCGCCCGATGGAGATGCTGGTCTCGACATACGGTCTGCCGGCCTACAACGAGATCGACCCCACGCCCCTCGTGGCGATCACTTTTGTGCTCATGTTCGGCGTGATGTTCGGGGACCTGGGCCACGGCCTGGTGGTCGCGCTGGCCGGGGTGCTGCTGGCCGTAGGCTCCAAACCATCCTCAAGTGGCTCTATGAGTGGCGCTGGCAGAATCCTGGCTGCCTGTGGCGTCAGTTCCGCGCTCTTTGGCCTGTTGTATGGCAGTGTTTTTGGCGTGGAGGATCTGATCCCCCATCTGTGGCTGCAGCCGATGGATGACATCTGGCGGTTGCTTGGCGCCTCGGTGGCTCTGGGCGTTCTCATTCTCAACGTGGGCTTTGCTTGCCGGATCGCTTCGGCAGCACGCTCGGGCCGGCTCAAGGAAGCCATCTTTGACAAGAACGGTCTGGTGGGCCTGCTGCTTTACTGGTCTCTGCTGGGCGTCGTGCTGACAACGGCCCTCGGAGGGGGAGCGCCAGCATGGCTGCTGGAGGTCGTGGCGTTGCTGGTTCTGGCCATTTTCGCCGCCGAGCCGCTAACTCGCTGGCTGACGGGTCAACGGCCGCTACTGCAGGGGAGAATGGCCGAGGAGATCGTGCAGGCCTTTTTCGAGCTGTTCGAGGCGCTAATCGGCTATATCAGTAACACACTATCCTATGTGCGGCTGGGCGCCTTTGCCGTGGCCCACGCCGGACTGAGCATGGTCGTGTTTCTCCTGGCCGACATGGTGGCTCCGGCAGGCACCGGGAGCATCGCTCGACTGGGAATCATCGTGATGGGCAACATTGTGGTGATTGGGTTCGAGGGGCTGATCGTCGCGATCCAGACGCTGCGCCTCGAGTACTATGAGCTTTTTGGCAAGTTTTTCGTTGGCAACGGCATTCCTTTCAAGCCATTGACCCTCCCCAAGATGGAGTGCCAGCCAGAGCAATCAGGCAATCATTAGGAGGATGAGAATGAGCCAGTCGATCAGTATCGGTATGCTGGCCCTCGTGTCGCTGACCCTTGTCGCCGCGTTCGTCATGCGTCGTGCCAAAAACCAAAAACTCGCCATACGCGCCGTTGTCGGAGGGATGCTGAGCGCGAACGGGCTCATCCTGGTTCTGGCGGTGGCCCTGGTGCTGCTCGTGGGCAGCCCCGCTGCGGTGTCCGCCGAGGCAGCTGACGCTGTCGCGACCGCCGACTCGGGTCGTTCGCTGGGTGCGGCCTTGGCGACGGGGCTGGCCTGTATCGGCGCTGGGATCGCCGTGGGTATTGCCGGCGCGGCCGCCATCGGTGGGATCACGGAAAAGCCCGAGATTCTGGGTAAGGCGCTGATCTTTGTGGGTCTGGCCGAGGGCATCGCCATCTACGGTCTGATCATATCGTTCATGATCTTGAACGGCTAGGTGTTGGAGCAGGCATGCGTGTTTATGTGCTCGGCAATGAGAACTGCGTGCTGGGTTTCTCACTGGTGCATGTTGATGGGACAGTCGTTCGTGACAAGGCGTCATTCGAGCGTGAACTCGATCGGTTGCTGGGCGATGAGTCGATTGGCATGCTGCTGATCTCCTCCGACGTATCGGCTTGGTCGCGGGAACGTATTGATGCGCTCAAGGTCAAGAGCCTGGCCCCGCTGGTGGTCGAGGTACCCGGTGAGATGTCGCACAAGACGTATCCCTCGCTGCAAGAGTTTGTGCAGCGCGCGGTGGGTATCCGCCTGGGAGGGTTGTGATGGGCAGCGTTATTGGTGGCGGACTGGCGGCATTTCTGTACCGTCAGGCGCGCGAGCAGGCCATGAATGTGCTGTCCGAGGCGCGCGAGATCGCCGAGGGAATCTCGCGGCGTACAGAGGAACAGATCGCGGTTGAGGGCCAAGGGGCCGACGCCCGAGACGACGAGCGGTTGGCTGAATCGCGACAGCGACAGTTGACCCAGGCCAGCCATCAGGCGCGTCTGGCGATGGTGGCTCGACAGGGCGAGGTCGCCATGAGGGTGTGGTCGACGGCCTTGGTGAGGATGCGGGGCCGGACACCTGAGCAGCGGAAGGACAGTCTGGCCGCATTGTTGACTGACGCCCTTGCACAGCTCGGTTCCGGCAGTTTCCTGATATCCTGCGCCGAGCAGGACCGCGACGCGCTGGGCAGTCTGATCCGTTCGGAGGGCCAGCGACACCCCGGTGTCGATCTGAGGTTGCTCGAGGAGCCAATAGGCATTCTGGGCGGGGTGATTGTGAGCAGCGAAAAGGGCCATCGCGTGGTTGACAATTCGTGGGATGCGCGACTGCGACTGGTTGAGCGCACGCGCCGCGATGAGGTCATGGAAAAGCTGTCATAGTGTGGTCGAGATGGACGACGGCGCTGTCGCCCGCCACGACGAGGCTATGAGAAAAGAGAGCGATTGGTGCAAATCGGAACAGTAAGTTGGATCAGTGGGCCTGTGGTGAGAGCCAGGGTCACGGGGTCCATTGTGATGCAGGAACAGGTGGCCGTGGGTGATGATCGCCTGGTGGGCGAGGTGATCCGCTTGGACGGCGACTTGGCCACGATCCAGGTGTATGAGGAGACGGCGGGCATGCGTCCGGGTGATCCGGTCTATGGCATGGGCATGCCGCTCTCGGTCGAATTGGGACCGGGTCTGTTGGGCAACGTGTTCGACGGCATACAGCGGCCGCTGGAGGTGCTTGCGGAGCGATCCGGCAATTTCATCGAACGAGGCGTCACTGCCCAGGCCCTTGACCGTCATCGCCGGTGGCCTTTTGAGCCGACGGCGACGGTAGGAGCTGAGGTCCGTCCGGGTGAACTGATTGGCAACGTGGCCGAAACGCAGCTGATCGAGCATCGGATCTTGGTACCGCCCGGGGTCGAGGGCCGTCTGCACTGGATCGCCCCGCAAGGATCGTACTCTGTCGACCAAGAGGTGGCCACCGTGACCAGCGAGCGTGGCGAGCAGCCGCTCAGACTGTTCTCGCGCTGGTCGGTACGTCAGCCGCGACCCGTGGGGCAGCGTCTGCCACCGACCATGCCCCTCAGGACCGGGCAGCGCGTGATCGACACCCTGTTTCCCATCGCCAAGGGGGGGACGGCCGCTGTACCGGGTGGCTTTGGGGCGGGCAAGACCGTTTTGCAGCAAGCCTTGGCCAAGTGGTCGGATGCTGACATTGTCGTCTACATCGGCTGCGGCGAGCGCGGTAACGAGATGACCGACGTACTGACCGAGTTCCCCAAGCTGCGCGACCCGCTCTCGGGTCGGCCGCTGATGGAGCGCACGATTCTGATCGCCAACACCAGCAACATGCCAGTGGCGGCGCGCGAGGCCAGCATCTATACCGGCATCACGCTGGCGGAATACTACCGGGACATGGGATATGACGTGGCGCTGATGGCCGACTCGACCTCGCGCTGGGCCGAGGCCCTGCGCGAGATCTCGGGACGTCTGGAAGAGATGCCTGCCGAGGAGGGGTTCCCAGCCTATCTGTCGTCCCGGTTGGCTTCGTTCTATGAACGGGCCGGACGCGTGACGACCCTCTCTGGACGCCAAGGCTCGGTTACCGTGGTGGGTGCCGTTTCGCCTCCCAGTGGCGACTTTTCTGAACCGGTGACCCAGCAGACGCGGCGTTTCATCCGCACGTTCTGGGCACTGGACAAGTCTTTGGCTGCGGCGCGACACTTTCCTTCGGTCAACTGGCTCGAGAGCTATTCGGGCTATCTCGATGATGTCACCGCTTGGTGGCGGAAAGAGGTAGCGCCAGAGTGGCCCAATCTGCGGCAAGCCGCCATGGAGACGCTGCAACAGGAATCGCAACTTGCAGAGATCGTGCAGCTTGTGGGGGCCGACAGTCTGCCCGATCAGGAGCGCTACACGCTGTTCATGGCGGGTCTGATCAAGCAGGCCTTTTTGCAGCAGAATGCTCTGGATGACATCGATGCCTATTCGACGCCGGAAAAGCAGGTTGCTCTGCTGCGACTGCTCATGCACGCTTACGAGCGCGGGAGAGCCATCATTGACCGAGGATGCCCGGTCGGCAGGCTTTCGAACGAAATCAGCTTGTGGCCCCGTGTCGTGCGTCTCAAGTCCTCTGTTGCCAAGGGGCAGGTTGCCGAGATCGACGAGACGGAGCGCGCGCTGGATGTCGAGATGGACGAGATCGCCCAGCAGTACCAGCCCAAGCAAGAGGGACTGATCTGATGGCCAGCGTGACCAACGTTTCGCGGCCGCTACGGACCCTGACCTATCGTGGACTGAGCCAGATCTCTGGGCCGATTGTGGTGGTTGAGGGGGTTTCCGGTGTGGCCTATGACGAGGCCGTCGAACTGACGTTGGCCAATGGGGGGCTGCGGCGCGGTCGCGTTCTGCAGGCCAGCGAGGATGCCGCGGTGGTCGAGGTGTTTGGCGGAACGGCCGGTTTGGGGACGACCGGTCCTGCGGTGCGCTTTACCGGCTCACCCCTTCGAGTGCCGGTTTCGCGCTATATGCTGGGCCGGGTGTTCGATGGCCTGGGGCAGTCAATCGATGGCATTGCCCCACCGGTCGCCGAGGCGCTCCGCGACATCAACGGCGCGCCCATCAACCCAACGCGACGTGTCTATCCTCAGAACGTGATTGTCACCGGCCTGTCCGTTATCGACGGGATGAACACCTTGGTCCGAGGGCAAAAGCTCCCGATCTTTTCGGGCAGCGGTCTTCCGCACAACCAGTTGGCCGCCCAGATTGCGCGCCAGGCCAAGATCCGCGACTCGGACGCAGGTTTCGCGGTGATCTTTGTGGCGCTGGGTGTGCGCCACGATGATGCCGAGTTCTTCCGGCGGAGTTTCCTGGAGAGCGGCGCGCTGGGCAGCACCGCGATGTATCTGAACCTGGCCGATGACCCGCCGATGGAGCGGATCATTGCTCCGCGCGCTGCATTGACGCTGGCAGAGCATCTGGCCTATGAATGCGACATGCACGTGCTGGTTATTATGACCGACATGACCAACTATGGCGAGGCGCTGCGCGAGCTGGCCAGCCAACGGGGCGAGATTCCCAGCCGCAAGGGATACCCCGGATACCTCTATAGTGACCTGGCGGGGTTGTATGAGCGGACCGGTATCGTTCATGGCAAGAGCGGATCGATCACGCAGGTGCCGATCGTGACCATGCCGAACGATGATATCGGTCACCCCATGCCCGATTTGACAGGATTCATCACCGAGGGGCAGATTGTGCTCAGCCGCGATTTGGCGCGGTCGGGGGTCTATCCCCCAATCAATCCACTGCCCTCGCTTTCTCGACTGATGAAGGACAGTATCGGGGAGGGGTTTACCCGTGAGGACCACCCAGGGGTGGCCAACCAGCTCTATGCGGCTTATGCTCGCGTGCAGGAGGTGCGCTCGCTGATTGCGGTGGTCGGTGCCGAGGAACTCTCGCCTGTGGACCAGCAGTACATCGCCTTTGGCAAGGCGTTCGAGAGCACATTCGTCGCGCAGGGCGAGCAGCAGCGACGCGATACCGAGGAGACGCTCGATCTGGCTTGGCGCGTGCTGGGCCATTTGCCGGTGTCCGAGTTGACCCGTTTGAGCGAGGACGCGATCGAGGACCACTATCAGCCATTCCAGCCAGAGGCCTAGCGATGGCGCGGCTCAAGCTTTCGCCCACCCGCAGCAACCTGTTGATGGTCAAGCAGCGCCTCAAGCTGGCTCGAGAAGGGCACGCGCTTTTAAAGAAAAAGCGCGATGTGCTCATCATGGAGATCCTCGCTCTGATCGCGGACGCGGAGCGTGTGCAACGCGAGGTCGAGGAGCAGTTCGCCAAGGCCTATGCGAGCATGCAAGAGGCCCGAGCGGGCATGGGCACCGAGCGCGTTCGCCGTCTGGCGCTCTCCAGGCCGCATGAGGTCGAGATCGAAATCACGCCTCGTTCGGTGATGGGCGTGGCGGTGCCGACGGTGGCCTTTGACGCGCCCAAGCGCCAGCTCCTGTACGGATTCGGCGACACCAGCGTGGTGCTGGACCAAGTGCATCGACGCTGGCGCCATGCATTGGCTCTCATGGGCGAAAAGGCCGAAAAGGTGACGACGGTCTGGCGCCTGGCTCTGGAGCTCAAGCGGACCGTGCGCCGAGTCAACGCTCTGGAGAACATCTTTGTGCCCACCTACGAAGAGACGCTGCGCTACATTCAAGAAATGCTCGAGGAAAAGGAGCGCGAGGAGCTGTTCAGGCTCAAGCGTGCCAAGGCGGCCGCCGATGCGAGGCAGGTCCGCGCCACTGATCGATCTGGGGGTACCTCATGAGCGGCGCCGCACTGGAACTGAATGAGCCGGGACAAAGCTCGTGGTCGCTCAAGGAGATGGTCCTTGCCGGTCTGGCGGCGATCCTGATCGTCGTTTTGGGTGCCGTTCAGATCGGCGCGCTGATGGTAGTGTTGGGCGCTGATCCGCTTGCCGAGCCCGCCAGCCCCTGGTTGGCGGTTGGTACCATGCTCTTGGAGGGGCTGATCATCATCCCGGCCTGGGTGTGGGGCCCTTCACGGCATGGCGGCGGCTGGCGCCGGTTGGGGTTTCGCGGATTCGAGCTCAAGCACCTGCTCCTCGTGCTGCTGGCCTTTGTGGGAGTCATGGCCATCAACGGGGCTTGGTCGCTGGTTTCCAGCGAACTGGACCTGAGCGGCCAGCCCGATATGCTGCCCATGTTCGGAGAGGGTCTGACAGGTCTGGCGCTGGCGCTCGTCTTGGGTGCCGGGGTGGTGCCGGTCGCGGAGGAGGTTTTTTTCCGGGGATTCCTGTACCAGGGGCTGCGCGATCGCTGGGGCGTGCTCGGCGCGGTCATGGCCTCTTCTCTGGTGTTTGCAGCCGTTCACATGATCCCCAGCGTTTTGTTGCCGATTTTTATCATGTCACTGTTGATGACCTGGGTTTTTGAACGGTCCGGATCGCTCTGGACTTGCATTTTGCTGCACGCCTCGATCAACGGTCTGGCCTTTGTTGCCGCCTATCTGGCACCTTCGTTCGCCTAGAGCAGCGTTTCCGCTGCCTTCGCTGCTTGAGTATACTGTGGTCCACAAACCAAGGAGGTGCTCATGCTGTACGATCTGGTGCGAAAGAACCGCAGCTATCGACGCTTTGAAGAGAGTGTGGCGCTGGACAGGCAGACGCTGCTCGAGCTCGTGGATCTGGCCCGTCTCTCGGCCTCGGGTTCGAACATGCAGCCTCTGCGCTATCTGGTCTTTGCTGACCGCGAGACCAATGCCCGCATCTTTGACTGCCTGGCGTGGGCCGGCTACATCAAAGAGTGGCCTGGCCCCGTCGAAGGAGAACGCCCCAGCGGCTATGTCGTGATCTTGGGCGACACAGAGGTGAAAAAGGGCTTTGGCTGCGATCATGGCATCGCCGCTCAGAGCATGTTGTTGGGCGCAGCCGAGCGAGGTCTGGGCGGCTGCATGTTGGGTGCGATCAACCGCAAGAAACTCTCCGAAAAGCTGGGCATCGCCGCGCGCTATGAGATCCTTTTGGTGATCGCTTTGGGCAAGCCCGTCGAAGAGGTTGTCCTCGACGATGTCGGAGCGGATGGGAGCACACGCTACTGGCGCGACGAGAGCCAGGTGCACCACGTTCCCAAGTGGCGGCTGGAGCAGATCGTCCTGAACTAGAGCATCTCGTC
>Ga0180436_10003968_pt1 | contig 13448 bp, 12 predicted proteins | sample SS_ome_2_FD_132434 | JGI IMG/M metagenome (GOLD analysis project Ga0180436, IMG submission 132434) | Hypersaline lake sediment archaeal communities from the Salton Sea, California, USA - SS_3_S_2 metaG | ecosystem: Environmental > Aquatic > Non-marine Saline and Alkaline > Hypersaline >...
CGGAAGTATCACATGCACGTTAAGAATAAAACCAATTTCATCTTTGCTGAAATGATAATAGATCTCAAAACCTTTCTTTGACTGCAAAGCAGAAGCGATGATAAACCGGAATTTCAATTCCTGAAACAAATAATCTGCAAACGGCACTATCAATTCTGGACAAATAGATACAAAGGCTCTTCTATCACTTTTGACATTCCAATCCAAAATTCCTTTCTTAATTTTATTGCGAATGGTATTTATCAGATCTTTTGAAGTCATAATTCGCTCAGCTTACTTGTTTAATAGTTTCATAATTCCGGCCAGAATTGCTTCCGGTTTTGGAGGGCATCCGGGAACATAAGCATCAACCGGAATGATTTCATCAACCGGACCGGCAAACGTAATTCCTTCTGTAAAAATCCCTCCCGTACACCCACAGGCTCCGATGGCAACGACCAAAATTGGTTTAGGAGCCTGGTGATAAAGTTCCAAAAGCCTTGCTTTATCCCGTTGATTGATGGAACCATTCACCAGCAGAACATCTGCATGCCGGATACTTCCCACCAATTTCATCCCATACCGTTCAACATCGTAGCGGGGAGTTAAGCAGTCCAATATCTCAATATCGCAATTATTGCAGGACGCACCGCCAAAATGGAACAACCATAACGACTTCTTAAAACAATATTCTTTAAAACCCAATTTTCTTCTTTTTAATGTCTGTTTATAACCTTTTCCACTTTGCGTTCCGTGGAAAGTTTGAATCATTTTCCATCCATGTAACCGGAACGCTGATCTCTGATGCACTCTAACCCCGGGCTTCACCCAAGGTTATTGATAACGCTCCGATAGGGGCTTTGTTCGATCTTTTATCCAATAAATAAAATCCCTCATTTTTCAAGTTTGAACTAATTGCTGTCACATCGCCACCTATACATTAAAAAATCATCAATTGTGATTCATTAATCCTCTAATCTGGTTTCAGAGTCCGTAATAGGTCAATACAATCGCTAGTATCACCAGGAGATTCATCCAGATAAAAAAGAACCGCATGGCTTGTTTTATCTTCACTCTTGGATTGGTATTTCTTATCAGTGTTAACAGCAGCACAACGCCAAGGATTTTTAATATTGAAAAAACAACTTCCACACCGTTAAAACTCAATCCCCCAAGCAACAAAATTGAAATAAAAGCAGGGAGCGTGAACAGCATGATATATTTGGTTAAAATGATCATTGCGTAAGCCGATCCGGAATACTCAATGAACGAACCGTGATTGATTTCCGTTTCCGCTTCTGCAATATCAAATGGAACCAATCCCAGTTTGGCCTGCACACACATGATAGAGGCAACGAACAATAATATCCCGGAAACATTGCCGATAAATGCATGATCGGACTGAGCGGCAAGAATATCATTCAACCGGATACTCATGCCCGATTTGAGGATCACGGCAGCAATCAGAAGCAGGAACGTAAGCTCGTAGCTGAGAATCAATTTGATCTCTCTCGAGGCACCGATGGATGCCAGCGGATTCCCGGATGCCATCGCTCCCAAAATATAAGAGAGCGAAGGAATATTCAGTAAATAGAAGATAACAAGCACATCGCCTGAAAAACCAGTCCCAATATTTAATGCCGGAATCAAAATTAAAACACAGGAAGCGGTGGCACCAAACAAAGCCAATGCCGGGGCCATTAAAAATAGAACTACAGATCCTTTTGCCGGGAGAATGGTTTCCTTTACCAGTAAAAGTTTAAAAAAATCATAGAAGGATTGAAGTACCGGCGGTCCTTTGCGAAACTGCACCATAGCCGTTAACTTTCTGTCGAACCACGACAGAAAGCCGCCAACTACTCCGGCAAACAACAAACCGGGATAAACCAGAAAATAGAATAGATCCTTCAACATCCGTACTTTCTTTAATTTTTAGATCGCCTCTCGCTTGTTCTTATTAGTTCATCTGTTTTAGTAAATGGCGACCGATAAATCGGTTATCGGGTTTCGCTATTCGTAAATCCTTAACTCCGGGAATAAATTAAATGCTTCCAGATAATTTATTCCGGCTCAGGAGTTCTGTCATTCTTCCCACTTATGTTCCCGAATCAATACTTTATCCGTTAGACGATAAATATTTTCTTCCGGATTTTCATCCCTCTCCACGATGCTCACAATATCATCGGGAAATTTGGCTGCAAATTCCTGCAACTCCTTTTCATCCGATAGATCGAAATAACGGTAACCCGAAATTCCAGGCTCAAACAAATCGTTCATGATTGTTCCAAACGGACAAGCCGTTATACAGGATTTGCAACGGATGCATAAATTCAAAGAGCGTTTGACAATGCCGTTTTCATCCTTTTCAAGTGCATCGGCCGGACAAACTGTTATACAGGGCGCATCCTCGCATCTCCTGCAGGTAAAATAGAAAGAGGCCAGCTCCCGGATCGTCTTAAATGCTCCCCCGTGGAGAAGTTCCCCGTCAAACGCCTCAATCCGACACTCTTCCAGGTCTCTCAATTTCAACAGGTCGATTAATATTTTCTTTCCCATGTACAAAGTGCATTTCCAATTACCGCTCGATGATCCACCTCAATTTTTCACGAAAAAAACTGTTTCACGCAGAGACCGCAGAGAATGACGCAAAGCGCGCAGAGAAAAAGAGATTAACAATAAGAAAAAATCTGCGGTCTCGGCGATCAATCTTTGCGCTCTCTGCGTGAACTTCTTCACGTCCAGATATCCGGGCAATCCTTAATTTCATCATACCGAAAAACGGGCCCATCCTTACAAACAAAATAATCGCCCATCATGCAATGGCCGCATTTCCCCAAGCCGCACGACATATTTTTTTCCATCGACAAATAGATATCCTCATCTTTAAATCCCAGCTCAAGCAATTTCAGGGTCCCGAACTTCATCATTACCGGGGGGCCGCAAACCACTGCAACCGAATTGCGGAGGTCTATTTTCAGGTCATCGAGCAAACCGGTTACCACCCCTTCCCGCTCCTCCCAGGATTCATCCGGATGATCCACACTCCGGTACACCTCAAATTTTTCTACTTTCTTCAACTCCGAAACAAAAGGTTTATAGATGCAATCCCCGGGAGTTTTCGCCCCATAACATAAAGTCACTTTTTTGAACTTTTCCTTTTCGGCAACCAGGTTATAAAGGAGCGAGCGCAAAGGGGCAAAACCACAACCGCCCCCCAGGATGATAATCTCTTTCCCATAGAACTTTTCCAGCGGATATCCTCTTCCAAAGGGCCCTCTGAGCCCCACAATTTCGCCGGGCTGAATGGCATGAAGCCTTTCCGTCATATAACCGACTTTCATCACGGTAACTTCCACTTTCTTTTTCTCCAATGGCGACGATGAGGGGGTAAAAGGAGCCTCGCCGATTCCATCGAGGGTGAGTTCGATAAATTCGCCGGTTTTAAAAGAGAAAGCTTCTTCCGGGATTAAAACAAAGGTCTTAATCGTTGGCGATTCGGGTATTATGCTCTTTACTGTAGCTTTTATCGGTTTATATATATTTTGAATCCTTCCCATTTGGAATGTGTTAGATAATCAATCCATTCTTTAACTCAATAAACAATTCATTTTTACTGATGTTTCCGATGCAGGTATCAATGCACCTTCCACAGCCCGTACAGGCGATTGATGTGAATTTTTCGGGCTTCCACACATACTTGCACAAATACCGGTTGCGGAACCGGACAAACCGCTTTTTCAACTGATCTTCTCCTGCAGCGGTTTTTGCAAATCCCGGGTACTGGCAAGCATCCAACTGGCGGATTTTTTCAAATCCGGGCCGGTCGACCAATAAAAAACAGGTACAGGTGGGACAAATCGTCGCACAAGCCCCGCAGGAAACGCAGGTTTTGGAGTACTTCTGCCAAATGGAATCATCGGATTCCTGAATAAGAAATCCCGTTGACGCATAATCCGGAAGATGAATATTTTGATTGGTTAATACCTCTTTAATTTTTTCCCGGATCTCTAAAATCTTTTGATTTTCATCCTGCTCAATCTTTTCAGGATTCGCCTTCCGGATGTACTGCTCAAAAAATTCATTTCCTTTCGAAGTTTTAATGGTTAAAAACACCTCCTCATTGAGAACAGCTAATCCGATATCATGATTTTTGGCGGGATATGCTGTAATTCCATACGTAGTGCAATGACAATGCGGCAAAATGCTAAAACAATCCGTTCCGATAAGAAAGGTGTTTTTTCGTCTTTGTTCGTAAAAGGAATCGATAAAAGGTTCATTCAGGTAGATTTCATCCAGAATATCCAGCGCATGCAAATCACAGGAAGGGACTCCGATGATTACATTCTTCTCTGAAGCATCCACTTCCCGGGTCACATTTTCTTTGACCGGCAAGAAGAACATTTTTAAAGGAGTAACCGGAATGGGCGTATTATAGATAATCGAAGGAATCGTTTCCTTTGAGATAAACTGATAATCCAGAGTGATTTCATTCCTAAACGGAGCATAAACCCTGAAGTCACCCATAAGCTCCGCTAACACCTCCTGCCAACTCTTCATGGATATTTTAAACCGGTCATTCATAATCAAAATCTTTCACTCAAATGAAGAACCATCCTGCTCTGCTCCTCACAACAACCAACAACTTATACCTTAAACAATGCTGGATGAATAATTACTTATCAACGTGACTGGATGAAAGAATGTTACAAAGCAGGAATAAGAAGGATTTGCATAGAGATATCCTTTCAGTTCGTTAAAGGTTTACGAACGACATTAATTTGAGAATAATTCACTCCAATGCGGGGTAAACCGGCCCTCTCGCTTGGAGCGAGAGGGCCGGTGGTAGTTTTGAAAGCTATCATTATTTGGATAGTAATACACGTTTGCAGATAATACAAACGGCTAATCACGGCTATAAATCCCCAGGTAAATTCAAATCCTGGCTTAGCAAATCCTGGGCAGCTGCTCCCCGGTCAGCAGATCCAAAATCCGCCGACCTCCAATGCAGGTGTTTAAAACGACGAATTCATTGTGATCTTCACAAATCTCGCCAATAACCGAGCTTTCTTTTCCTAAAGAATGTTGCTTCATAATTTCCAGGGCTTTTTTTTCATCCTTTGGATCGATGATCATTATGACTTTCCCTTCATTCGCCACATATAGCGGGTCATACCCCAGCACCTCGCACAACCCCCGGATGCTTTCCCGAATGAAAATCGCTTCTTCCTTGATTTCGATCCCGGCTTTTCGCATCCGGGCAATCTCGGCCAGCACTGTTGCCACTCCTCCACGGGTGGCATCGCGCATAAATTTCACGTTGATCCCTGCATCCAATACTTTTTGAATCAATCCGTTTAAGGAGGCACAATCGGATTGGATATCCTCTTCAAACTGAAGATTTTCGCGCGCGCTCAGGATAGTTATCCCGTGATCGGCCACCGAACCGTTGATCAGGATCTTATCGCCGGCCTGAATGTTCTTTCCCGAGGAAATATGACTCAGTTCCTGCTTCAACTCGCCCACTCCGGTGGTTGTAATAAAAAGCTGGTCGCACTTCCCTTTCTCAACCACTTTGGTATCGCCGGCTACCACCCGGACTCCGGATTTTTGGGCTTCTTCTGCCATGGAGAGGACAATCGTTTTCAAATCGTCCACGGAAAAGCCTTCTTCGATGATAAAGGATGCGGAAAGGTACAAGGGACGGGCCCCGGATACGGCCAGATCGTTAATCGTACCGCATACCGCCAGTTTCCCGATATTTCCCCCGGGAAAAAAGATGGGCGTAACCACATACGAATCGGTGGTAAAAGCAAGCTTTTTACTGTTGATGTTCAGTACGGCAGAGTCGGATTGCAATTTCAGCATTTCGTTATCAAACTGCTTCATGAAGATCTCTTCAATCAGTTGATGGGTAAGTTTCCCTCCGCTTCCGTGGGCAAGTAGGATTCGATCAGTCATAAGCTTTGTATCTGTAACGGGCCTGGCATGCACCTTCGCCGGACACCATACAGGCACCGACAGGATTTTCGGGAGTACATGCCTTCCCAAATAATTTACAATCTTCCGGTTGTTTCAATCCTTTCAGGATTTCCCCGCAAATGCAGCCTTTGTTTTCTTTCGCAGGAGGCACTTCAACCGGTAACCTTATTGAAGCATCAAACTCCTGATATTCGGATTTGATTCCCAATCCGCTTTGAGGGATTACTCCCAATCCCCTCCACCATGCATCTTCTAATTGGAAAACCCGGTTTAAAAGCTGCTGCGCTTTACGATTCCCTTCCCACCGGACTACTCTTTTGTATTGTGTTTCAACAGCAGCCCTTCCTGATTCAATCTGGCGAACCAGCAGCAAAATGGATTGCAAAAGGTCCAGCGGTTCAAATCCGGAAATAACGACCGGAATATGGTATTGTCCGGGAATAAACCGGTAAATATCCGCTCCGGTTATTGTACTTACATGCCCGGGGGCAATGTAACCGCTGATTTTCACGCCCTCATCAATGAGCGCTTTCATAGCAGGCGGCATCACTTTATGAGCGCTGAACACAAAAAAGTTTTTCACTTCGGACTTTCTTGCTTCTTCAATAGCCACCGCAGTTCCGGGAGCTGTGGTCTCAAAACCAATTGCCAGAAAGATGACTTTCTTCTGCTGATTTTCTTGTGCCAGCTTTAATGCATCCAGCGGGGAATAAACAATGCGGATGTCTGCCCCGCGTCCCTTTTCCTTGTTTAAGGAAGAACGGGAACCCGGCACACGTACCAAATCGCCAAACGTGGCAATGATCACATCATTCAATCCTGAATAGGCAATTGCGGTATCAATAAAGCGAGTATCCGTTACACAAACCGGACAGCCGGGCCCCGAAATCAGACGTATGTTTTCAGGCAGCATCGATGGAATTCCGAATTTCTGAATAACCATAGTATGTCCCCCGCAAACCTCCATTAAGGTTACCGGCTTAATAGAGATTTGCTTGATCCGGTTAATGGTGGCTGTTACCAGATCCCTGTTTCGGTATTCGTCGATGTATTTCAATTGGTTGCTTGTTGCTGGTTACTGGTTACTGGTTGCTGGCCGAAGCACAGCAGAAGTTCCGTTGCCGGGATTGCTGGTGGCGTTCCATCGTTCATTGGATGTTGGTTGTTCGTAGAGAAAATTCATGAATTTTCTCTACATCGTCCCATCGCCCATTCGCCCTCTCGCCCCTTCGCCTTTTCTCCCCCTCAGATTTTGACTCTCTTCCTTGTCCATCTCCTCCAACAATCTCAGCGTAGCTTCGGCTTCTTCCGGCTTTATCTTCTCAAGGGCAAAGCCGGCATGAACCAATACATAATCGCCTACCTGAACCTCATCAAGCAGCTGAAGCGAAACTTCCACAATGGATCCTCCAATGGAGGTTTTCGCATTATCACCCTGAATTTCAATCACTTTTCCCGGAATACTTAAACACATCACATTTCCCTCCTTTTTGCCGCTACAACCATTTGTCCGAGAGCAATTCCGCCATCATTGGTTGGAATGGCAGTGTGCGAATAGACCTGATAGTTGCTTTGCAGTAGTTTATTCTCCAATTTACTCAGGAGATACGCGTTTTGAAAACAGCCTCCCGAAAGAACAATTTTATGAATGTTAAAGTTTTTAGCCATCCAATTCACCTGACAAAGGGCCAGATCCACCAACGTATTATGAAACCGTGCTGAGATGATTGAAACGGGAACCTGATTATAAAGATCCTCAAGAATTCCATCAAAAAGCTTTTTCAGGTTGATGGGTTTTGAAAAACCTGCTGGATATTTTTCATCAACCGATGGATCCATTGCATTTTCTAATAGCATCGGTGCCTGGGCCTGAAACGAGGAACTCAGGCACAAACCGGTCAGGGCCGAAACGGCATCAAACAGGCGACCTGCACTTGAGGTTAACGGAGCATTGATTCTCTTTTCCAGGGCCTGCAAAACCAGGTTGAGTTTACTTTTAGGAACCTCCTTCAGAAATGGAATATCCATCTTTAATAAATCCGCTCCGTAATATTTATATAAAAGAGCGACCGCAATTCTCCAGGGCTCTTTTACTGCCTGGTCACCTCCGGGAAGCCTGTAATAATCGAAATGATTGATCCTTTCAAAACCGGACAGATCAGCAACCAAAAACTCACCGCCCCAGCTGTTTCCATCGGTTCCGTAACCGGTTCCATCAAAAGCAATCCCGATCACCTTCTCATCCAGATGATTTTCGGCCATACAGGCTGCCACATGCGCATGATGATGCTGAACCTCAATACATGGAAGATCAATACTCTGAGCAAATCGTGTTGACCAGTAATCAGGATGCAAATCATGAGCTACAAGTTTGGGATTGAATTTAAAAAGCTTGTTAAATCGCTGAACCGACTCCTTGTAAAAGAGAGATGTGTCATAATTCTTCAAATCGCCGATATACTGGCTTAAAATGGCAGAACTGTCCTTCCCGATTGCAAATGAATTGACTAATTCAGCACCGGCGGCAAATATCCCCTCAAGATTAAGATTCGTCTTTACCGGTTCCGGACAGTACCCTCTCGATCTTCTTATAATACGGGGTTTTTCATTAATAATCACAGCAACCGAATCATCCACCCGGTTGGCGATTTCCCGGTTATGAAAGACAAAAAAAGAAGTAATTCCGGATAGTTTTTCATACGCATGTTCATTGGAAATACAGATGGGCTCATCGCTTAAATTACCGCTGGTCATAACCAGGGGATGAGGAAACCGTTTGAAAATATCATAATGAAAGGGCATGTAGGGCAAAAAGGCCCCTACAGTATTCAATCCATTGGAAACGGAAGGAGCAAGCGAACTTCTCTGTTTCAGAATAACAATGGGCCTTTTCCAGGATTCGAGCAATTCCTTTTCGCCTAATCTCAAAAAAGCGTATTTCTCTATACTTTCAATATCGGGAAACATGACAGCAAAGGGTTTTTCCTCCCTCCTTTTCTTTTCGCGAAGCAGGCTAACCGCCTTTTCGCTTAAGGCATCGCATGCCAGATGAAAACCGCCGATCCCTTTTACGGCAACAATATCCCCGTTTTTTAAAAGAGCAGAGACTTTTACAACCATCTCTTCATAATCGCTTATGGTTTCATTTTCCGGTTGAAAAGTATACCGGGGTCCGCAAAGGTTACATGCGATTGGCTGGGCATGGTATCTCCGGTCCGACACATTGGAAAACTCACGTGTACAGGTATCGCACATTTGAAAAACCTTCATGGTTGTTCTTTCCCTGTCATAAGGAATATCCTGTATAATGGAGAATCTCGGGCCGCAATTGGTGCAGTTAATAAAAGGATAGCTAATTCGGTGAGGCTGTTTTTCCCTATCTTTTAGGCACTCCTCACAGACTGCAATATCCGGGCTGACATTGGTTATCTCTTTTAAATAATTAATGCTTTTTACGATTCGAAAATCCTTAAAACCAGTGAAATTCCATTCTTCCAGATCCGTTTGGTCAATCCTGGATCGTGGAGGAAGGTTCTTATATAACTCTTTTAAAAATAAATCGACAATTGATTTTTCACCTTCTACGAAAATTTCCACCCCCTGATTATGATTGCAGACGGTTCCTTTTAAGTTGAATTGATTGGCCAACCGGTATACATATGGCCTGAACCCGACCCCCTGCACCAAACCCTGCAGAAAAATCCTAATGCAATCAATATGTGCCGGTTTCTGTAACATGCTTCAAAGAGGTTTATCTATAATAAAAACAGGAGATCAGGAAAAAAGTTATCAATATAACGGGCAAACAAAGGACAAAATTAATCCCGAGCCACTTTTGTGAGTCGGGATATTTTAGTTGGGTGGAAATAATTTTGCTCTAAATGTTATTTTTGTAATGTTATACACGCGATAAAGGCCTGATTACCCCTCATCTGTTTGTTTTGTTTAGTCTATAACCCCCAAAAAACGATGGCAGCGCCACAGAGCAAAACGGTAAATCCGGCAATTGGGTGTGCAAATTTTTCAAGCTTCAAAGAAGTAAATTTTGAAAGGCCATACCAGGAAGCAATTACAATCCCCAGCATCGTTGCAATGGTTGTAATTCCAAAAACAAGTGTGACGAAAACTGCAGTGAAAAGGTTATTTTCAGCAGCAGGAACCATCAGCAGGGGAATTAACGGTTCACAGGGCCCTAAAACAAAAAGAATAAAAAGGATCCATCCAATTTTTTTACTGTTTTTTGAGGATTCCTCTCCCGATGGATCATCTATCTGCTCTGGATTCCAGGCAAAAAATTGTTTGCGGGTTTTTGATTTGCTTTTCAGCGTTTTAAACAAGGCGATAATAAAATAAGAAAAACCAAAAATAATGAGCAGCCAGCCGGCTATTTCCCCCCTTGATGATTCTATGCTGCTCAATTTTAATACGGAGAATCCTAAAGCCAAACCAATCATTCCGATAATCACCGAACTTAAAATATGTCCGGTGCCGCACAAAAAAGTAATCCAAATTGTTTTGGGAAGGTTCCACTTTCCTGCTTTTGAAAGCGCGATAAACGGGACGTAATGATCGGGGCCCAGTAAAACATGGGTAAAACCGATAACCAATGCCATTCCTGTCAAAGCCCAAAATTCTGCAGCCATATTGATTTTTTTAATTAATTTTCGGAAATCCAATTCACCGAAACTTTTCAGGACCTGTTGTATGGTAAGGCAGTTGCCTCCCTGAAAAATAGAGGAATTGACGAAAATAAAGTTAATCGATTAGCATCAGGATATCAAGAGGAAAGCAATCAGGACACATTCATTACTTTCCTTTCCGCCAGCGGCGTTGTCTTATTGGTGTAAAATAACCTTTGTTCACAAACCGCACATCGCTGATGGAGAAAAAAGCCTGAGGATTGTACTGACCAATAATTTCAACAATTCTTTCCAGCTCCGTTCGTTTTACGATACTGTAAATAACATGTACTTCCTCGCTTGCCCCATGTGCTTCCTGAAATGTGATGCCGAATCCTCCTTCGATTAAACGCGCGATTAGTTCATGTGCATCCTTTCTGGTTATAATCTGCAATTGGACAATTCCCATAGCTAATTTCTCTTCAACTAAAAGTCCTACAAAATTCCCGGTAGCAAATCCTCCCCCATAAGCGACATAACAAATCCAGTTATCAAGATTATCCATCACCCTGGTGATGGCAATTAACCAGATCAATATTTCAAAAAAACCCAGCAAAGGTGCCCAGATTTTTTGCCCCCTGGAAACCATCACGATACGTAAGGTTCCTATGGTAACGTCAATAATTCTGGCAATGAAAATTAACAATGGTAATATGACATAAGTAAACCATTGACCGTTAAAAAATGCGTTCGATAGAAATTCCATAGGTTAAAGATTATTTCTACGAATATAAAAAAATCCCGAAAAGATAGGTTCCCGGGATAAAACAATTATTTAACAAAAAATGGTTAAAACTCTGACGTAAAGTGAAATTTAATATCTGTAAAATCGCGCTGTGCCATATCGAGAATAAATGAAGAATCGGCCATAAATACATCGCGGCCGCGTTTATCGTGTGCCATTTTCTGGTGCTTCCGCAGTTTAAACTCTTTTAATGTGGCAGGATCCTCACATTCAATCCAGCAAGCCTTATACATTGGAAGCGCTTCGAAACGACATTTTGCCCCGTATTCATGTTCCAAACGATACTGAATTACTTCGAATTGAAGCTGCCCTACACACCCGATAATTTTACGACCGTTGAATTGACTGGTAAACAACTGCGCCACTCCTTCCTCCATCAATTGGTCAATACCCTTTGCCAGCTGTTTTGATTTCATAGGATCAGCGTTTTCAACATAACGGAATATTTCCGGGGAGAAGGAAGGCAATCCTTTGTAATGAAGGTTATCCCCTTCGGTTAAGGTGTCTCCGATAATAAAGTTCCCTGTATCGGGAATACCGATAATATCACCGGGATATGCATCCTCGATAATCTCCTTTTTAGAAGCCATAAATGCGGTAGGACTTGAAAACTTAAAGTTTTTTCCCAACCGCATGTGTTTATAATTCTTATTTCGTTCAAATCTGCCGGAACAAACTTTCACAAAAGCAATCCTGCTTCGATGGTTGGGATCAATATTTGCATGAATCTTAAAGATGAACCCGGAAAACTTTTCTTCTAAAGGTTCAACAATTCTTTCTTCAGCCTGGATTACACGGGGACTGGGAGCAATTTTCACAAATGAATCCAGCAACTCCTGAACTCCAAAGTTATAAAGGGCGCTACCATAAAATACCGGGGCCAATTCGCCGGCAAGATATTCTTCATGATTAAATTCAGGAAACACTCCTTCAACTAATTCCAACTCTTCACGAAGCATTTCGGCATCATCGCCAATATACTTTTCAAGATCCGGATTGTTAATGTCATCAATCCCGATCCCCTTCTCAATCTCCTGGATGTTAGGATTGAAAAGTTTTAAACTCTTGTTAAACAGATTGTAAACGCCCTTAAAATCAGGACCTGAGTTAATCGGCCAGCTTAACGGACGAACACTGATTTTAAGCTGATTTTCAATTTCTTCCAGCAATTCAAAAGAATCAATCGCCGGGCGGTCCATTTTATTGACAAATACGATTACCGGAGTTTTCCGCATTCGACAAACATTCATCAACTTCTCTGTCTGAGGTTCCACTCCTTTTGCGGCATCAATTACAATAATTACACTGTCAACCGCAGTTAACGTACGGAAGGTATCTTCCTGGAAATCCTGGTGGCCCGGGGTATCAAGAATATTTACTTTATAACCATCATACTCAAAGCCCATCACCGAGGTTGCAACGGAAATTCCGCGCTGTCGTTCTATTTCCATGAAGTCAGAGGTTGCCCCTTTTTTAATCTTATTGCTTTTTACAGCTCCTGCAACACGGATAGCACCTCCAAAAAGAAGGAGCTTTTCAGTAAGGGTTGTTTTCCCGGCATCCGGGTGACTGACAATTCCAAATGTCCTGCGGCGATTGATTTCCTTAATATTACTCATGAATTGAAAATTGGAATGCAAAAATAAGTTTTTTTTATGGGAATTCGAGATTATAGGAAATAGAAATACAAACAATAAACCCGGAGAATATTTGAATTTACCCCAGGTTGATTGTTTTTTTTTACTTAAGCAATATTTAATAAACTTTATTTTTTAGCTTATTCTTTTTTTTGTTTTTAAATGGAACAGTTATACCCAACCAAGGGACAGCAACAAAAGTATCCATGTCACTGTAAAAAGGAATATAAAGCCCATAATCAAGTCCTAATCTTTTTATAATCTGCCTGCCTCCCAACGAGAGAAGGACCACGTCCTCTTCTCGACCCGGAAAATAGTAATTCTCTGTCAGGAAATATCCGCGGGGCCCGGTTCTTATCATGGCACTGAAATTAATTACAGGGTATCGGGCCCAATCATCATCAGCGTATCCGTAACCTATTCCAAAGC
>Ga0180436_10003969_pt1 | contig 13448 bp, 11 predicted proteins | sample SS_ome_2_FD_132434 | JGI IMG/M metagenome (GOLD analysis project Ga0180436, IMG submission 132434) | Hypersaline lake sediment archaeal communities from the Salton Sea, California, USA - SS_3_S_2 metaG | ecosystem: Environmental > Aquatic > Non-marine Saline and Alkaline > Hypersaline >...
AACAATATCGTTTCTATGGTCTTTTGCATTTGTTTGTACGGCAATCGAGTTAATTCTTTTCCCGACTCTCATGGTTTTTATATACAGAAATATCTTAACTGCCAAAGCTATAAATGCGGCAAGCAATGCCCAAAAACTGGCTTCATTGTACTCACCTGTTGAAATAGTCCTTATAATAGTTCTCCACAGTATTCCTGTGCTTGCCAGAATAACCAGACCGACGAACAGTGATATCAAAGCCTCCATCTTTCCATACCCGTAATGATGGTCTTCATCACTTGGTTTTAGAGCATATTTTATGCCGAACAGGATGGCAAGACTGCTGATAGTATCTCCGGCAGAGTTTACTGCATCCGCCTGCAAGGCCGTTGAGCTTGTAAGTAATCCAACTACACCCTTTAGTATAAATAGCGCTACATTAAGGACGATAGCTATAGTGACTACTTTTGCACCGATGTCCATACTTTTCTTCAAAATCCCATACCTCAAATACAATTACATCTTATTAGCATTATACATTTTTTAAATAAATATAGATATAGATTGCATAAAAAACTCCACATTCGATTATTACCTTGCAATCTATTTTATTTATTTAACACAAAAAGCAACGAATTAAAAAGTCCACGATTAATGAACTTTTTTATTCAACTGCAGTCATAATCTTTCTCACTCTTTATTATCCTGCTCAATATGAGCCGTATTTTTTTACCGCCTCAAACATTGCAACAATATTTTCCGGTGGTACATCTGCCAGAATGTTGTGCACCTGTTGAAACACAAACCCGCCATTTGGTGCAAACACTTCGATATTGTGTTTTACATTCTCCTGCACCTGCTCCGGTGTACCATTCGGCAGAACTTCTCTCGTATCGCACCCGCCGCCCCAGAAGGTGATTTTACCATCAAAATTACGCTTTAACTTTTCCGGCTCCATATCTACACATGTCGTTTGCACAGGGTTTACTGCATCCAATCCCGCATCGATCAACGATGGCAAAAGCGCATATATTGATCCACAGTTATGCATGCATATCTTTAAGTGCGGTGCTTTTTGTTTAATCAGCCGCCACATCTTCGCATACCGAGGTTTAAATACTCTGCCAAACATAGCCGGTGATATTTGAGGACCATCCTGCATTCCCAAATCATCACTAACACCGATAACATCGATATGCGGTCCTATATGTGTCAGGTATTGCTCTAGGTTTTTCATGTGCATCTCGAACAGCTTGTCCAAAAACCGCTCAATTCTGTCCGGGTTTCCTGCAAGTTCCATTAAAAAAACATCCATCCGCATTGCCTGTTGTCCAAGCTCTAATAGATTGCCGCCAAACATGCCGTATATCGCTTTTTCGGTTGATGCTCTCAGTGCTTTTGCTTCGACTCCTTGCTGCTCAATAGAATATTGATTTGGCGGACACTCGACACCCACCCATTGAATTCGTTGGAATTGTTCCTCAATATCATCAAACCGGTCATTTCTGTCTTCCATATAAGGGAAAAGCGTCTGCTCAAAATATAAACAGTCTTTTTTTTGAATACCCATCTGCTCACCGGACGGCGTTTTTATCTCGTAATCGCCCGACGGCATAACAGAAATATTGACAGAAGACGGGATCTTCACCGCAGTGCCGTCATGAAGCCGCCATTCCTTCCAAAACTCCGGCTTTTTATAAAAATTATAGCCAAGCTGTACCACGTCCACACCAAATATCTCTAAGACATCATCCTCGACGATCGCGAGTTGTTGTATCAAGTCGTACACAAAAAGTTCACTCTGTTCCAGCCCAAGATATTCGCGTAGTTTTTTGTACGCTTGAACAGCGATACCGCTCGAACGGTGCCCGCTAAAATCGACTGCTACACGATCCGCTTCGGCATAATTCAATATTTTCGATACTCTTTCTCTCGATGTCATAATAATCCCTTCTAACTGTCGTTATTTTAGAACGTTGAACATCATTCCCTATAACATTCCAATAATAGTATAGTCATATTTTTTTTGTATAATGTCAATAGTTATTTTGATATTAAGAGGCTAAATTTAACAACTATCGAAATTCCGCATACCAAAAAAGCCCTCTCCTGAGGACTTTTTCGACAATTTTAAGGCTATCAATAATAACCAGAAAGTTATTTTGTTACAGTACAAATAATGTGAATAAAACACCAGCCAGCCCGAGCAGTGCGAACAACGAGATTGCTTTCTTAGGCATTTCTCCGTTTTTACTCATTGCTTTACCAAACATTCCAAATACAACCGGGTGTATTAAGAACGGCATTGCAAAGATAAACAGTATTAATTGAGATGACTGAATAGCCATATCAACTGTTTCAAACATTCCTCCTTGAATAGCGGCAAATAATCCAAAGTGTGAAATAGCAGCACTATTTGCCATCGCAGCATTTTCCAAATTCATACCTGCAAGTGATAACATCAGAAAACCACCGAATACAGCAATTAACTGCCATCCTAACGAGAATAGAATCAATCCCTTGATCTCCTTTGATTCTTCACCTTTAGCTTTTCGCAAAACTCTAACTGCAAAATAAGTCAGCACAACGCCGCCTAAGATTACTATAATAGCCGGAATCAATACTTGTGGTTTGAGCAATGACCCGATCTTCTCGCTGGCCGCCGCCGCTAAGATTGTAAATACGAATAAGTGACCCAAAAAAGGAACATTTATAGTAACAGGCGCTCTCTCTTTTGCTACTTCACCTAAATCTCCTGCCGTACACGCTCCTGTTAAGCCGGAATGCGATAATGATCCTGCCATCCCCGGAGCTAAAACATCAACCTTGTTTGATTTTCCGATAACTGCCAATATCCAAATTCCAACAAACATCCAGAAAAGCTGTCCAAAGAACCCAAACGCCATAACCTGCTTCATTCCATCCAAACTGAAAGCTTCTAATAATCTTGTTCCTCCAATTAAGAATACCGCAGCTAATACAAGCGGGATACCTCCGAATAATAACGCTCTCATCGTCGGTCCAAAACGCCAGTTTGAGAATATCATACCCAAACCACTGCTGATGACCATCGCGAAGAATATTTGTGGTAGTCCAATAAAACCTTTAATTTCTTGTGATATTAAGTTAGCTAAAAATAAAATTAAAATAATCATTCCAAGCTCAACAATACCTCTGGCTAAGTATCTTCTCTTATCCTTGATTTTAGCTTTACTATCAATTAAGATAACAGCACCGGATAATCCAAAAAACGCAATCAGCGGATAGTACTCAGTTAGTAAATCATCTGCGCCTGTAATAATTCTATAAACACTAACAATTCCCAATAAAATGAAAAACGATCTAACTAGAAACACCAATTGTGTACCTTTAGTTCCTAACATTACTTCGTGTTCATTCAAAATGACATCGTCTTCCTTAGGTAACTTCGGCTTAAAGAATGTATTTCTGATTTTCTGTCCACCAACAAAGAACGTAACAACTAAAGCGGCTACCGTTGTTGATGATGCAAGTCCAACAATCGGGAATTCAGCCAGTCCAGGTTCAACCAAACCTGAAATTTTGAAAATCATTCCTAAAGCAAGGCCAAAGACGACAATTATCAAAATTGGCGAATACTTAGTTCCAGCTACGACTGATCTCGAAATAAGCACTATTGATAATAGTATCAAAAGTGAAATAAAAAAGTGAATCAAAACTTCCATCAAACTCATAAACATACCCTCCTAAATTCTTTAAAAGTCATTCTACCATAAATAAAGCTGTTTTGGTACAATATTTATACTCACTTTAAAAAGTAATTAGAGTTTGTATTGATGATGTGGGTGGTCTCAAAAAAACCGATCTATACAGTTTTTCTGACAATATGCCCCTTATATACCTAAAATGATTTATTACCAAGATCAGTTATTGTATATGCAAATCGGTTAAATTGATATGTTTCATAACAAAAAACCCCGACAGCCACCCATCGGAGGTTTATATGAAACAATCTACTTATTTTCAGTGTGTACTTTCAATATTTCCAAAAGTTGATATGGATTTTCAGCAATATAATCAGCATCTGTTATACCGTCGTTCTTCCCGTAACCCCACTTTACGCCGATCGATTTAATTCCTGCATTTCTTGACGTTTCAATATCCACTTTACTGTCGCCCACATATATGCACTCGTCCAAACCTATATTGAGTTCTTCCAAAATCATATTTACACCTGCGGGATGTGGTTTTTTGGGGTAATCCTCACAAGCACCCTTAACGCTTTTAAAAGTATCAGTACCGTAAAAGTGTATAACTATCTTTTCGGCAACCGCATGGGGCTTGTTGGTGTTTAAGGCAATCTTAATTTCTCTTTCTTTCAATATTTCGATTACATCGTTTACACCGTCATACTCGGCAAGCCCTACCATCCAGTTTCGGCTGTAGCTGTCCAAAAACTTAATCAGCATCTCATCTGCCATTGTTTTTTCTTTTTTCTTATCAAGAGTTATGCTTTCAATAAAACGCCTTGCACCATTTCCAATAATGCCTTCGTAGAACTCTCTGTCATATCCTTTTAAGCCATACTCATCAAGGACAGCATTTGCGCTGTAACCTAATCCTTCAATTGTATCTATCAAAGTTTCATCCAGATCAAATACTACGAGCTTAATCATCTTTTTTCCTGTTCCCCAGTCTAATATTCTTATCAACCATCAGTACTGATAATACTATAAAATAAGGATACTTCTTTTAATAAAGCGTATCCTTATTTCAAAATATCTCTATCCTTGTTTATCGCTGCATCATAGAATACCCAGCAGTTTCTCCACGACTTCCTTCGGAAAATCTTTCGGCTGTTGTGTCTCAAGCAAAGACAGCAATAAGTTCTTGACGTTCTGGCTTTGCGGCAGCATATACCCTGCTTCACGAATAAGATCTTCTGCCACAACCCTATTTGACATGCTTAACGCCAGTGCCAATTGGCGAGCAGCCGGATCTTCTGTCCTTTTCGCTATATCAGAAGCTATTCTCTCCTGCTTGGTCTTACTTTTGGCTAAGGCAAATAGTGCTTTCACAACAGAATCCGTTTTTTCCTGCTGAGGCGGATATTCATCCGGGACAAGAGAAATCGCATGCGAGGGGCAAGCGTCTACACATGCACGGCATCCGCTTAAGCATGTGTTCTTATCAATTTGCCCATTCTCCGTATCAGTAGCTCCTGTTGGACAAACATATAGACAAAGACAATCCTTTGTACATAATCTAATATTTCTGACTGCATGCATACAATTACCTCCTTTTTATTTTTTCTATTTTAAAATTTGGAACCTTACAAACAGGACACAAATCAGGAGCCTCATCTCCTATGTATACGAATCCGCAAATCTCACAAACGAATACATTCTTTTTCTCAAAAAATGAACTCTGAGTTTTCTCATACCTTTGCAGAATAGAACCAAGAATTCGAGTTGTCTTTTCACTCCATACCAGTGCACGAAGTGCACCTCTGTCGGCACTCGCCTTTGCGGAGTCATTCGCTGCCGGATATCCGGTATCCAGATCTTTTTTTATCATCACACCTAAATCATCAAACTCTTTATCCTCTTCAATATCTGCTCTTCCGCTAAAGTATTCTGATAGTTGGTTGAATAATTCAGACTCTTTAATCCGATATTGTTTTTCACAGCCTTTTGATAGATTCGAAAACAACGCGCTCAAGTCGGCAGAAGACATATCTTTGTTATGGGCTTCATCGCTGATATATTCCAAAGATTGTTGGGGTTCTTCATCAGCCTCTTCTTCCTTGAAATCAAACTTTTCAGCACCACACAATGGGCATACCCAATCTTCGGGAACATTCTCCCATCTTGTACCGGGTACGATATCCTCTTCCGGAACTCCCAAAACCTCCTCGTAAATATAGCCGCAAATAGTACATATATATTTTTTCATTTCCCAAGCACCCTCCCATAATATTCTAACAGTTACCTCTTCTTTTTACAACACATTGTTCCCCCATACTCTTTCATTTCCTATTTTATTTAACTACTAATCTTTACTTTTAAAGCAATAAATAAATGATATCAGCCATAGATAAAAAACTATATACATATCACGTACTGAAGTATTATAATATTATAAACTAATACTTTTGAAAGCGAGATATAACTATGAGTGAAGTGTTGAATTTCAAACCCCATCTGACCGGAGTACTGGGTCATCCTATAAGCGAAAACCCGACGGTTGTGATGCAAGAGGCTGCATTCCAAAAAAATAAAATACATTGGCGGTATATAACTATGGAAGTTCTTCCTGAAGATTTAGAGTCTGCGGTCAAAGGCCTTCGAGCTCTCAACTTTGACGGATTCAACCTTACGATTCCACACAAAGTCGAAGTGATGAAATATCTTGATCAAATCGATGAATCTGCTTCTTTGATTGGGGCTGTGAATACTGTCCTCAACAAAGATCAAAAGCTTATCGGATATAACACGGACGGAAAGGGCTTCACTCTTGCTCTCGAAAAAAACGGAGTCGATCTCAAAGGGAAAAAGCTCACTATCTTGGGCGCCGGCGGCGCAGCGAAAGCAATCGCTGTAGAATGTGCTCTCCTTGGCTTGGACGAGTTAATCATTATAAACAGAAACCAAGCAAGAGGCGAACAGCTTGCGAGTACAATTGAAGAAAACACGAAAACCAACGTAAAATATGTAAAGTGGGATGGTACGGTGAAAATCGATAATGATACGGATATCTTAGTCAACGGAACTTCAATAGGTCTGTTTCCGGACACCAGTATTCCTGATATCGATTATGGTTTTATTACCGAAAGCAAAATCGTCTGTGATATTATACCAAACCCGCCCAAGACCGAATTTCTAAAAAAAGCGGCTTCTAAAGGTGCAAAAACTTTTGATGGTCTTGGTATGCTTGTCAACCAAGGAATGATCGGTTTTAAGATTTGGACAGGCGAGGACGCAGACGAGGCTGTTATGACAAAGGCATTGATGGATGTTTTTGGTTCATAGTCCATACTATAAATACTGTTATAGATCAATTTATAGTTGGTTATAAGGTCCAAATCGAAGAGATAAATAGAAGCATTATCGGAGAGGATATCCAAATTGTTCCATTCGCCTATACGATTTCAAAATCCAGGGATGCTTATAAGTGATATAGCTGTAGCAATAGCCTGTCTATACTGTTATTTTGATATCAAAATATCCACAAAGAATTCAGGAGAAGAAGACTTAAAAAAATTCTGGAAGTTATTTTTTCTGTTTGAATCGATCTCATTTTTAATAGGCGGTTTATCACACGGTCTTGTAACCGATCACAGCACGATTCTAAGTATGCTATCCTTCTATTTGTCAATCGCCGGTGTTCTCTTTTTTACAATGGGTATTCTCGCTGCATCATATGGCAGCATCAACAAATGGCATATCACTCTGCTGTTTTCCGGTGCAATAGCCTCCGCTGTTATAACAACAATCCTCAATTCTTTCTCAGTTATTATTATCTATTGTTTTTCGATTATGTTTATCATAGCATTAATCAATCAAAAAAATAGGATTATTTCCTTTAAAACTCCCTGCTCGAAAGGAATCCTTTTGGGGACACTTTTGTTTATCATTGCTTCTGTATTTTTTGTGTTCAATATTCAGGTTCTCTCGATTGAAAGCGGTGTGATCTCTCATATTATTATAGCTGTGGGGATACTATTATTCGGCAATGGTTGCCGCAGTACAATTATCTCTGAACATTATAAGAACACCGAGAGTTATGATGATGGTGTCCAAAAAAAATCAATTAAAAAGTCCGGAATTTCTGTTTTTCATACCAGAGAATAATCGGACTTTTATAATGTTTTCAATTTCAGAATCGAGCATAATGTTAAAAACAGTTATTATCTCTCCTTGAGAGCTTGATATTCTTGTCTTTTGGCAATACTCTTATATGCAGGTCTAATAATCTTTCCTCTGTTGACAATCTCTTCAATACGATGTGCGCTCCATCCAACCACTCTTGATATAGCAAACAACGGTGTAAAAAGCTCAGGCGGTATGCCCATCATTCTATAAACAAATCCAGAGTAAAAATCCACATTCGGACTGACACCTTTATACATCTTACGGGCTTTCCCGATAACCTCCGGCGCTAAACTAGCCACTCTTAAATATAGATTGTACTCTTCCTCCATGCCCTTGTCCTTTGCCAGCTTACCCAGTTGTGCCTTAAAAATCTCGGCTCTCGGGTCAGATATCGAATATACCGCATGCCCGACACCATATATAAGTCCCGATCTATCAAACGCCTTTTTATCCAGGATATCCAGAAGAAAGGCTGAAACTTCACCATCATCCGTCCAGTCCTTAACATTTGATTTTATCTCTTCAAACATCTGAGTAACCTTGATATTCGCTCCGCCGTGTCGCGGTCCTTTAAGCGACCCTAATGCGGCTGCAATAGTTGAATACGTATCAGTTCCCGACGAGGTAACGACATGCGTCGTGAACGAAGAGTTGTTTCCGCCTCCATGCTCGGCATGGAGCACAAGCGCCAAATCCAAAATCCTGGCTTCAAGCATGCTGTGTTCTTCATTCGAACGGAGCATTCTCAATATATTCTCTGCTGTACTCAGTTCCGGTTTCGGATTCCTGATCATCAAGCTTTTGTTCTCATGATAGTGGATATATGCTTTATATCCGTATACCGCAATAAGCGGCAAATACGCTATCATCTGAAGGGATTGCCTCAATATGTTCTTAACCGATATGTCATCAGCGTTGTCATCAAAACTGTACATGGATAAAACACTTCTTGCCAGAACATTCATCATATCCTTGCTTGGAGCTTTCATAATCATATCACGAACAAACCCGTCAGGAAGTTCTCGATATTTGGATAATAAGGCTTCAAAGTCACTTAGCTGCTGAGAGTTCGGCAATTCCCCAAACATTATAAGATAGCACGTTTCCTCGAACCCAAATCGACCTTCGGACAAAAAACCTTTTGATAAATCGCTGACATCTATCCCTCTATAGCTCAGTCGTCCGGGAACCGGAACCATTTCATTTTCATCGATTATATACGAATGCACCTCGCCAATTTCCGTGAGCCCTGCAAGAACACCTTTGCCGCTTATATCTCTGAGCCCTCTTTTAACCTCATATTTCTTATAAAGCTCTTGATCGATTGTACTGCTCTCAATCGATTTTCCAGATAGGTTTTCAAGTAAAATACTCTCTTTTTCTTTGGATATGCGCTCTGTCATAGCTTTCCCCTCCTTATTCATCGACTCTATCCTTATTATACCAAAGGTAAAATACCCTTGCAATCCTGATTCGAGTAGTGTTTTCATCTAAAGAAATGTAATTATAATAATTGATTACCAATAAAATAAAAATTAAACCATGGTGGGGAAAGAGATATTGATATAAGATCAAAACCTAAACCTATGAATACTCTATAGATAAAACTCCGGCGGGATTTCTATTCCCTCATGTGCTGTATTCGTTTTTATAAATTCAGAAGGACTTATTGAGGTATTCTTCTTAAAAACCTTAGAAAAATAGTTACCGCAGTCATATCCGCAAAGTTTCGCAACCATTTCCATGCTGAACTCACCAGACTTCAATAATGACTTAGCTTTTTCAATCCTGTATCTTTCTAAATATCTCCCGGGAGTAATACTTAAATGCTCATTAAACAGCCTTATTAAATAGCTCTTGTTGACACCAATACGATCAGCAAGATCGTCCACACCATACAACTGTCCATATTCTTCTTCAATAATTTCAACCGCATCAACCACTATTTTTGAAATTGAACTTTTTTTGTCCTCATATATCCAAAGATCGACTAAAAGTGAAAATCCTAATATACTGGATTCTATCGCGTCAATCTCTTCTCCTGCATTCAACATGTTTTCAATTTTCCCGATACTCTGATATATACGGTCATTAGAATCAAATCCAATTATTTGATTTATTCGATCAGCTTTGATATAGCGGCTGGCTAATCTGCCGCTTAAAATGATAAATAAACCATCCCCCCTATTAAGCGATATTTTAATAGCATAATTTAGAGAAAGAATAATCATCTCGTTTTTTGAAAATGCCTCCTCTGATCCTTCGATATTGAGTGAAGTTGCATCCGATTTTGAGATGATAAGCAAGAATATGTTTTCATTGTTTTCATACGAATTGATATCCTTCAAGTCGCTAAGATAGCCCATTTGTATGATACTTATATCCATATTTATTTGATCGATTTTCAAACTTTGTCTAGTCAATATATTACCCCTATATCATATATTTTACCCTTTTCTTGAAGCTTTTTTGTGTTATAATCGGTTAAAGTAAGTATATATCATATTTTTCTTATATGCAATATATCAATATTTTACTTATTAAGGAGACGAAAATGGCTAGTATTTCACTGAAGAACATAAAAAAGGTTTATAAAGGCAAAGAGGATTTCACCGCTGTTCAAGATTTCAATCTTGAAATCGCTGATAAAGAGTTCGTTATTCTCGTTGGTCCTTCCGGATGCGGAAAATCCACTACGCTTAGAATGATCGCAGGACTTGAAGAGATTACCGAAGGCGAATTGAAGATTGGTGATAATATTGTAAATGATGTTGCTCCAAAAGACAGGGATATTGCTATGGTTTTTCAAAACTATGCACTATATCCTCATATGACGGTTTATGAAAACATGGCTTTTGGACTCACTTTGCGAAAAACTCCGAAGGCAGAAATCAAGGAAAGAGTTACCGAGGCTGCGCAAATATTGGACATTGAATACCTTTTGACCCGCAAGCCAAAGGCTCTATCCGGAGGACAGCGACAACGTGTTGCGCTTGGCCGTGCAATGGTCCGTTATCCAAAAGTTTTTCTCTTGGATGAACCCCTTTCGAATTTGGATGCAAAATTGAGAACTCAAATGAGGTCAGAAATCTCAAAGCTCCATTTGAAGCTCGGCACAACATTTGTATATGTTACTCATGATCAGACCGAAGCTATGACTATGGGCGATCGTATTGTTGTTATGAAAGATGGGTTTATTCAGCAGGTTGATACACCCTCTAACCTATATCAGTATCCGAGCAATCTATTCGTTGCCGGATTTATCGGCTCCCCACAGATGAATATTTTCGACGGTGTTTTGGAAAAAGAAGGCTCATATTTTATAGTTAAATTGGGTAATGATAAATTAGTAATACCAAGCGAGAAGAACAAAAACGGTGCTCTGGAAAAATATCTTGGAAAGAAAATCAAAATCGGTGTAAGACCGGAAGATGTTTCTGAAGCTTCGGCGGATGGTGCCAATACATTTTCCACTACACTTGAGATCTCTGAAATGATGGGCTCTGAAATATTGGTGTATTTCAACTTTGCAAAGAGCAAATTCATCGGAAAATTCCACCCCGACACAAAAGTAAAAGCAGGACAGAACATTATGTTTAGCATCGATGCATCAAAAGCACATCTTTTCGATCCCAAAACAGAAAAAGTCATTACCAACTAGGTTTATTTATTTAAAAAGCTAGAGCAGGGCGGGGATTCTATATTCCGCCTTGTTTTAGTTTTTATAATATATTAATGGCATTAAAAAAGGCTAAACAACAACTGCCGTTTAGTCTTTAATAATAGGAGGATAATCCCGATTACTGAACCGCCGAATAATATTTATCAAGCACTTCTTTCACTTTATCTTCTACCAGCACCTCGGCTTTCATTGCAAACTCTCCGTTTCTCACTTTGCCGTATTGACTGGGCATAAACTGCGATAGTATGTTTAACGGCATATCACAATCTTCAAAATCGTTGAACATTTTTATAACTGCGCCTTCCACTTCAGGTTCATTCGCATAGTATCTCCACCTATCAGAATAGCTGAATTTTCTCTTTATTTTCTTCTCAAATTCTGTCCCCGAATAGTATTTCTCCCAGTTGGCCGGATTATCCATCATCGCCTTTTCAATCGCTTCAACAAACCCGCCCATCTCAATAAACTGTTCCAGCATATAATCTATTGCGAAAAGCCCTTCTCTAAGCGCATAGGTCAGCTCCGGTCCGACTTTTAGTATTCGCACACCATCCAAAACCATCTCTTTAAGCTTTTCTGCGGTCTGGTAGTCTGTTGAATGTCCTTCAAACGCCAAACCGGTATTTTTTTTAAGTTCTCCAATGAGTTTTTCAGCTTTTTCACTGTTATACTCATCTATTTTATCATCGCTGAACTCCACTCCGGGCTGTACAACAAATGCAATAACACGGCTAAACACGCTTTCGATATTTTTCTCCATAAAAGCACTTTCAAAGGCTTCCTTGGTTCTGCGAAAATCTTCAGGAGAGGTTACATGCAGTTCATCATCACCCAAAGTCGTTCCACCCGGGACAGGCACTTCACTGCCCACTACATATACTAGGTCGCTTTTCTTCCCAAAGGCTTCCTCAAATGCCTCTTCTGCCACACTGCACAGCCTTGCTCCTCGCCTTGCAATTGTTTCATCCGATAAGATCTTGTCTTTTCTATCGCTTGCCAACTTCATACTCGTGTCAATATGTATCTTTTCATATCCCGCTTTGACATATTCTCGTATCAGCTCTTCGGATTCACTCATAGCTTCCTCTTCGTCTTTGTCCTTGAATACAACTGGGCCGAGATGATCTCCGCCTAATATAATATTCTCCTTTCTGATCCCGATCTCGTCCGCAAGACCATATACATAATTCTTAAAATCAATAGGTTTCATATCCGTATAACCGCCATACTGATTCACCTGGTTCGCGGTGGATTCAATAAGCACAAACTCGTTATGTTTTTTTGCGTACTCAAGCACTGCTCTTAAAACATATTTGTTAGAGCTGCATAAGGAAGGAATACCCTTTCTTCTCGCTTTCCCTTTTATAACATTCTGTAAATACTGTGTTCCTTTACTCATAGCTGATATCCTCATCATCTTTCATAGCATTATATTTTCGTTATCCTTTTATCGCTTCGTACATCGCAAATATATTCTCTACCGATATATCCTTTTGAATAAAATGGCTAGGAGCGCAAATATAACCGCATTTATCGTTAAATGCATCGATATACCTCTTCACTTCTATTTTTACATCATCAACCGTTCCTGTCAAGAGCACTTGCTGTATATCAATCCCGCCATGGAAACACAGTTCACTTTTGAATTCCTCTGCCAATGCTTCCGGCTGCATACTATCCACTACCGGTTGAATCGGGTCCAATATATCCACACCGGACTCAATCAGTTTCGGTATAAAGGGTGTTACCATACCACATGTGTGGAAGAAAAGATATGCACCCATATCATGAACGGCATTCGCTACTCGTTTGAGATAAGGAAGAACGAAAGTTTCCAACATATCGCCCGATATCAACGGAGACCTTTGACTCCCAAGGTCAGAATATATAAGGAAAATATCTATGCTTTCCCCGCTTGCCTCAAACGCACGCCT
>Ga0180436_10003970_pt1 | contig 13446 bp, 14 predicted proteins | sample SS_ome_2_FD_132434 | JGI IMG/M metagenome (GOLD analysis project Ga0180436, IMG submission 132434) | Hypersaline lake sediment archaeal communities from the Salton Sea, California, USA - SS_3_S_2 metaG | ecosystem: Environmental > Aquatic > Non-marine Saline and Alkaline > Hypersaline >...
GATACTACTGTCATCCAACCACCAGGTTTTGGCATAAATTTACCAGCTCCTATACCTACTAAAAGAAGCGGCATACCCATACCGATACTCATAACAAAGAGCGCTGCACCACCTAAGAAAGCATCACCTGTATGAGAGATGAAGAGTACAGCCCCGCCAAGTGGCGGTGCTACACATGGTCCCACGATAAGTGCTGAAAGGATACCCATGATCGAGGTACCGATAATACCTTTTCCTTGCGCATTATCACTCACTTTGGTCAGTTTAGACTGCCATGATGCCGGTAGACCTATCTCGTAATAACCAAAGAGTGAAAATGCCAACGCTACGAACATCCCTGCAAAGATAGTCAATACCCAAGGGTTTTGCATCGCAGTTTGAATATCTGCACCGACCAGCCCAGCGATAATTCCCACCAGTGTATATGTCAGAGCCATAGATACAACATAGACCAAAGAGGTGAAGAATGCCTGTGCTACATTCGGCTTTTCACTTCCTCCCTGCTGTGAAACAATGATAGAAGACAAGATAGGGATCATTGGGAAAATACAAGGTGTCAATGCTAACAGTAGTCCGAAAATAAAGAAAAGCAATAATATAAAGAAAGAGCTTTCATTCACCAGTAGGTCAGCGATTTTTGCAGTGTTACCCTCATTAAGCGCTTGTGTTATTTTGTCAAATATACCCAGTTCTGTACCCTTAAAAACAAAGGTTTCTTTGATCGGTTGATAACAGATTCCTGATTCTGAACACCCTTGAAACTCTATCTCAAGCGTATAGTCCCCTTTGACCTGAGACTCTATATCTTTAGTGGGGATCGTTACGATCAACTCTTTATCATAGACCAGGTCACCATCGTGATCATGGGCTTTAGGCTTTGTTACGGCAAGTTCTACAGTTGAAGGAGAGATGACTCTGTAAAATAATGTATTTTCATAAACATATATCTTGTCTGCCATAGTGATCTTTGTCTCTATCGCATCACCCTTGAGCACAGCAGTCACTTGAAATGCTTCCTCTGGTGATATGAATTTCTGTTTCTTTAATGCACTTTCAAAACCAGCTGATGCGAAAGTAGCTAAAAGGAAACTCAGTAAGAGTAACTTTTTCAATAAATAGTTCATTTTCTCTCTTTTATATTAAACTTTTATAGTATTCTATTGTACTATTTGTGTATAGGCTGTGTAATATTAGCCAAAGTTGAATAATAAAAACTAAACAAGCATTACATTTAAAGGTCAAAAAATGCCAAATCATCTGAAAAATGAACATTCCCCATACCTGCAGCAACATGCTCAGAACCCAGTAGATTGGTACCCTTGGGGAGAAGAAGCATTTGAAAAAGCACAGAAAGAGAATAAAGCTATTTTTCTCTCTATTGGTTACAGTTCGTGTCATTGGTGCCATGTCATGGAGGATGAATCTTTTAAAGATGAAGCCACTGCAAAGATCTTAAATGAACATTTTGTTGCTATCAAAGTTGACAGAGAAGAGCGTCCTGATATAGACAAACACTTTCAGGAGGTCTACCAACTTATGAATCAGCGTCCCGGAGGCTGGCCAACCTCCATTTTCTTAACGCAAGAGCAAAAACCTTTCTACTCTGCCACCTATATTCCGGATGAACCGCGCTATGGTATGATGAGCTTTTCAAGCCTGCTTGAAGTGATCGCTGACAAATATTCCAAAGAGAAAGATCTACTGACCGAAAAAGCCGATGAGATACTCCGTTTCCTCAATCCTAAAGTAGATAAGATACAAGCCACAAAACTTGATAACAGTATTATTGACAGAGTAGCCGATCAGGCAAAACAGCTCTTTGATAACAAAAATGGAGGATTCAATCAAGCCCCTAAATTTCCACAAGCCTCTTTACTTGACCTGCTTTTAGATGTCTCATTGATCACCAAAGAGAAAGAGACCCGTAATATGGCATTGCAATCACTCACTTCCATGGCAAGAGGTGGATTGAGAGACTTAGTAGATGGCGGGTTCTGCCGCTACTCTACTGACAATGAATGGCTTGTACCCCACTTTGAAAAAATGACCTACGATAATGCTTTGATCTCAGAAGCCTACCTTAAAGCCTATCATGTGAGTGATGATGACTTTTACAAATCCGTTGCTTTTGAGACCCTGGACTTTATGCTGGAAAATATGAGGGAGCATGCACTTTTCTACTCCGCTTCAGATGCAGATACAGAAGGGGAAGAAGGAAAATACTTTGTATATACTTATGAAAAAGCTTTAAAGTCTTTTGATAAAGCCGGTATCCCTGCCAAAGAACATGCTGCACTTGCCGACGCACTTCATATTACCGAGGAAGGTAACTTTGAAGGCAAGAACATCGTGAGAGTCGATGATCCTGCCAACCACAACATTCCATACTATGATGAAGCCATTAAAGCACTCAAAAAGCGCAGAGAAAAACGCACCTACCCTTTTATAGACAAAAAAGTGATCGTATCGTGGAATGCGATGATGATCAGAAGTCTTTTCAAAGCCAGCCGTGTTGATGATGCGTATCTCAAACCTGCACTCAAGTCACTCACTGCCTTACTTGAGAGCATGTATATCAATTCTGAGCTCTTCCACTCTACACTCATAGGAAAAAAACCAAAGATCAAAGCATTTTTAGAAGACTACGCCTATCTTGCAGAGGTACTTATAGAAGCCTATGAGAGTACACTGGATGAGACCTATCTTATTACAGCCACCAAATTGACGAACACTGCTATAGAAAAATATTTTGACCAAGGCAAATGGAAGTTCTCACGCGGAGAGTTTGAAACCAATGCAGATATTTATGATACATCATACCCCTCTTCAGTGGCGACAATGTTATCCGTCCTTTACAGTATCTCCTCTCTAGTGGATACGGTCTATAAAAAGTTTGTCTTTAAAACACTGGAGATGAACTCCTATGATGTGATGCGTCAACCTATTTCTACTCCAAGTATGAGTCGTATGGTCATTCGTTATTTAAAAGATGATGTCATCATTAAAGCTAAAGAAGAGAAGCTAAAAAAACATATATCCGACCTTGACTCCATACCTCACCCCTTCTCGTTATTTAAAAATGACACCAATGACGGATTCATGATATGTAATTCAAGTGCCTGCTTTGGTCATGAAAAAGATTTTGACAGGGTACTTGAAGTACTCAAACGAAGGTAATGCGTACACTACTGCTTTTAATTCTACCGCTCTTTGTAAGCAGCCAAGAGATGCTTACACGTACACAGGCACTTATGGGAACCTATGTCTCCATTACATTGCCCAAGATAGATAACAAACAAATATCTGAATCATTTAAAAAGATCAAGGATATTGAGTCGGTACTCTCAAGTTATAATACAAATGCTGCGCTTTACAGACTGAATCAGACGCACCGTATTGACTTCAATGCTGAACTGGCTAAAGCGTTGAAAGCATCCAAAGCACTCTACTATGAGACTGATGGCTATTTTGATATCACGATCGGTTCTATCTCCAAAAAACTTTACGGCTTTGGTGAGGGAAACAATACCATCCCTACTCAAAAGGCCCTTGATGACGCTATATTAAACATTGAAGCGGTCAACATAGGCAATGAGATGATAACCACCCAAAAAAATATCACACTCGATCTTGGGGGGATGGGCAAAGGGTATGCAGTTGATCATGTAGCCACTTATCTGCAAGAATACAAGATCACACAGGGAATCATCGCACTCTCAGGAGATATCCGTTGTTTAGACTTGTGTGAGTTTGGGCTGCAATCACCATTTAAAGACTCTTCTTTTGCACTGCTACGCTCACACATACCTCAACTCTCTATCTCGACTTCAGGTACCTACAGACGCTATGTACAAACACAGGAACATCATCACCTGATCGATCCAAAGCGTGCTACACAAGGTAAAGCATTCATCTCTGTCTCACTTTTTACCCAAGCCGATAATACAAAGATAGATGCCTATGCTACAGCCATTTCTGTTATGCCGAAAGAAAAAGCGTTTGCTTTTTTACGTGAACACAAAGAGATAGGCTATGTTGTCATGACCCATGATAGAACCATTCACTATGGAAATTTAGATGGGCTTGTCTCTTTAGAATGGTTAGAGAATAGTGAAAATGCCACCAGTAGCAGTACAAAAACAAACAGTAATACAAAAGAACCCATCAGAAGCAGTTTAAGCCATCCGGAGGAAAACAGACCAAATGAGATCATAAAATAAGCCAAAATATTTGCAAATGCAGTGATAAACAATATGATAGATATTTTTTTGGAAAATGCTTTGGAGACATTTGTACTGAAAAGCAAAAAGTGTGCCACAAGAAAGATCAATATTCCCATACTGACCAGATGTGGGGTTGCCACCTCCATCAAACCATAGATAGACTTCAAAACTGGTGCCTCTATAATATGATACAGTGTCACACCAATACTTTCATCTCCTAACCCCTGAGAGAGTAAAAAGAGCCAAATACCTGTAACTAAGATTGCGACTGTATACAGCAGCATATAGACAATGGGGATTATATAAAAATTTGTATTTTTCATAAACTAAACAATTTTTTAACGATACGAACTGCAAAAAAGATCGCCAAAAGATGCCCTGCCAACAGCATCAGGATCCACATATATACAAAGAACAGACTGCTCATATATGCTACAAGTAACATCAAGGGTGTTACCAGTCCAAGAATGAACAACAGATGTATCAGCCATTTTGTTTTTTTCTCTTCAGAAAAAAGTCGTATATACATTGTAGAGAGTATCATCAGTGTCAAAAGTGACATAAATAAATCGATATGTACTTGAAGCAAAAGTGTATCAAGCAAGATCGGTTCTATGAATTCATCAACATTACCATACAGTGTGTTGGAGATAGTTGGGATATCACTTCCTACTATAAATCCGTGCAAGATCACATCAAAAACCAGATAAAACAAGAGTGATAAAGAGACGCCCATCATCAACGTGTTCAGTAACTTTGAGTGCTCTAGATCCTTACTGATAACAAACTTCATCTACTTACTCTTTAAGATGGTCTCATAGAGTGCTCTAGCGACTCTTGCACCCTCAGTAATACTGAGTGCAGAGAGTGTGGAACCACTGATGGTCGGGATATCTTTACCCACAGTGAGTTTTGCAGAAGGTCTCTGCTCCTGCAGTTGTTCCATCCATGTTGGACTTGGGATATACTCAGGTGGTTCATCAAAGCGCATGATCTCAGAAAATCTAAGTATCCCCTTTTTATCAAAAGCATATAGTACCGTTGCCTTTTTGGCTCGCACTTTACGGGTGATGAGAACGCCCTTTCCTAACATATCTGATCTGCCGATAATATCGTAATACCTGTAGACTTTGGTATCTAACGGTGCTTTTGCAGACTTTCTAACCTCTTTTATCTGATCACCCGTCAGTATGATCGACTTGGCTTCAATTGCCTTTACATTATCAAAAGTGCTTTCGATAACTGCATTAACTGAAGTTTCAGTCTTCGCAAAAGCGAAGTTGCAACCCAATCCCAAAAGTACTGCGAGTGTAAAAAACCTTCTCATGACTTTCCTCTAAATTAAAAAATAAATCCTAAACCGAATGAGAAGACATTATTTTCTTCGCCATTCACATCTTTCATCGCATAATCTACTTTTAGTACTGCTTGATCGACCGGGAAGAAATTCACTCCTACTGTAACGATCTCAGTATCATAAATATCTTCATTCTCTCCATTTACTGTACTAGCTACCGGATTATAGTTTTCATACTGTGCAAATATCGGTGTCTTGTAATCAATGCCGATCAGATTTCCAAGATCATATGAAGCATTCATATAAAAACCTTCTGCACCGTCAGCAGCATCAGGCCCCAACGCTTCTGCACCATCCAGTGAAGTCTGCGTATAGAGACCATAAAGAGAGAGCGGTCCGTTATCGTACGTTGCATGAATATCGAACATTGTAGCAGTTAAGTCTGAGACATCGTTTACATCATCATCTTTTAAATTAGATGCGCCACCATAATACATTGAAGCACCAACCATCAAGCCATTGATACCTGTATAATCCACACGTCCCACAAAAGCAGGATCAAACGGTGCTTTAGAGCTAGACCCCTGTCTTCCTTCTCTTATCCAGCCTTTGTCTGCATTGATCGTATCCTCATTATTGAGATTAAGTGCATTGATCACACCTGCACTGTACTCTACTCCAGCAGTATCAAATCTACCATAGACCAAAGCACCGTTCTCATGCCATGTACTTGGAATCAGATATTTTTCTACTTCAGGTCGCTGTACAGTATTAAAGAGAGTTGGTTCATGTCTTAAGTTCACCAGTCCCATTGGAGTAAGGAGATGTCCTACTCTGATACTTGCCTCATCAGAGAGCAAGAAGTCAAGATATAAGAACTCAACAACCACTTTCCCGCCATCATTAGAATTTGCACCATGTTCAAACTCTATCTCTGTATTCAATACAATCCAGTCATTAAATTTGTATCCAAAATAGGTAATAAACCTGTAAACATCTGCAAAATCATCTTGTCCCTCCGGATTTGCATAATACATCTCACCATATCCGCCGATTGAGAGCGGATTCTTCGAAAAATAGACCTTTGATGCTGCTGCACCAAGCCCACTGTATGTCTTTTCAGTATCCACTAAAGTAAATCCATTTGACTGTGCTGCAAGCACCTCTTCAGTCAATACACTGTTTTGTTCTTCAAGTACTTTTACTCTCTCTTCTAAAGTTGATGCCTGTGCACCAAGTGCAAAGAGTGCACTCATACTCATAATCGTTGATAATTTTTTCATTATTTTTCCTTAATTTATTTTGATAATTGTTATCGAACTTGAAATCTAGCCAATCTTTCCTTAAGTAATTATTAAAATGATAATAATTATTGAAATATATAATACAATCCTCTGAAACACTGTTCTTTAATTGACTCATAAAGCTAGAATAAGTTGACTTATCTCTTTTAAAAAATGGGCTTTATACTTTATTAATCCTACAACTGTTTGGACATAAAAAGTGTTTCAAAAGTATTACAGAAATACTCGAAAAGAGATAATTTCAAAAACTCTTATACTTCAAAGGCATAGACTAATCTTATAATAGATATAATCTCAGTCATGATGAAAGAAAGCCTTAAAATATTTTCCGGGGACCTTAAAAACTCTTTTAAAGATCTCCTTCCTATTATTATTGTTGTTGCACTTTTTCAAGGTCTTATTATCCAGGCAATGCCAGATAATGTCACTTCTATAGTGATTGGATTGACAATCGTTGCTATAGGTTTGGCACTCTTTATACGCGGTCTTGAACTGGGTATCTTCCCTATTGGTGAAGGACTTGCTATTGACTTTGCGAAAAAAGGTTCGATCTTTTGGCTTTTGCTCTTTGCATTTACCATAGGTTTTTCAACCACCGTTGCTGAACCTGCTCTCATTGCTATAGCGAATAAAGCTGCGATCATTTCCAATGGTCTGGTCGATGCCTTTTGGCTTCGTATGACAGTGGCCCTCTCTGTTGGGTTTGCCATTGCACTGGGTACACTGCGTATCCTGCTTGGACACCCTATAGCCTACTATATCATCGCTGGATACATTTTAGTGGTCGTTGTAACTTTTTTTGCCCCAAGAGAGATCATCGGTCTAGCTTATGACAGTGGTGGAGTAACCACTTCAACTGTTACTGTACCGCTTGTTGCTGCACTGGGTATCGGTCTAGCTTCGAGTATTAAAGGACGTAACCCGGCTATAGACGGATTTGGTCTCATTGCCTTTGCTTCATTGACACCGATGATTTTTGTACAGATATACGGTATCATCGTCTACACTTTTGCTGATGTACCTGCGGCCTTACCTGCTATTTCAGAAGCAATAGAAGTAAGAAAAGCTGCTGCAAACGCTTATACTTTTTCAGCATATGATACATTTATGGAACTGGTTAACACTATTAAGGATGTTGCCCCTATTCTTATCGTGATCTTTTTCTTTCAATATGTGATCATCAAAAAGCCGGTAAACCAACTGCATAAGATATCTGTAGGTATCGTGATGGTTATTTTAGGTCTTTATGCATTTATCGTTGGACTTGAAATGGGTCTCTTCCCTATCGGTGAAACGATAGCCTTTCAACTTACCAATATGGATAACTTTTTCCTTATCTATCTCTTTGCTTTCCTTATAGGGTTCTCTACGACTATGGCAGAGCCTGCACTTTTAGCGATAGCTATCAAAGCAGAAGAGATCAGTGAAGGTAACATTAAACAAAATATACTTAGAACGGTAGTGGCACTCGGTGTTGCGATCGGTATTGCCTTGGGTTCATACCGTATCGTTGCAGGTGATCCGATACACTACTACATCATCGTAGGATATATTTTTGTGATTATCTTTACCTATTTTGCACCAAAATATATCATCCCTATCGCGTATGACAGTGGTGGGGTTACAACATCTACCGTTACAGTTCCACTGGTAGCTGCATTAGGTTTGGGCCTGGCAGAAAATCTGGAATGGTGTGATCCGCTTATAGACGGATTTGGGCTGATCGCCTTTGCATCACTCTTCCCTATGCTGACCGTTATGGGATACGGTATATTTGCAGAGCACTACAAAAAGAAGAAGATAAAAGAAGAACAATCTACAACTAAAGGAGAAGCATCATGAAATTTACAGCACTCGTTGCGATCATTCAAGATAAAGATGAAGAAGCAGCTATAGAAACTGCAAAAGAAGCAGGTGCAGGTTCGGTAACGATCATACATGGTAAAAACATTGGACTTGAGGAGAAAAAAGTCTTCTTTGGTCTGACACTTGAAGAGAATGTCACAGTTTTACTCTTTGTCCTTCCACGAAAACTTTCCCTGCAAGTGATGCGGGAACTTCGTAGCAAGTTTGACCTTGATAATCCAGAAACGATCGGCCTGGCATTCACGTTGCCATTGAGCCATGTAGCTGGACTTGACACAAAAGAGTTACACAAATTTGAACATGACATCAAATCAATGATATAAAGGAGAAATAAATGTTAGTAGAAAATGTAATGACACCAAAAGAGAAATTGGTAGTGATCTCAGCTATGTCTACAGTAAGAGAAGCATTGAGTTTAATGAAAGCAAATGGGGTACGTTCTGTTATCGTAGATAAAGCGTCTGAAGATGGGGCATATGGACTTGTAACTTTCAAAAATATTTTACAGAGTATTGTTGCTGAAGATGGTGACATTGACCTTCTCAATGTCTATGATATCGCATCAACGCCGGCTTTTTCTGTCTCCGCAAAACTTAATGTAAAATATGCCGCTAGAATGATGGTAAAAAGCAGTATCAAACGTCTCTTAGTGATTGATAACAATGAACTCCAAGGTATCCTGACGATGACCGATATCATCAGTATCCTCATGGAGAGTGTAGAGTAAAGTTATCGCTTCGCTTTAGGGAAGGTAAGTATAAATGTACTTCCTTCTCCTTTAATTGACTCCAGATCAAGTTTAATATTATATTTTTTGCAAATAGAAAGTACGATATTCAAACCTATTCCAAAACCACCACGTTCATCATTTTCTCTATAGTAACGATTAAAGATGTCATCCTGTACTTTTTTATCGATTCCAATACCTGTATCCTTGATCTTCAGTACATTCTCTTTGAGTGTGATCGTGATACTGTCTCCAAGATCAGAGTATTTGATGGCATTGGAGAGTAAATTGTCTATGAGCCTATAAGACGATGTCTTAGGCATAAGTACCTCTGTTGGATCAAGATCAAGTGTGATGGTTAAACGCTTTGAATCAATGAGTTCTCTGACATACTCCACCCTCTCCTCGATGATCTCTTCAAAAAAGAGTCTTTCAGGTGGCTCTACTTTTCCTTCGAGTCTATAGGTAAGAGAACTATACATCACAGAGAGTCTTTTTGCACTGGCCTCAAGACGCTTCAGTTTTTTAGGTTCTACATCTTTCAATGACTGTATCGTCATCAAGATAGCAGAAATAGGTGTATTGAGCTCATGTGTCGTATCAGAGATAAAATTATCCAATGACTCGATCTGTTCACGTACCGGTCGTAAAAATAACCGTCCTAAAAAGTACCCTACGATCCCCATCAATAAAAATGATAAGATAAGATAAGAGATGATCCGTATACGTAACTCTTTTAATGCCAGTGAAAGTTCATTTTCTTTAAGCACTATATATCGTACACCCAAATGTTCACTTGGATCCACAACCACACTATAACTATGATCATCTTTTACAAAGAACTCTTTATCAAATCCTTTAAAATCCTCTATCTGCGTGTAAATAGGTCTTTTATCCTTATCATAATATCCTACATTAAAACGGCAATGATCCAACTTCTCCAAATAGGGTTTTAACTCAAATGGCTTTGGAGATTCATGGATGCCCATCGCTTTCATGACAATATCTGATGAGATCATACGTCCCCTATACATCATCTCAAACTTCATGGCCGATTTCATTGAGGCACGGTTATTTTCAAAGAAAAGGTAGCCAATAATAGCAAGTAAAACAAATACCGATGAGAGATAAAGTGCTAAAAATCTAAAAAGAGATCTTCGCTCATATGATGTTAAAACGATAGCCCTCTCCTTTGATGTTTTCAAAATACTCTTTTTCAAACATTTTTCTTAGATTCTTAATATAAGTACGTATCGTTGCATGGGCGGGGATATTTTCATCATCCCATACATTCTCTATGATCTCATCACAAGAGATGATCTTACCTGTATTACGTATAAAATACTCTAACACCTGTGCCTCTTTTTGTCTCATCTCTATGACACCGTCATTCACAAAGATCTGATGTGCCTTTGGAATGAACTTCATACCGTCAAACTCTATCTCCTCTTGTAAACGGTAGATCCTGATAATATGTTTGATACGTGCATTGAGTTCTTCAAGTTCAAAAGGCTTTTTAAGATAATCATCTGCACCCAGGTCAAACCCTTTTTTAAGATCATCTATCCCCGCAAGAGATGTGATGTAGATTGCGGGTGTCGTATTGCCTACATCACGTAAATAAGTAAGTATCTCAAACCCGTCTATGCTGGGCACATTGACATCTAAAAGTAGTAGATCATATGAGTTAGTACCAATGGCATCGAGTGCTTTTTCACCATCAAAAAAGCTCTCCACCTCATACCCTTTTTCTATAAGAAATTCTTCAATGATCTCTTGTAAGATCACATCATCTTCAAGCAACAGTATCTTCATACCAACCCTTTATACTTTATGCAAATAGTTCGTATATTCTAACATACTCTTTGTGTACTCCTCTACACAAAGAGTTTATGCTATAATTCCTGCATGCAAAAATTAACACTTTATTCGATCCTATCTTTGATTTTCTTATCAGGGTGTACTCAAGTAGTCACAGCTCCTATCGAAATAACAGGTGCTGTTGTAGGCGCAACAATAGATGTTGCGGATTCTGCAGTAGATGCAGTTATGGATGATGATGAAGATGAAGATGATTAATATCTCTGAGCATTCTTAAACTCAGAGATCTCACTCTCTACCATTTCATCTATCATTCTGACATAAAGATCGTTGATGAGATTGGGTGAAAGATCTAATGAGATAGCCTGTTCTCTTACATGTGCGATCACATCATCAATACGCTCTTCCGCCTTAACCTCTTCCACACTTGTCTTAAAATGTGCAATCTGCTTAATATACTCATTACGTTTTGCAATAAGCTCTACGATTTCTCTATCGACACTGTCTATCTCATTTCTTGCTTCTTCAAGTGTAGTACACTTTTTAATTTCCATCTTCTATCCTTAAATGATAACGCTATAGTGAATTATATTATAGCCTAAAAATAGCTAAATAATATACTTATCGACTTTGGCTATAATAGTTGTATGAAAAATAAAAGATATCCACTGCTAACTTTTTTATTTACTGCTATTCTTTTGGGGAACCTCCTACATGCTGTAGAGGATAACAATGAAACACAAGAGAATGCATGGATGTTTCTTCCATATGTATTCTCCAGTGACTCAACAGGTTTTGCTGCAGGTATAAGTGCGATCAAAGAGGGATTATTTCAACCTCAAACTACATTTGCCGCTACTGTATTTACCGGATTGCCTCAGGATGTAATCATCAATGGAGAAGCAGATGAGGCTACCTTTTCCGGTGGATTCATCGCATTTACAGACTATAAACTTCCTTATACGGAGAGGTTCTTCTTTTCATTTATCGGACTCAAGAGTTATTTTCCTAAAAAACATTACTATGTAGATGGTTCAAATAATTCGAACAAAAATGATGCCTACATCACTTCAGGAGACTCAGACTTCTTTGCTACCACTTTTAGATATACGCTTCCTATAGGAGAAGGTATAGACAATCCTTCAGGACTCTATCAGCTGGAAAATGGATTTTGTGTAGGCAGAGATGATTGCGGTAATGGTATACCTTTCATCACAGGTAGAACTTCTATAGGGATAAAAACATTTTTTCAATCAGAGAATACAGATGATACAGAGCTTTGGAAAGATACGATTTGGTGGAAAGGTGATGCGTCTAATCCTACGTGGAACACCAATGGTCTAAGATTTTTTCTTACACATGATAATACAGATTTTCGTACTAATCCTTCAAGAGGATACCATTTTCAGCTTCAATACTCAAAAGATTTTGGATGGGGAGACTCGTTGCAAAGCTGGGACTTTCTAGAGTTTAAATACAACCATTACTTTGATCTTGACAAATTCTCTTTTACCCAGCATAATGTCCTTGCTTTAAGTATGTGGACAGGATACTCATTCTCATGGGATACTGAAAATGATATATCTCCAGGCTTTCCTGCACATCGTCCTCCTATGTGGGAAGGTGCCAGATTAGGTGGGTATAGTAGGATGAGAGGTTATGATCAAAATAGATTTTCAGATAAAGCAGTATTATATGCTACTGCAGAATACCGAGCGATAGTAGATTACAATCCGTTAAAAAACAATAAGTATATCCCGGTTGAAGTGGAATGGTTTCAAGTTGTTCCATTTGTAGAAGTAGGTAGAGTAAATGAGTCATACGATCTTGATCTTTTGGATGATATGAAATATGATGTAGGAATCAGTTTGCGGGCAATGATATCAGAGCTAGTTGTAAGATTCGATGTAGCGCAAAGTGAAGAAGGTACCTACATATGGCTTATGGAGTCCCATCCATTTGACTTTTAATCAAACGAATAAATTTTATCAATAGAGGTACACTCCCCCTATTGAGCAGAAGTAGAGTTCTACTCTACTTCTGCATCGATAACATCGTCATCGTCAGCTTTTTTAGCTTCTGGGTTTGCACCACCCTGCTCTTTAGCATACATTGCTTCAGCAAGTTTATGTGACTTCTCAGTAAGTGCTTTTACTTTCTCTTCGATCTGCTCTTTTGTTGCAGCATCATCTTTAAGTACTGTTTCAA
>Ga0180436_10003971_pt1 | contig 13443 bp, 10 predicted proteins | sample SS_ome_2_FD_132434 | JGI IMG/M metagenome (GOLD analysis project Ga0180436, IMG submission 132434) | Hypersaline lake sediment archaeal communities from the Salton Sea, California, USA - SS_3_S_2 metaG | ecosystem: Environmental > Aquatic > Non-marine Saline and Alkaline > Hypersaline >...
CCGGTGTGTCCCTCACGCCAAGCTCAGCAGCCGCGCCCACATAGGCATCGAAGCCCGTCGCGACCTCTGAAACGGGTGCCTGCGACAGTATACCAGCTACCGGGAGGGGAACGTGCCCCAGCGTTTGGCCGCCGGCGACGGCCACATAGCCGCCTCCCGACGCTCGGAGCGCGTTGGCCGCGGCTGCCATATCGGCCTCGTCGCGTCCGATCACCACCAGGTTGTGCGAATCGTGGGCGTAGGTCGTCGCCAGCGCGCCATCCCGCAGCCCAGAGCCGGCGATGAGCGCGAATGCGTGATTGTCGTTGTGTCCGTGGCGATGCCAGACCGAGACCAGTGCCAGGTCCGGCGAGGACTTCCAGTCCAGGACACCGTCAGCGACGTGCAGGCTGCGGGCTTCGATGGCTCGCCCCCGGTTGAGCAGGACGCGTGCCTTGGCAGCATTCCCTGAGCCGCGGACGACGAAGTCCGGCGCACCAAGAGCCGGCAGGTGCACCGAAGCCAGGGCTGCCGGCGGAGGTGCCAACCCCTCGAGCGACGGCGCTAGCATCTCCCCATCGCGAGCAACAACTCTGCCGGAGGCCACCGTCAGGTGGACGTCGAACGACGCCAGATCGTGCAGCACGATGAGGTCAGCCACGAACCCCGGGGCGATTGCCCCCAGGCTGGTGCCCGGCGTGCCCCGGTTTCGACGGAGGCGCCGAGCCGGTCCGGCCGTTGCAGCGCGAATGGCGTCGACCGGGTCCATGCCCAGGGCAATGGCGCGTCGGACGCCCTGATCCAGATGCCCCTGCGCCAACAGGTCGCTGGGCGGAACATCGTCCGTCACGAAGACGACGTTGTGCAGCAGACCGTGCTCACGCCACAGCTCCACGATCTCGGGGATGTTGTCACGGTCCGGCGCACAACAGACCTCGACGACCATGCCCATCCGGGCACGCGCCAACAGCCGCTCGGGCGGCATCTTCCCGTGGTCGGACTCAATGCCCGCTGCCAGGTAGGCGTTCAGGTTGCGGTCCTCGCCGAATCGCACATGACCCGTCAGGATCACGCCGCGCTCGCGGCCCAGCTTCACGATTTCCGTGATGCGAGGCGACTGACGCGCCACACCCCAGTAATCCATCACCTCGGCGAGGCCAATTGTGGTGGGGTCGTCCAGCAGCTGTCCCACCTCGGTCGCCGTGAAGCCGGCACCCGCGGTCTCCACACCCGGCACCGCCGGCACACAGGTCGGGACGAAGGTGAGGACGCGGAGGGGCAATCCCTGGCTTGCCTTGCGCATGTAGTCGACGCCGGCGACACCGAGCACATTGGCCATCTCGTGAGGATCCTGCGCCACGGTCGTCACGCCCAGAGGCAGCACTGCATCTGCGAAGCGTGCCGGCGTGACGTGGGACGACTCAATGTGCATATGGCTATCAATGAGGCCGGGTGCCAGCCACTTTCCCGCGATGTCGATCGCTTCGGTGCCCTCACAGTTGGCATCGTCGGGACCCGTCACATAGGCAATGGTGTCCTCGCAGATGCCGACGGTCGCCGGATGGATCTCGCGGGTCAGCACATTCACCAACTGCCCATTCCGCAGCACCAAGTCCGCGGGTTCCTCCCCCCGTGCTACGCGTAGCAGTCTATGGTAGTCAGCCATCTCCCTCCCCCACCCACATCGAGATCACCTGCTGCGCATTCACATCCACCAATCCCAGATCCGTCACCCCGTAGTCCGGAATCACAGGCAGCGCAATGCCGATGATGGCCATCACAGGCTGCTCTCTCGTGATCCCCAGCGCGCGCAGCGCCGCGTTGAGTGCCTTCAGCTTGGGCACGATCACGGGCACCGGCTCCGGGCTCATCAATCCGGCGATGGGCAGCGCGAGCACGGCCGTGACCTCGCTGTCGAGAGCACTTGCCACGCCGCCTCCCGCGTCCACAACCGCCTGTGCAGCCGCCAGCATGTCCACGGGACTTCGTCCCACGACGATCAGGTTGTGTGAATCGTGCGAGATGGTCGAGGCTGCGGCCCCAGCAGTCACACCCGCCCCCCTCACCACATTCAGGCTGGCGGTACCCGTACGCCCGTGGCGTTCCAGCACGGCGACCAAGCAGAGCGACTCATCCTCTGAGATATCGAGGCGCCCATCGGTGACGGGTAGGTCCAGCGTTGCCAACGTGCGACGACCGCGATCCCCGACGTCCAGGGCGTGCACCCCCACGGTCGGGGCCGACCCTGGCGACCGCAACTCAAAGTCCCCCAGGGTCAGAGCCTTCCGCAGGTGCACGGTGTCGCAGACAGCGTCACCAGGTGGCGCGATGGGTATCTCCCGGACCAGGTGACCGTCCCTGGCTACCAGTTCACCGCCGACAAAGACGGCTGAGACATCGAAGGCTATCAGATCATCCACCAGCAGGATGTCGGCCACCTTCCCCGGGGCAAGGGCACCCAGGTCGCGTCGCCGCAGACGCTGAGCCCCGTGGAGGGTGGCTGCACGGACTGCCCCCACGGGCTCGATGCCCGCAACGACGCACGTCCTGACCAGCCGGTCCATGTGACCCAGGTCCAGCAGATCCTCCGGCACCACGTCGTCCGTGCACATGATCAGGTTGGGTGGCACACAGCCGATCTCATCAATCACCGAGGCAATCTTGGAGACACTCTCGCCGTGGCTGGCGACGCGTCCCTCCACGTACATCCCCAGGCGCAGCTTCTCGAGCATCTCGTCACGCAGTCTCGATTCGTGGTCCGAGTCTGGCCCGGCAACCAGATAGGCCGCCAGCTCACGCCCTCTGACCAGAGGGCTGTGACCACTGATCACGACATCGCGGTCGAGTGAGACCGCCAGGATGTCGCGCATGCGATCCTGCTGCCGGATCACGCCGATATAGTCCATCACCTCGGCCAGACCGACGACACGGTCCCACCCCAGCATCGTGGCGATCTCCTCGGCACCGAAGTCAGCACCCGCCGTCTCCAGCGCGGGCACGGCCGGCACGCACGAGGGCGCCTGCACCAGTACCCGTAGCGGCAACCCTTCACTGGCCTCCAGCATGTATTCAACGCCACGCAGACCGACGACATTGGCGATCTCGTGAGGATCAATCAACACCGTGGTGGTCCCGTGGGGAAGCACAGCAGCAGCAAAGGACTCAGGTCCGATCATGCTCGACTCGATGTGCAGATGGGTGTCGATCAGACCTGGCGTCGCCACCCGCCCCTCGCCGTCGTAGGTCGCGGCGGGCGCGGGCCCGTCCCAGGCCCCAGGCCCCGCGAAGACGATGACGCCGCCGGACACGCCGATGTCAGCGGGGTAGATCTCCTGTGTGTAGACGTTGAGCAGTTGGACGTTCTCGATCAAGAGATCGAGCGGGCGGTCTCCAAGGGCCGCCGCCACGCGTTCGCTTCTGGCATTCATTGTGCTTCCACTCCTTGCTTGAGGCGGCGCTCAACGGGCACGAAGAGCACCAGATTGAGGACCGCGGCCAGGCCACTGACGATGGCGGCCAGCACCATCGCTGTCTGATACCGCTGCTGGGCGAAGAGCGCACCCGTGATCGGCGCGGCAATCGCCTGTCCGAGCCAGAACGCCACGTTGAGCCACGCCGCCATCACCGATCTCGTCTTCCGCGCCACCTCCATCGCGAAGGTAAACGCCAACGGCGCCGTCATGAAGAATAGGGTGTTCTGGACCCAGAAGGCCGCCGTGCCCAGCCACGGTCCGGACGCCGCCGCCAAGAGCAGCAGGAAGACCGGTATCAACGCGCGCAGTCCCGACATCAGGCGAACGATGCTCTTGGACCTCCGCTCGATCGAGGGTACGACGATCGCGCCCAACAGAGACGGCACGAGCGCCAGCGCGGAGATGGTCCCGTAGAACTCGCGGGTTGTGCCGAGGTGATAGAGGAAGTACAGGTTGATGAAGGGCCCGACGATGCCTAGGCTCAACCCGATCAGGAAGGTGACCGAGGACTGCTGCCGGACAAACTTACCCATGTTCCACAGGTAATCGCGCACCAACGGACGCCGCTGATCGGGCATCGGGGTCGGCTCAATGGCGAGAACGGGCAGGAGAGCGAGTGCCGTCAGCCCCGTCGCCGTCAGTAACGTGTAGCGGTAGGCGAGCGTCAGATCGCCGGTGAGCGCCTCAAAGGCATTGGGCAAGTAGCTCGCCATGAGAGACCCGACCGACATCGACACGCTGAAGAGCAGGCTGTTGACCGTGTAGACGTGGGTCTGAGCATCAGGCTTCGCATTGGCGGCCAGAAAAGGAAGGCGCACGACGAACGTGCCGGCCAGGGCAAGACCGTCCAGCAGGGCAGCGACAGCGATGAGCGGCACCGACGGGGTCACAAGCTGGGCGACCTTTGCCACCGTCGACACGCCAAAGACCAGCAGGAACATGCGCTTGAAGCCAATCCTGTCGGCCAGGAATCCCACGGGGATGGACCCGATCGCCTGGGCAAACGGAGCCGCGCTGAGGACAGCGCCCAGCAGGTCCGCAGAGACACCCATCGAGAGGATGTACAGGTTGAAATCCACCGCGAAGACACCCTGAGCCAAACCGCTGAGCGTGCCCGCCGCGAAGATCAACCAGCAGTTGCGATTCAGCCCCCGGAATCCATGCAGGAGACCAGCCAGTCCACCGACCGGCGCACCGTTCGGCCGACTCACACGCCGGCCTCGGCTGGCGCAACCGGAGCACGGCTAGCCCGCCACTTGAAGAAGGCCAAGGTCAGAATGGCCGTGACCACGGCGGTGGCGGTGGACAGGACGAAGGGCATGCGGTAGTTGTCAGCTGCCAGCAGTGCCCCCGTGACGATGGCAGCAATCGCCTGCCCCAGCCAGAAGGTAATCTCCAGCCAGGCCGAGACAGCAACCTTGGCCCGCGCCGCAGCATTTCCCATGGCATAGGCCAGCCACAGGGACTGTGACATCGTGAAGAAGGTGCGGTAGCCCCAATAGCCGGCAGTTCCAGCGGCCACCGACCCCGACAGCGCAAGCGTGAGCGTGGCAAAGGGTATCAGCCAGCGCCCTACAGCGATGGCCCGGGCATCGCCGAGCCGCTGCACGAGCATCGGTCCCACGCCGGCCGCCAGAGACGTGAAGATGATCGTGAGAGCCTCAATGGTGCCGTAGATCTCGCGGCTGGAGCCCAGATGGTAGATGAAGTAGAGATTCATAAAGGGAACGATCAAGCCCAGTGTCGCCCCAATGAACAGCTCGATACCCGCCGACCGCACGGTGAACCCGTCGATGCCCCAGAGATAGGGCTTTAGGCTCACCTTGCGCTCGTGCCGACGCACCTTGGCGGAGATGAACGCAACCGGCACCGTCGAAGCCAACGTCAGCACGCCGGCGACAAAGAGAGCGTAGCGGTACTGCAGAGATGAATCCGCCACGAAGCGGGAGAGCACATTAGGCAGATAGCCGCCGAGGAGCGCGCCCAGAGCGAAGGTGAGGCTGTGCAACAGACTGCTGATGCTGAAGACGTGGGCGCGTTCCTCTGCGCCTGAGTTTGTAGCCATAAACGGCATGCCCACGACGAAGTTCCCGGCGAGCGCCAACCCACCGACGAAGGCTCCGGCCGCGATCGCGTAGGGACTGGCCGTGGCCACCTGCGCCAGCTGCGCCAAGCCGGCTACCGCGTAGATCAGGACGAAGGCCCACCGAAAGCCAAACCACTCCCCCAGGAAGCCGATGGGTATCGCGGCGACCGCGTGGGCAAATGGACCGGCGCTCAGTATCTGCCCGAGCTCATCCGGCTGGATGCCAACGGAGAGGACATAGAGATTGAAGGTGACGCCGAAGATCCCTTGGGCGATCCCGCTGAGCACGGATCCCAGGAAGTAGAGGCGGATATTGGTGTTGAACTGTCGGATCTTGGCGAAGTACTCGCGCAGCGCATCAGTGACGCGCTGCCACGGCAGGGACGACGTCACGGCGTATCCCACGCCTTGAGTTGCGCCAACGCCTCCTCGAAGCTGCCCACCAACACACCACACTCCTCGATCACACCCCACACGAAGAGATTGGTGCCGAATCCGTGGTCGGCCCGGTTGATGCCGCGGAAGTCGGTCATCAGACCGACAACGCCCTTCTTGCCTGGATCCTGACGCATCAGACCGTAGAAGATACCGATCTCACACGCCGTGCCGTCGTCTGTCTGCGACCCATCCAGAAGCGCCAGGACGGCGTCGGCCGAGGAAAGGCCCTCGTAGTCACGGCGGAAGATCTCCTCGGGCGTGAGCTGAGACAGCCCAAGCTCGGCACGACTGACCTTGCTGTCCCACGTGAGTTCATCGACCAGCCGGGGAAGATCAGGTCCGGCCGCCTGAGCGGCATCGATCAACCCGCGCTTGACCAACATCTGAGCGGTCTCGGCCGAGACCACCGGTCGAAAGCTCTCGTGCGGCACAAAAGGGTCGATCCCGTGTTGTCGCAGGACCTCGGCCTGTTGGGAAATGTAGGTCCGCACATAGGGCGTGAAGAGTGGTCCGGCGAAGTAGATCTTCACACTGTCACCTCGCTCTCGAGCTCGAGCTTCCAGGCCACCAGCTGCTCGACAGCCTCGTCCAGCGTATGACAGACGACGCCCACCTCCTTGAGACAGCCCAGCACGAAGCTGTTGATGCCTTTTCCCTCGCCACCCTCCCGGGTGCGCCAGTCATCGTGGAGAGCCACGATGCCCTTCCTGCTGGGATCGCTCTGCATCAGCGAATGGAAGATGCCGATCTCGCACGCCGTACCGTCGTCCACCTCGGCGCCATTGATGAGGGCCAACATCGCGCTCGCGTCGTTGATGCCGCCGAAGTCGGCGTCGAAGCAACGCTTGGCGCGACTGCGCGTGTCAGTAGGGACTATCGTCTTGTCGCCCTCGTGGGGCACGAAGGGATCAATGTCGTGTTGCCGGAGCACCTTGGCACACGCAGATATATAGTCCCGCTCGTAGATGGTGAAGAGCGGGCCCGCAAAGTAGATCTTCATTGTGGGCCTCGTATTCGGTCAGGGTCCGATGTCGCGCAGGATCGCGCGCATCAGACGGATGAACTTCGGCTTGGCCCTGTTGGCTGTGGCGACGACCTCTTCGTGGGTCAGGACGCCGGCGGGCCCTGCCTTGGGGTCCGGTTTGCAGTCAGTGATGCACGATATGCCCAGCGTACGCATCCCGGCGTGGGTCGCGGCCATGATCTCCGGAACCGTGGACATGCCCACGGCGTCGGCGCGCAGCATTCGGTAGATCTGGCTCTCGGCACCCGAGGTGTAGTTGGGGCCCTGGACCGCGATGTAGACGCCCTTCTGCAGATGGATACCCTCGTTCTCGGCGGCTCGCATCGCCACCTCCACGAGATCCCACGGGTAGGCCTGCGCCATACTCGGGAAACGCACGCCCAGCTCGTCATCGTTGGGACCACGCAAAGGGTTGTCAAACATCCAGTTGATGTGGTCGACGATCACCATCAGGTCGCCCGGTCGGAAGGAGCGGTTGACGCCGCCGGCGGCATTGGTCGCGATGAGGGTATCCACGCCAAGGGTGCGCATAACGCGTACCGGGAAGGCCAGCTGCCGCATCGAGTATCCCTCGTAGTAGTGGAAGCGGCCCTTCATCGCCGCCACACACTTCCCCTCGAGATCGCCGATGACCAGCTCGCCCGCGTGGCCCACCACCGTGGAGACCGGGAAGTGCGGTATCTCACTGTAGGGGATGACCGTCGCGGCGGTGATCTCATCCGCCAGATCACCCAGGCCCGAGCCCAGGATCAGACCGATCTGGGGCAAGGCATCACACAGCGAGCGGATGGTGGCCGCAGCCTCCGCACGCTTCGCGCGCCAGTCCTGGGCGAGATCCATTAGGCCCCTTCAGCAGTCACCAGAAGAGTATCCAGCACCAGCGCTCGATACCGATCGTTGTCGATGGTCATCGTCACGTTGACGTTTGCGGCGCGTTGCTCATCCCGATCGAAGAAGAACTCGCGCTGATCAGGATGGGTCATCCCGCGTGTGTGGTCACCCGTCGTCTCGACCACTACGTAGGTCGGCACCAACTCCGCGATAGTCGGGTCGATCGCAATCGCCATCGCCGCCAGGTCGGGCGGCGTCGTGGGACGCGGTTCCCCGGCGATCCGGCCCCAAGCCTTGAGGCGCTCCCGGAGCAGTCTGCCGATCATGTCGCACCACGACGTGCTCGCAGCCTCGAGTCGCTCGACGTCCACCGGCCAGATGCCGCCATCCCGCCGGATGGGGATCAGGCCCACCATCGTCTTGGGCACCGAGCTACGAAAGACGATGTCAGCTGCCTCAGGATCGACGTAGACGTTGAACTCCGCCGCCGAGGTGACGTTGCCGGCACCGATACTGCCGGCCATCATCACCAGCGAGGCGATGTGATCCTCGATCTCAGGCGCCATCGCCATCGCCAGGCCGACGTTGGTCAGCGGGCCCAGCGTGATCAGGTGAACCGGTTCCGTCGCGTTCATGAAGGTGTCGACAAGGAACTCGACCGCGTGTGTCGACTGCGCGTTGAGCACGGCGTCGGGGAACCCAACATCACCCAAACCGTCGGAGCCGTGGGCGTGTTCGGCAGTCTCTCCTCCCCCGAGCATCGCGTGGGACGCGCCCCGGTAGACCGGGACGTCACGCTGGGCCTGCTCCACGACAACTAGCGTGTTTCGCACGACCTTGTCCAGGCCCACGTTGCCGGCGACGTTGGTGATGCCCAGGATGTTCAGCTTGGGCGAACGCAGAGCCAGCAGCAGCGCCATGGCGTCATCGACGCCGGTGTCGCAGTCGATCACGACGTTCATCTTCTGCACGGTTGTACTCACTGACAAGATCAGGCCTCCTCGTCGTGGTTGCTGTTGCTCTGCATCGCGGCCAGCCGAGCCCGCTTCTTGCGGATCGTGAAGACCGTCAGCGCAACGAGCGTTGCCACGTAGGGCAGCATGCTGATGAAGTAGACGGGAATCAGTCGTTCGCCTTGCAGACGCCAGCCAATCGTGTCGACGAAGCCGAACAGGATGCTGGCCAGGAAGACGCCGAGCGGCTCGCCACCGCCGAAGGTGTTGACCGCCATCCCGATGAAGCCCCGCCCAGCCGACATATTGTCGGAAAACATCTGCAGGTGCCCCAGCGACAGATACACCCCGGCCAGCGAGGCGAAGACGCCGCTAGCCATAACGGCGCCGAAGCGGATGCGCCCGACATTGATGCCCAGGGTCTCAGCGGCCTCCGGGTTCTCACCGACGGCGCGCAAATGGAGCCCCCACGGCGTCCGGTAGAGAAAGACGAAGGTCAGCGCAACCAGAATCCACGCCAGGTAGACGATGAACGTGTACCCGCTGAGCAGCGGCCCAAGGATCGGGATATCCTTGAGGATAGGGATATCGATGGGTCCGAGACCCGCGATCCTCGGGTCCGAGAACGCGCCGGCTATACCAAAGACAAGGCGCGTGAGGAATATGGTCGCCGCGCGAGCGAAGATGTTGATCGCGATCCCCATCACGATGATGTTGGCCCTGAACCTCAGGGAGAAAAGCGCGAAGAGCCCGCTGACCACCAGGCCGCTGAGCATCGCTGCCGCAACGCCGACAGCCGCGTCCTCGAAGAAGAAGGCACCGGCGACGCCGAACCACGCGCCGAAGAGCATCATCCCCTCGCCGGCAATGTTGAGGATACCAGCGCGCGACGTGATCAGGGCACAGAGGCCGGCTAGCACGACCGGCGTCGCCAGTCGCAGCATCCCCTGCAGGTTAGCGATGTTGAAGACATAGCGTTGCAGTACATCCATGATCTGAGCCATCGTGTTGCTATCCATAGTCCTAGACCTCCGAATCCTCGGACGTGCGCTGTACAAGTTCTGGGGCACCGCCGACCTTGATGTGCTTGATGAAGTCCCACATCCCCTCGGCGGCCATGAAGAAGATGATCAGGCCGACGATGACGTCAATCAGCTGCCGAGGGATCCCTACCGAGAAGGACAGCCCCAGAGCGCCGGCCTCCATGCTGCCATAGAAGAGCGCAGCGACGGCGGAGCCGATGACCGTGCGCCCACCCAGAAGCGCAGCCAGGTTGCCTCGGAACCCGAAGCCTATAGCGAACAGGTTCTTGTACTCACGCCAGACACCCAGGATCTCCACAATCCCGCCCAGTCCGGCGATGCCGCCACTCACCAACATGCCGGAGATGAAGGTCCGATCCAGGCTGATGCCGCCGAACTCCGAAAAGGGGAACGAAAGACCCACCATGCGCCACTCATAGCCAGCAGTCGTGCGCTTGAAGATGTAGTAGACCACGATCACCATCGCTATGGCCAGCAGGATACCGATGTGCGCCTGCGTGCCCTTGCCCAGCTTGCCGTTGATCTCAACGAACTGAAGTAGCCTGGCGGTGGGCTGGACGGGCGGCGTTTCGGGCGTCGTAGGCGAGGCGCGCATCGGGTAGTTGGTCAGATAGGAGATCAGCAGGGTCGCGATGTAGTTGGTCATGATTGTCGTGATGATCTCGCTGATGCCCAGCTTCTGCCGCATGATCGTGGGGAAGTAGGCCCAGACCGCGCCACCGACGAAACCGGCCAACAGCGTCAAGGGGAGGTGCAGGATCATCGGGAGCTTAACCGCATAGCCGACCAATGTGCCCAAGATGGCGCCGATGAAGAACTGACCCTCCACACCTACGTTGAAGACGCCGGTCCGGAAAGCGATAGTGGACGCTACCGCCGTGAAGATCAAGGGCGTAGCTCGCTGTAGAGAGATGAAGATCGCCCGTTGGCTGCCGAAAGCACCCTGGAGCAGTAGGAAGTACACCCTCACGGGGTTCTCGCCATACCACAGGATGACCACTGACCCAACGAGGACCGCCGCCAACAGACTCAGCAGAATCGTCATCGACCGCCGCAACAGCGCCTTGCCGGAATTCTTCAGTCTTTCGCCCAACGTTGGCTTGCCTTCATCCCCATCCGTAGCGATGTCGACTTCCTCTGCGGTCTTCTCAGCCTCAGACACTTGGCACCTCCTCCTCAGCCAGAGCACCCGTGATGCCCGCCATCCATAGGCCCAGGCCCTGTTCCGTCGCCTCCGCACCCGGCACCTCGCCCACGAGTTTACCCTCGTAGAGCACGGCAATCCGATCGCTCAATGACATCACCTCTTCCAGCTCGGCGGAGACCAGCAGCACAGCCGCGCCCGCATCACGGGCCTCGACGATGCGCCGGTGGACGAACTCGATGCTGCCGATATCCAACCCCCGCGTGGGCTGCGCTACGATCAGCAGGTCGGGCTCGGCGCTGATCTCGCGGGCAAGCACGACCTTCTGCAGGTTGCCGCCAGAGAGCGTGAAGGCCGGTACATCCTTGCCAATGGTCCGCACGTCGTAGGTCTCGAGCATCTCGTCGGCATACGCACCAATCTGGTCAAGATCCAGTATGGGCCCCTTCGACATCGGAGGTCGATAGTAGTTGGCGACAATCAGGTTGTCCTCAAGCGTAGCACGCAGCGCCAGCCCACGCACGTAGCGATCCTCGGGTACACAAGCCAGGCCCGCCTCCCGACGCTCGCGCACACTCAATGCGGTGATGTCCTTCCCGTTGAGCCACACGCTGCCGGCTGTAGCTTGGCGCAACCCCACGATAGCCTCGGTTAGTTCGCGCTGACCATTGCCCTGGACACCGGCGATACCCAGGATCTCACCCGCGCGCACCTCCAGCGAGACATCACGCACGGCCCTGAGGGCGCGGTTGTCGAGCACCTTCAAGCCGTCCACACGCAGCACGGTGTCACCGATTTGGGCCTCGTCCTTCTCCACGCGCAGGAGCACGTCTCTGCCAACCATCATCCGGGCCAGTTCGACGGAATCCGTGTCACTTGTCGCCTTGGTGCCCACCATCTTGCCGTCACGCATCACGGTGACGCGATCCGAGATCTCCAACACCTCGCGCAGCTTGTGCGTAATAAAGATCACCGTCTTGCCCTTGGCTACCAGCGACCGGATCACGACGAAGAGGTCATCGGTCTCTTGCGGCGTGAGCACGGCAGTCGGCTCATCCAGGATCAGGATGTCAGCCTCGCGATAGAGCGCCTTGAGGATCTCAACGCGCTGTTGCACGCCAACGGGCAGGTCCTGGATCCGGGCATCTACATCCACCCTTAGTCCGAACCGCTGCGAGATCTCAGTGACGCTGTCGTGGACAGCCTCTCGATCGAGGAAGATGCCCTTGGTAGGTTCGGTGCCAAGCGTGATGTTCTCAGCGACAGTGAAGGAGGGGACCAGCTTGAAGCTCTGGTGCACCATCCCGATGCCCAGATCGATTGCGTCCGAGTTGGACCTGATGCTGGCCTCCTGGCCGCGAATCTTGATCGATCCCCCGTCGGGGCGGTAAAGGCCGTAGAGGCAATTCATCAGCGTTGACTTGCCGGCACCGTTCTCGCCGACCAGCGCGTGAATCTCGCCCTCCTCGACCGTGAAATCCACGTCGTCGTTGGCGATAACACCGGGGAATACCTTGCGAATCTTGATAAGTTCGACTGCTGCCGTCACTTAAACACCTCCTTCCTACGCTATGAGAAGGGGGTAGCCTAGGCTACCCCCTTCTGAGCTGACGCGGAAACGTCTAGGGCATACCACCGGGCGCCGGCGGGCTGTCGCAGGCGAAGATCTCCATATGGTCCGTGACGCACATGTCGCCGGACTTGATCCTCTCAACAGCGGCCTCGACGGCGGGGATGACCTCGTCCTCCAGCTTGGCCGCCATGTCAGCCGGTCCGTTGTCCTGGAACTCGGTGTCGATGTCGTAGAGGTGGCACATACCGACGGCCTCCTCCTCCAGGCCGAAGACCAAGGTTCCGCCCTCCAGATCGCCCTCGACCAGATCCGTGATAGCGCCGAGGACCGCAAGGTCGACCATTTTCATCATTGAGGCGATGATGTTGCCGGGCTCGATGTAGCACTGGTCCGAGTCGACGCCAATGGAGTACAGCCCCTTCTCAGCCGAAGCGGCCAGGACACCCTCGCCGCTCTGGCCCGCAGCGGCGAAGATGATATCCACACCCTCCTCGTACTGCGTGAGGGCGAGCTCCTTGCCCTTGGTGGGATCGTTGAAGGCGCCAACCCAGCCGCTGACGACCTCGATGTTGGAGTCAACGTACTTCACGCCCTCGATGTACCCAACCTCGAAGCGTCGAAGCAGAGGCACATCCATGCCGCCGATGTAGCCGACCTTGCCGGTCTTGGTGAGCATTGCAGCAGCCATCCCAACGGTGAACGACCCCTGGTCCTCGCGGAACGTGAGGCCTATACCGTTCGGGGCGTCGAGGACTGCATCCACGATGGCGAAGTAGGTGTCAGGATACTCCAGCGCGATCTCATTGGTCCAGTCGGCCGAACCGTAGCCGACGGTGATCACCAGGTCGTAGCCCTCCTCAGCCATCGCGCGGGCCGCCAGCTGCTGCTCGCCGACATCC
>Ga0180436_10003975_pt1 | contig 13438 bp, 10 predicted proteins | sample SS_ome_2_FD_132434 | JGI IMG/M metagenome (GOLD analysis project Ga0180436, IMG submission 132434) | Hypersaline lake sediment archaeal communities from the Salton Sea, California, USA - SS_3_S_2 metaG | ecosystem: Environmental > Aquatic > Non-marine Saline and Alkaline > Hypersaline >...
ATCGACCTGATCGTCGTCGCCGAGCCGCCCGAGCCGCCGACGCCGCCGGTGGCGGACTTCGAGGCGGAGCCAACGCAGGGCGAAGTGCCCTTGACCGTCCAGTTCACCGACCGCTCGACGAACGAGCCGACCGCCTGGGAGTGGGACTTCGGCGATGGCTCCGGTGCCGCTGTCCCGAACCCCGAGCACACCTATGACGAGCCGGGCAGCTACACCGTCGCGCTGACCGTCACCAACGCCGATGGCAACGACACCGAGACCCAGATCGACCTGATCGTCGTCGTCGAGCCGCCCCCACTTCCAAACCCGCCCGATGCAGACTTCACGGCCACGCCGGTAGCCGGCGAGGCGCCGTTGCGCGTTGTTTTTCGCGACTGCTCGTCGAACGAGCCGGAGAGCTGGAGTTGGAGTTTCGGTGATGGCGCGCAATCGACGGAACGCGAACCGACGCACGTCTATGAGCAGGCTGGTACCTATACCGTTGCCCTGACGGTGACCAATGCGGACGGGAGCGACACCGTAGAGCGATCCGCCTGGATCCTGGTCATCGATCCCCCGACACCACCGCTGGCCGACTTCCGCGCCGATCCGCGCGCCGGCCAGGCCCCGCTGCACGTCACCCTGACCGACATGTCATCCGGTGAACCGACATCTTGGGTCTGGGACTTCGGCGACGGAAACCAGTCTACGCTCCGCCATCCAACGCACATCTACGAGGAGCCGGGCACGTACACGGTCGCGCTGACTGCCCGCAACGAGGGCGGTGAGGCGCTGCAGGCCAAGACGGCCTACGTCGTGGTTCACGCTGCGCCGGACGCGGCGCCGCTGGCACTCGCTCCCCGCAACGTGATCGGTCCCGCAGGTTCGCTCGTCTACTCGATCCCGGCGGCCGGCGACGTGCAGCTCGACCTCTTCGGCGCCGACGGACGGCACCTGGCGGTGCTGGCCGATGGACGGCAGAGCGCGGGCGAGCACGAGTTGCCGTGGGGGGCTCACACCTACCCGAGCGGCGCCTACTTCGTGCGTTTGCGCTGGGACGGTGAGGCGCGAACCCGCAAGCTCCTCGTGCTCGAGTAGACGTGTCGAATTCCCTGTCGCTGCCGGCGGTTCGAACGTGCGGGGCCTGCGAGCGCCAAACCTCGCATCTCATTGCAAAGAAGCAAACTAAGTCGAAACAAGATCGCACCGAGAAAACGCCGCGAGCCTGGTGCCGGAATGTTGCCCTTCCACGAGCAGCGTTGACAAGATCTCCGACATGAGGCAGTTCAACGGTCAACGCCTTGCGGCCCAACACATTCAGCTGCTTTCTCCCCGTTGTCCGACAGCCGGTGTCAGGTCCATCTAACACCCGCACCGCCATCCCCGTTTCGTCCCGCAGCGCCGCAGCCCGTTCTCGGGCTCCAACCACTTACGGCAAGAGCAGTTGCCAACTCACCGATTCCCAATGCGCCACTGGCACGCCACGTGCTGTACCTCACCGTGTAGCAATCGATGCACCCATCCTGGGTGTGACCACAAGGGACAAGGAGTAGCAACATGCGAAAGGTACTGATCGGTCTCGCGGTGGCAGCCGCCCTGCTGCTCGGTGCCGGCGGGGCGCAAGCCACGACCGGCCTGCTGCACATCACGGGATGGTTGACGACTCCGACGAGCGCCAGTGTCTCCGTCTACGATCCGAATCTCGGTTCGAACAGCGGTACGTACAACATCGGGTCGTTCGCCTGGGAGTTCAACAACATGGCTCAGAGCGGCCCGCTCTTCTGCCTCGACATCTTCCACAGCTTCAGCATGGGGCAATCGTGGGACGTCGAGGTGATCCCGATCCCGCCCGATCCCGAGCCGCCCTACAACACGGCTGAAGCGGCGTGGATCTTCAACACCTTCGGCCTCAGCAACACGGACGCTACGACGGGCCAGGCAGTCCAGCTTGCGCTCTGGGAAGTCGGTCACGAGCAGGACTGGCGTGACAACTACGACTCGGCGTCCTGGTGGCAAACGGGCGACAACGACGGTGGAGACTTCGCGGTCAGCTCGGTCGCGATGGCGGCGCGCGATGAGGCGACCGACATCCTCGACCAGCTCTTCGCGCTCGATGGTCCGACCGCTTCGGCGCACTATTACCGGCCGCTGGATGCGGACCTTGGCCAGGGCATGATCGGCGAAATCCCGGAGCCGGGCGTGCTGATCCTCCTCGGCTCGGGACTCGTTTCCTTTGCCGGCGCGAACTGGCGCCGTCGCCGCCGCAACAGCTAGGCGCGGCACCGACCCGCCGAACACAAGGGGGCCCGAAGGCAGCCGCCCGTACACTCGGCCCGCATGGGGCCGATGGCCCTTCCAAGTCAAGGCTCTCCGACCTCCGTCGGGGAGCCTTGTCAGTTCTTCCGACAGTTGACCCAGTTTGGTACCAACTCCCGCTTGCGGGTCCCATTCGCTAAGCGCAACCCAAGAAACAAATTATAGGGATTATCGCTGGCTGATATCGTGCAGTTATCCACACTCTCGCCCGACCTGCCTGCCGGACGAAACTACGTCAAGGTTTTCGACAGGCGGGCCTGTACGGCTCAACTGCATATGATCCATGGGATTAAGTCGTTCAGCGGCGGCTTGGCCCACCCGGGTGTAAGGCACGCCTAACACCCCCAGCTCGTTTTCCGGCGGTGGGGCAACCTGGCCCGACCCAGGCCCGAATCGATAACGCATTGATTTTGAAGAAGTTATAGCCGAAACGCAATCCACATGCTGTTTCGGCACGCAAGCTGCACGCAAGTGGAGCGGACGAGAGAAATGCACCGTTTGCGGATAGGCATCCGTCGCACTGAAGGGAGATCCTGTGATGAAGAAGCTACTGATTGGTCTTTCGGTCGCAGCCGCGTTGCTGCTGGTTGCCGGAACGGCCAGCGCCACGACCGGCATCCTGCATATCACGGGCTGGCTGACCAGCCCGACGAACGCCAACGTCACCGTCTACGATCCGGTGATGGGCACCAACACCGGGACCTACGGCGTCGGTTCGTTCACCTGGAAGTTCAACAACGTCGTGCAGAGCTGCCCGCTCTACTGCCTCGATGTGTTCCACAGCTTCCAGTTCGGCCAGATCTGGGAAGTCGACGTCATTCCGATTCCCCCGGATCCGGAGCCTCCGTACAACACAGCCGAAGCGGCCTGGATCTACTACAACCATGGTCGCCACGACCTGGACGCGACGACCGGCCAGGCCGTGCAGCTGGCGCTCTGGGAGGTCAGCCACGAGCAGGATTGGCGCGAGCACTACAACCCGAGCAGCTGGTGGCAAACGGGCGACAACGATGGTGGCGACTTCGCGATCAACTCGGTCAGCGCCGGCGCCCGCACCAAGGCGACCGATATTCTGAACGACTTGTTCGCCGTCGAGGATCCCGAGGGCTTCTCGGCGAACTACTACAAGCCGGTCAGCGCCGACCTCGGCCAGGGCCAGATTGGTGAAATCCCGGAGCCGGGCATCCTGATCCTGCTCGGGACGGGCCTCGTTTCGGTTGCCGGTGCGACCTGGCGTCGCCGCCGCAGCTAGGAGCGGACACGACAGCGAGCACGCCGGCGAGGCGTGAGATAGCGGGCTCCCCGTGCCGCCGGCACGGGGAGCCTCTCTACGTGATCGGGCCTAGAGCCGGTCGTCTGGCCCCGGCGCACGCCGGAAGCGCGGGTAGTCAGGCAGCCCGCGCCAGAATCCCGCCAGCAAGCCCGCCTGAATCGTCGCCAAGCTGAGCGCCACGCGCAGTGCCCCCCCCGACGCGCGCCCGAGCCGTATGCTCTCCGCTCCCACCAGCAACAGCCAGAGCGCCGCCCCGGCCGCAACGGTCGTGGCGGCGATGCGCGGGGCCCAGAACGCGCCGGCGAGCAGCGCGAGACCGATGCCGCTCAAGCCGAGCAGCGGCCACGGGACGAAACGCGGGTGGCGGGCCATCAGACGCGCCCGCCCCCGCCCATAGCGCACCATCTGGCGCCAGAGGCCGCCGAGCGAGGCCCTGGGGCGGTAGGCGACAGCCAGGTCGGGGTGGCGGTAGGCCGACTCGCCGGCGGCGGCGAGCCGGTGATTGAACTCGACGTCCTCGCACGCGTCGAACCGTTCATCGTAGCCGCCAAGCGCGATCAGCCGCTCACGGCGGTAGGCGGCACCGGCGGAACGCGGGTCGGTGAAGCCGGGCGCACCGCCATAGATGTCTGAGCCGGGCGCGTGTCCCCAGCGAGAGTGACGCGCAGCCGCGATCGCCCGCGCCCAGTCGCCGGTGACCAACCGGTTGAGCGGTTGCGGCCGGACGAGACAAGCGGCCCCAGTCTCTTCGAAGAGGGAGACGAGACGCTGCAGGTAGTCTTCGCGCGGCAGGGCGCAGTGTCCGTCCAGGAAGAGGATGTAGCGCCCGCACGCCGCACGCGCGCCGACATTGCGCCCCGCGCTGCTCAACCGGCGCGGGTTCTCGAGCAACCGCAAGGCCGGCCAGGCGGCGCTCCGCCGCGCAACGATCGCGCGCGTCGCGTCCTCGGAGCCCCGTCAGCCACGAGCACTTCGAAGCCGTTGGGCGGTGCTTGCTGGCGCCCCAGCTCGTCGAGCACGCGCCCGATGTCGCGCTCTTCGTTGAGCAGCGGGAGAACCACCGAGACGTCCGGTGCAGAACCGACCGCAGGCCGCGGGTCATCGGTAGCCATAGTAGTAGCCGGAATCGACGTACTCCGGCGCCGCTTCCTTCAGGTTGCCGACGATCAAGCCCAAGATGTTGGCATTCAGCCCCAGGCAGATCTCCCGCGCCCGATTCAGGTGCGGCTTCGTCGTCTTGCCCGCCATCGCGACCAGCAAGACTCCGTCGGTGTGCGGGAGAATCGCCGACGTATCCGCCACTGGCAGCAACGCTGGCGCGTCGACCAGCGTCAGGTCGTAGTGCGAACGGAAGTGGTCGAATGTCTCGCCGATCTCGCGCGCGCGCCGCAGCAGCCCGGGATCCTCGCCGCCCGGCACGGGCAGCGCGAGGTCGAGCTGCGGCAGCTCCGTCTTGATGATCGCCGCGGGCAGGGCGACGCGCCCGGCGAGCACCTCGCCGATGCCGTGGCGCACCTCACACTCGAAGTACGCATTGATCCGCGGCTCGCGGAAGTCGAGATCGACGATGGCGATGCGCCGTTCCGGATGCATCGCCAGCGCGGTCGCCAGGTAGGCGGTCGTGGTCGTCTTGCCCTCGCCGCGCACCGCGCTCGTCATGAGCACGACCTGAGTCCGGTCGCGCTTGACGCCGCGCCAGAGGCGCGCTTCGAGCTTCTGGATCTCGGTCGCCAGCAGCCAATCGTCCGCGATGCGTTCAACGGTCTTCATCGGGAAGCCCTTCCGGGTTGATGACCTGGACCGGGGCGTTGGCCGCGGCAAGGTCGTGCAGGACGTTGGTGCGCACGGCGAAGAAGAGCGCCGTGACGGCCACGAGCCCGCTGACGGTGACGGCGACCCAATGGCGGCGCATCCAACTCCGCCGGTCGATCACGCGTGCGAGCAGTGGCGTCGTGCCGAGCACCGTCACCGGGACCGCCCTCCTGAAGTCTCCGAGCGAGCGCAAGACCGGGTCGACGGTCTCGCCCAGGAACGCAATGCCGACCCCGAGCAAGACGCCGAGGAACAGCGCCGCGACCAGGATCTTGCGCCGGTCAGGGCGCGAGGGCGACAAGGGCAGCCGCGCCGGATCGAGGATTTCGATTTGCAGTCCCAGCTTGGTCACCTCGACCGCCTGGCTGACGTCGCTCGCCACGAGCTGCGCTTGGAACGACTGCAGCAGCCGCCGGTTCATCTCGACTTCGCTTTCGAGCCGGGTGAGTTCGATCTCGCCTCCCGGCGTCGACTCGGCGCGCTGCTTGTAGCGCGCGATCGCCGAGGCAAGCATGCTGGCCGCGGCCCGGTGCGCCTCGAAGTCGACCGTCAGGAATAGGTAGCGGGCAATGTCGTCGACGACCGCCTCCGGTTCGCCGGTATAGACCTCGGCCGCGGTTGTCTCGATCGCCTGCAGCAGCTCGCCGCGCAGCGCGCTGTAGGCCGGCGGCGGTTGCCATTCGCCCACTTCCGCCACCCCTGCCGCCAGGCGGTCGACGAGCTCACCCTCGAGCGCGGCCTGCAGGCCCTGCGCGAGATCGGCGATGCGGACGTCTTCGCGCAGCGCCGAGGGAGGCGGTTCGACATCGAGCTGCGCGACGACGTCGGCCTGCGGCCGCACGCGGATCCGGGCCGCCGTCCGCTCGTCTTCGATCCGGCGCAGCAACGCCTCGGCCGCGGCGAGGTTTTCTCCGCGCACGACGCTCTGGGTCAGGTCGCGCTCGATCATCGATTTCTTGTATCGCTCGAGGGCGGCTTCGGAGCGCTGCAACTGGTCTTCGTAGATGCGCAACTGCTCCGCCCCAAACTCATGCGCGGCGCGAATCCGGTCGAGCGCCTCCTGATCGGAGACATCGACGAAGAGCTCGCTGATCCAGCGCGCCAGAAGCTGCGCGTTCTCGGCGTCGTAGTCGGCCACGATCACCTTGTAGACTCCAGGCCCCAGCGTCACGAAGCGGATGCGCGACTGCAGGTTCTCGACCAGGATCCGAATCGCCATTTCATCGACCGAGACTTCAGGGTGCGCTTCGCGGCGCTCGGCCGCGAGGTCGCGAATCAGCGGATCTTCGTGCATGCGCAGCATGCGGATGACGCGCTCCAGGAAGGGCCGACTGCGAATCCTCCCCGCGAGCTTCGCCATCCGCTCCTCATCGATGCCGCGGCGTGAGGGCTGGCGACTGAGCCCGCCCATCAGCTTCTCGAGCTCGCTCGAAAGCTGGCGGCTGTCGTCGATCATCAGCGTGACCTGTGACTCATACTCATCGGGCACAAACGTCAGCGCGATCAGCGTCGCGCACAGCGTCACGACGGTACAGAGCAGCAGCAGACCCTTGCGGCGCCAGACGACGCGTAGGTAGTGGCCGAGGTCGACCGTCTTGTCCAGGGACGATGCCATACCTTCCTCTCGGATCGCGCTCCGCGCTAGAGCAAGAGCGACAGGCTGACGGCGACGGATGCCAGCGGCGCCAGCCGGATCAAGCGGTCGACCACCGAGCCGAGCAGCGAGCGCTCCGCCGGCACCGTGATCGTATCCCCCGGTTTGAGCACCAGATCGGCCATCGGTCGCCCCTCGTAGAGGTAGCCGTGCAGGTCGATCTCGAAGGCGACGACGCCCGTGGCCGTGCGCCGGGTCAAGCTGATCGCCTTCAGGTTCGCATTCTCCAGCGTCCCGCCCGACACGGCCAGGGCCTCACTCACGCGGCCAGCCCTGCTGAGCCGGTAGATGCCGGGGGTACGCACGGCGCCGAGCACCTGGACGCGGTCGCCCGTGACGGCTTCCTCGTCGGACGCGGGCACAATGACCGTATCTTGCGGCTTGAGCTGCGGGAGCTCGCTGCTGCGCGTCGCCTCGATCCCGCCCGAGAGGTCGATATCGATCGTGCGCGAGCCGCTCGCCTCGGCCTCCTCGCGTACGATCTGGACACCGGCCAGATCGGCGTTGGGCGTCGCGCCTCCGGCGGCCAGGATCACCGCCCAGAGGTCGGGGATGTGGCGAAAGCCGTGCTTGCCCGGCTGACGCACCTCGCCCAACACGGTCACGCTGCGGCTGTTGTACTCGCTGACCCCGACATGGACCTCGGGAACGCTCGGATCGAGGAGCTGGTAGCGCTGCGTCAGCGCCTGCGCCAACGCGTCCGCCGTGCGGCCGGCGGCCTGCACTTCGCCGACCAGGGGCAGGCGAATCCGGCCCTCGTAATCGACCGCCACTTGACCCGAGATGTCGGCGCGGGTCCAGACCTGGATCTGGAGCACGTCCTCGGGGCCGATGCGATAGTCATCCTCGATCGAGGCTGTGCCCGGAGCGGACGCCTCCCCCTGCGCCACCGCCGCCGTCGGCAACCCCCAGCCCGTCACCAGCATCGAGGCGGCGGCGACAACCATGATCATGATCCGCGTCATGAGACACTCTCCGCCTGTTCGTTGACCGACCCGCGCGATGGTGACACCGCTCCCGCGTCAGGCAATCCGCCGTTCGCGTCGGCCCGCGTCAGGGTCGCGAAGATCCGCTCCCATTCCCGCGCCTGCATGGCGAACGAGAACCGCTCGGCCACCAGGCGTTGGCCCCGCGCCGCCCGCCGGTGTGCTGTCTCCGGCTCGCCGAGCGCTACCGCAATGGCGCGCGCCAAGGCGGCGGGATCGGCCGGCGGCACAAGCCACCCGCTCTCTCCGGCGGTGATCAATTCCGCTACGCCCCCCACATCCGTCGCGACGACGGGGCGTCCCACCGAAAGCGCTTCCAACAGCACGTTGGGAAACCCCTCGCTGAGGGAGGGGTTGACGACGACGTCGGCGCCGGCGATCCAGGGCAAGATCGGACGCCGGAAGCCCGCCAGGATGACGCGTTCGTCGAGTCCCGCCCGCGCGATTTGCTTGCGTAGCGCCTCCGCCTGGCGCCCAGCACCGAAGATCGCCAGACGCCACGGCAGATCTTGCTCCGCCAGACGGGCGCCGGCGGCGATCAGGTGGCGGTGGCCCTTCTCCGGACTGAGCCGCCCCGCGGCGAGCAGGACCCGTGCTTCCGGCGGCCATCCGAAGGCGCGCCGCACGTCGACCGGCGTCACCGCGGGGTCGGGATCGACCGCGTTGTAGAGCACGCCGATGCGCTCGGCCGCGATCCCACCGGCGATCAGCGTGCGGCGCGTGGCCTGCGAGACACTGAGCACGTGCGCAAACCGCCGCAGCAAGCGCCGATCGATCGCCTCATAGAGCCGCACCCGCCGATCCTCGGCCGTGTAGCCGCGCACGACCGGCAGGGGGACGACCGGCGTGCGACGGGTCGCCAGGTAGCCGGTTAGATTCGGCTTGTAACCATGGGTGACGAGGATCTCGACCCCCCAATCGCGCAACCGCCGCCGCAATTGGGTCACTGCCGCGGGGCTGAAGGGCGAGCGGGTCTCGATCAGGAACGTCGGCAGCCCCGCCGCCTGCGCGGCGGCGATCACCTCGACCGCCGGCCGATTCTCGCGAAAGGAGCCGATCACGACCCGCCAGCCTTCCGCCACCAGGAGGCGCGAGGCGGCGAGGATCTGCTTCTCGGGGCCGCCAGCGAAATTGCTGGCAATCAGGTGACAGACCGTGCCGCGTCGCGCAGGGCGCGCGGGGGCCGGATGATCCAGGGGCGCAGCCATCTCAGCGCGCCCCCCGCCCCAAGACCGCCACGAGGATCGTCTTGATGAAGATCTTCACATTGAGCATGTTGCAGCGGTTCTCGACGTAGAAAATGTCGTACTTCACCTTCTTGCGCACGTCGTCAACGGTCGCGTCGTAGCTGCGCTCGACCTGGGCCAGTCCGGTGATGCCGGGAGGAATGCGCTGGCGACGCGGGTATTCGCGGATGTCTGCCGAGAGGCGCTCCACGAAATGCGGCCGCTCCGGCCGTGGTCCGATCAAGCGCATCTCGCCGCGCAGCACATTGAAGAGCTGCGGGATCTCATCCAGTCGCAACTTACGCAACACGCGGCCGACCCGCGTGACGCGCGGATCTCGCTCCGTCGCCCACACCGGACCGGTCGCCCGCTCGGCATTCGGGATCATCGTGCGGAACTTGAGCACGTCGAAGAGCTTTCCATAGCCGATGCGCTTGCGGCGCTCCTCGCCCGCGCCATGGGAGGCAGAGAGGGGACTTCGGCGGCGATCGACTCCGACGCGCTGCTGCCGGTAGATCACCGGCCCGCCCGGAGACTCGATCTTGATCGCGAGCGCCACGAGCAGCATGACCGGCGCCAATCCCACGAGCAGCAAGACGGCGACGACCCGCTCCCAGGGAGCCACGCCTGGAGTCTGCGCCGGGCCGCCGGCGGACGCCGCGGGCGGCGCCGCGACCGGGAGTTCGGTCCAGGGCGAGAAGTTGAACCCGCGCGGCGGGTCATGCTCGCTGCTCATCGTGCCCCTCCCGCTGTCGTCTCGACGCTGATCGTGTTGCTCCCCGCCAGCGCCGCGTCGGCGGCGTCGTCCACGACGAAGACGCGGTAGTAGTAATGCCGACCCGGCGTCAGGCCCGTGTCGCGGAAGGTCACGAACTCGGCGTCATCCAGCTCCGCCACCTGCGTCGCGGCCGTCGTGACGGTCGGAATCTCGTCGCGGTAGAGCCGGTAGGCGGCGAAGTCGTGCGCGTCGCTCATGCTCCAGCTCAGGGTCGCCGCGCTGCTGTCGACCTCCGTCGCCGCGGCCAAGGTCACGGCGGGCGGAGGCGCATTGGCCGTCGTCGCCTCGACCTCATTGCCGCGCGCCACGAGCCCGGCGCGATCGAGCACGTAGATTCGATAGTAGTAGCGCGTGTTCTCCCGCCGCCCCGTGTCGTCGTAGAAGGTCTGCTCCACGTCGGTGATCTCCGCCACCAACGTGTCGTCACTCGTGACCGCTCCTTCCTCGTCCCGATAGAGACGATAGGCGGCGAAGTCCCCATCGCCGGACATGCTCCACTCGAGTGCAATCGCCGTCTCGTTCATCGCGCTCGGCGTTTGGAGCGAGACCGCCGCCGGCGGACGCACGTTGGGCACCGCGACGGCGAGCGTATTCGAGCCGCGCTCGAGCCCGACGCGGTCCTGCACGTAGATGCGGTAGTAGTAGGTCTCCCCCTCGACGACATCGCCATCCTGGTGTTCGAGCGTGGTCGAGCGGGTGATCGTCGTCACCAAGCGGTCGCTGGAGTCGACCGGGGCCGTCGCGCCGCGGAAGAGCCGGTAGGAGGTGAACTGCTGCTCCTGGGAGAGCGTCCACTGAAGCGTGACCCCAGGCGCGTCGGGCGGCTCGTCCAACTGCGCAGCAAGCAGTTCGACCGGCGTGGGGGCGGATGCGACGGTCAGCAGGCGCGCGGCCGTCAAACTGGCTGCGATGTTGCCTGCCTCATCGGTGAAGCGGCCAATCACGGCCGCATCGACCGCCTCGGCGGCCGCCCGCAGCATCACGTCGCGCTCGTAGACGCCGTCAAAGGCAATCGCATCGCCGCCCGATCCATCGTCGAAGAGCACCGTCGTCTCGAGCACCCCACTCACTTCGACCGTCGCCGTTCCGTGCGGTTCGCCGGCATCGAGGCGGACGTGCAAGGTCGTGCCCGGAGCGCGGACCGGATCGCCGTCGAACGCGAGCGCGCGAATCTCGGACCGCGTGTCGAGCCGGATCGAATCGCCGACCGGTAGGGTCTGGGCCCCATCGGCGAGTCGGAACCGAGCATAGAGCGTCTTCTCCCCGTCGCCGGCACTGAGCGTCCAGGTCAACACGTCGGCCAAGGGGCGCCACACACCTGTCAGTGCCTCCGTCGCTTCGGCTAGCTGCACCGCCACCGCCCCGGGCGCGACGAACTCGACCGCGACTTGGCGCTCGGCCGTGAGTTGATCCTCGTCCGCGATGCGGACCAAGTAGAGACCGGGTTGCGCTTCGAGTTCAGCGGTCCGATGGCCGAAACGCCCGTCGCGCCCCGCGGCCACCGAGTAGGCATAGGTCCGGCTGTTGCGTACGCCGTGGTCGGTGAATTCGCTCTCGGCTGTCGTCGCGAGCAGTGCTTCATGCTCCTCGGCATCCTCGCCATCGACGATGCGACGAAAGACGGCGTACTCCTCGACCGTGGCACCGTCCGGCAGACGCCACTGCAAGGTGACCCGCTGGTCGCCGATCGTCGCCCCGAGCGAATCTGGCACGGGGATATCGTCGCCGCGCACCGGATCGTAGGGGTTCAAGAACGAGGGCTCCTCGGTGTCGGTCCCGCAACCTGCCAAGCCGCAGCCGATCCATGCGCCGACGAACAGCAGGCCGCCCCAAATTCCCATGCGCCGGTTCATCACCGCCTCCAACTCGCTGCCAGTTGCACGCCATCGGTTGTGGGCGCCACCGACCAGGCTACGCGCTCGCTTCCCAGCGGGCGACCCAGGCCCGCCGCGTCGACCACATTCCAGAGGTAGACGCCGGCCGCAGCGGCAATGATCGACCAGCGCACGAGATTGCGGTCGTCCGCACGCTCGGCCGCCCGTTCGAGATGATCGCGGGTCGCGCGCACTTCCGCTTCAGCGCGCGCGCGATCGTAGCGAACCTGCGCCAGCTGCTGGTCGCGGCTTGCCTCGAGGTAGGCATCGTGGGCCACGATCGCGCCCGCGGTCAGGGCGGCGACCGCCGCCAGATAGAAGTTGCCGCTCGCCTCGCGTCCGAGGGCACGCTGTCCCGCGCCCGGCACGAGCGCGCTGCGCAGCGCCGACCCAAGACGCCCGGCGCGCGGCAGCTGCAGCCGGTAGATCCCAGCGCCGTCCGCCGCGAGTTCCCCACCCGGCGTCAGCAGCCAGGCCTCGAGACTCGCCCCCACCCAGCCCGCTGCCAGGAAGCCTAGCCAAAGATCGCGCAATTCCTTGTAGTCCGCCTCTTCGTAGCGCGCGCGCAGTTCGCCGTGTCGTGCGGCGGCAATCTCCTCTTGGGCCACCGCTCGCGCATAGACCTCTGCGGCAAGCTCACGTTCGTCCGCGGCGTTGCGGGCGGTACCATGGCGCCACAGCGCCACCGCGGCAGCCGTCGCCCCCGCACCGAGGTAGATCCAGCCCCGCGATTCTCCGCGCTGCAAGTGCAACAACCCGGGCGGCTGTAGCGCCGCCCCGGGTCCGCCGTAGCGGCGCGGCTCGACCCCGGCCGCAGAGAGCACGAGACGCCCGCGGCTGTGATAGAGTCCCGGCCCTTCACACGCATACCGGTACTCGCCCGGCGGCGCGTCGCTCAATGGCAGCGGCGCGTCCCCGGCCAGCTTGATCGGGCCGTGCAGCGAGAGGTATACGCGCTGCCCGTCCGCTTCCAGGCTGCGCGCTGTGGAAAGCGCGGTTCCCCCCGCCGGTCCCGACGCGCGACCGTCGGCGGCGCCGAGCGCGGGCAAGAGCGCGACGATCGCCATGGCACAGAGCGCCCGCCCCCCGAGTTGCAACTGCTTGCGATTCACTTCGTCTCCCGGCGCAGGCTCGCGCGGTAGTCCTGCGCGTCGATCTCCAGCTTCCCGAGCAGGTCGTGCAACGTCGGTCGTGACACCCCGAGCATCTTGGCCGCCAATGAAATGTTTCCCGCCGTTGCGCGCAGCGCATTGCGCACCGAAGCCTGCTCGGCCTGCCGCCGTGCGTCGCGCAGCGAGGGAATCTCACGCGGCTCGATCTGCTCGAGCTCGAGATCCCCGACATCGAGCACCCGGCCCGTCGCCATCACCACCGCGCGCTTGATGCGATGCTCCAATTCGCGCACGTTCCCGGGCCAATCGTATTGCTGCAGCGCGAGCTTGGCCTGGGAGGCAAAGCTGAGCGGCCCACTGCCGAACTCGTCTCCGAAGCGCTCGAGGAAGTACTCCGCCAGCATCAAGATGTCTTCCCTCCGCTCGCG
>Ga0180436_10003977_pt1 | contig 13437 bp, 10 predicted proteins | sample SS_ome_2_FD_132434 | JGI IMG/M metagenome (GOLD analysis project Ga0180436, IMG submission 132434) | Hypersaline lake sediment archaeal communities from the Salton Sea, California, USA - SS_3_S_2 metaG | ecosystem: Environmental > Aquatic > Non-marine Saline and Alkaline > Hypersaline >...
GCAGCCGGCTGGGGCGAGTCGGCAGATCCTGGGCTCAGTCCCATAGGGCAGGAGCAGGCCGAGCAGGCGTCGATAACCATGCAGGCCAGGCAAGTGATGCCCATCATCACCAGTCCCATGGCCCGGGCCCGGGAGACAGCGGTTCCCCTTGCAAAAGCATGGCAATGCACCCCTGATGTCGATCCTCGGTTTTCGGAAATTCCTACACCGAAGCAGATCCCTGTTTCCAGGAAGGAATGGATCGACGATATTTTGTCAAGCAACTGGGATACAATGGCACCGGTGTTGCAGACCTGGAGAGAAGATCTATTGATTGCAGTCCAATCCCTGCAGCAGGACACGGTCGTCTTTACCCACTTCATCGCCATCAATGCCATTGTCGGCTTTGCGCTCTGTGACAGCCGCGTGATGGTCTTTATGCCTGACAATGCCGCCATTACTTCCGTCCAAACCCAAGGTTCGTCTATCGCCCTTCTCCGCAAAGGGCAGGAAATGTCCACCCTGGTCGGCTAAAAAAGGCTTGACAAGAAGTGTATGTAAACCTTACTTACTTTCCTGTTTTCCATCCAAACGCAATCACTTTTCAAGCAAGATTCAGGTGGTAAAAGAGGGTAGCTATATATGCGCACTTCCCTTTTAGCAGACATCCCGGTAGACCGGACCGGCCGGTCCGATGCGCCCCCTGCCAAGCTAAAATTGGCGGAGGCTATGCGCCAACTTCTGCGCACCAAGGATTTCAATTCCATCACCACCGCCGAAATTTCCCGGTCGGCCGGCGCCAACGAAGCCCTTATTTACCGTTACTTCAAGGATAAAAGAGGGCTGCTGCACCATGTGTTGACCGAATACATGCTGGTGTTTCAAACAGAAGTTCAAAATGAGATTAAAGCCGTTCCCAAAGCATTGGACAAGATTAAATGTCTGATCAGAACCCACATCCGCATGTATGACAGCAATCGCGTATTTGCCAGGATTCTGCTTTTGGAGGTACGAAATTTCCCGGCCTATTTCGAAAGCGCTACCTACTGTTTGGTGAAGGGTTACGTGAAAATGTTGACCAATGTCATTACGGAAGGTGTTGCCTCAGGAGAACTCAGAAACGATATACCGATAAATAGAATCCGCGATCTCATTCTCGGGGGAATTGAGCATTTTTGCATTGCCGAAGTTATCTTTAACCATGAAATGAGGGTCGAGCCCACGGCCGATCACCTGTGCAATCTTCTTTTTTCAGGAATTAAAAGCAATTCCGCTATTCATCAGACGGAGGCATGCGCTTCTTCCGGTGGCTAGCCATTCAGGAACGAATTATCAAACAACGCTTTCTTTTATGATCCAGCAAGAAAATGGGAAAGGAAAGAAAAATGGATTTTAGACTGACCGAGGCCGAAGAATCGAAAAAGCAGGAATTCGAAAAATTCTTTGAAAGTGAAATGAAAAATGCGCCGCCGCAATTCGGCAACGGCGGCCTGGAGGGTGTTTATGACACCCAGGAGGGTTTTGAATTCCACAAGTACATGGCCGGGAAACTGGCGGAAAAAGGCTGGCTTTCCATGGGCTGGCCCAAGCAGTTTGGCGGCCAGGAAGCATCCATCATGGAGCAGGTCATCTTTGACGAGGTCAGGGGATATTACAGTGCTCCGGGTGTGGATGCCTTTGCCGTGGACATGTTTGCGCCCACGCTCATGGCCGGAGCCAGCGATGAACAGAAAGCGCGTCTTTTGCCGCCCATCCGCGAGGGCAAGGCATTCTACTGCCAGGGCTGGAGCGAGCCGGATGCAGGCTCAGACCTTGCTTCATTGACTACGACTGCCGTTCGCGAAGGCGATCATTATGTGGTCAACGGGCAGAAAACATGGACAACCGGCGCCCATCGCGCGGAGTACATGTTTCTACTGGCCCGTACGGATCCGGATTCCAAACGCGGCAAAGGGCTTTCTGTTTTTCACCTGCGCATGGACCTGCCGGGTGTCCAGGTCCGCCCGCTGCTCTATATGAACGGCAAGCACGTTTACAACGAGGTCTTTTTCAACGACGTGAAGATCCCGGCTAAGGATTTAATCGGTGTGGAAGGGGAAGGCTGGGCGCTGACACGCCAGACCATGAATTTCGAACGCAGCGGAGCCGGCGGTTTTTCAGGGGCCAAACGCTACCTCGAACAGATGATCGAGTATGCTAAAAACACCTCCCGCAACGGTCGCCCGCTCTCCAAGGACCCCAATACCAGACGCAAACTGGCGGAGGTGTTTATCGGTGCGGAAGTGGGCAAATCTCTTGCCTACAAGATTGCCTGGATGCACCAGAAGGGCGATTTTGCCGGTCTCATCACGGCTGCCTCGGCTTCCAAGCTGTTTTCCACTGAACTGGCCCAGAAACTGGCCAACTATTCCACGGAAATAATGGGCCCCTACGGCCAGTTGGAGGAGGATCCCCATGCGCCTCTGGGCGGTTTCATGGCGGACCTCTATCAGATGTGCAAGGGTGCAACCATCTTTGCCGGGACCAATGAAATCCAGCGCAACCTGATTGCCTGGGTGGGCTTGGGATTGCCCCGTTTAAAATTCAAATGAATTTTCTGTGGCCTACATTCATAACAGCGCTTGAAGTCGTTATGAACGTTATAGGCAAGCATGGGCATCTTAATGATGATGACAGAAAATTCTATATTTAAAAAAAACAAAAATAGATTTGATTGCCGATCAGGTGATCTCGGGGGAAAGAACAAATGGATTTGGATTTCAGTAAAGAACAGGACATGCTGCGAAAATCAGTGGCGGAATTCCTGGCCAAGGAGTGCCCCTTTGACACGGTCAGGGAAATCGAAGACAGTGCCGACGGTTTTGACAAGAAAATGTGGAAGAAAATGGCCAAGCTGGGGTGGATGGAGATCCACTTGCCCGAGGAATACGGCGGCTTGGGCGACCCGTTTGTGGACGTGACCATTATCATGGAAGAGATGGGGAAAAAAGCGTTTCCCAGCCCGTTTTTCTCCACGGTGATTCTCTGCAGTGAGGTGCTGCTGAGAGGGGGTTCAGAAGCGCAGAAGGAAGCGTTTCTGCCCAAGATTATCGCCGGTAAAAAGATTATGGCTCTGGCCCAGTACGAGGAAGAGGCCAGCTATCTTGAGTCCGGGATACAACTGGCCGCAGAATTAGAGGGCGATGACTACCTTCTGAACGGGAAAAAAATGTTTGTGCTGGATGCCAATATTGCCAATGACATTATCGTGGCGGCGAGAACGGCAGACGGGGTCACCCTTTTCCTGGTGGATGCCAAGGCGCCGGGGATTTCCATTGAAAAAATGCACACCATTGGTAAGGACAACAATTGTGTGGTCAAGTTCGATAATGTCAAGGTCTCAAAAGATGCCATGGTGGGTGGAACAGGCCAGGGATGGACCATCCTTGAACAGGTCGCGCCCCGGGCCACGGTGGCCAAGTGTGCGGAAATGCTGGGGGCCTGTGAAGAATCCATAGCCATGACGGCTGCCTATGCCAAGCAGCGGGTGCAGTACAGCACCCCCATCGGCGGGTTTCAGGCCATTCAACACTACATGGCCGATATGCGCATAGCATACGACACGAGCATCTACTATCTGCACAAGGTGGTCTGGATGTTGGACCAGGGGATGGACGCTGCCAAGGAAGTGTCGGCCCTCAAGGCCCAGGTGAACGAACAGTTCAAATTCATCACCGAACGCGCGGTGCAGATTCACGGGGGCATCGGCACCACCCGGGAATTCAATATCGGTCTGTTTTACAGACGTGCCAAGGCGTTTGAATACATTCTCGGCGACACGGACTATCATATGGAAAAGCTGGCGGATGCGCTGGGGATGTGATAGCCAGTGTGGTCAGCGGTCGGAAGGCCAAGACCTCGAACCGCAGACGTAAAGGTAAAAATCAGAGGACGGAGAACAGAGGCCGGCTGTGTTCAGGATTCAGAAAGACAGCGAACGGAAGTTTCTGGCTTCTGCCCTCTGGATAGATAGCGTCTTGAGCGAAGCGGGTGGTTGAATGTTAACTTCAGAGGGCTGAAATCAGAAGGCAACCTGCAACTCGTAACCTGGAACCAGTAACTATATGGTGTTCCAGCTTGAGTGAAAGCTCGGTTAATCAGGAATAGACTTGATTGGGCGAAATAATTTAGGAGAAGGGGTTTGGAATTTTTACAGGTATTGATTACCGGGTTGGGGCAGGGGTGTCTATATGGACTGATTGCACTGGGGTTTGTCCTGATTTACAAGGCCACCGAGATCGTTAATTTTGCCCAGGGGGAGCTCCTGATGATGGGGGCGTTTTTTGCGGTGACCTATGTCATGATTCTGGGGCTGCCGTTTTGGCTCGGTTTCAGTCTAAGCATTATTTCCATGGCTGTTTTCGGCTATTTCCTCGACATGCTGGTGGTGCGTTCGATGATTGGCGAATCCCAGTTCTCGGTTATCATCCTGACCATCAGCCTCGGTTTTATCCTGCGTGCGGTGGCGGCCGGTATCTGGGGGTCCGATATCCTGTCGCTGGAGACACCCTACTCGGGTAAAATGGCCAATCTTGGCGGTCTGGTTATCGGGCAGGAATACCTGGTGGTCATTGCCGGGACCGTGGTTCTTTCCCTGGTGCTCTTCCTGTTTTTCAAGTTTTCCAGTTTAGGGGTAGCCATGCAGGCGGCTTCCCAAAATCAGCTGGCTGCCTATTATATGGGGATTCCCGTTAAAAGAGTCTTTTCCCTGATCTGGGCCATCAGCGCCATGGTGGCCGCCGTGGCCGGCACCTTGACAGCGCCTATTTCGCTGGTGAGCCCGCACATGGGTTTCATCGGCATCAAGGCTTTTGCAGCAGCCGTCATCGGCGGGTTCGGGAGCCTTCCCGGCGCATTGATCGGCGGCTTGATCATCGGCTCCTCCGAACAACTGGCCGGGACCTATCTACCCACAGGCTTTCAGGAAATTACGGCCTACGTGATCATGTTCGCGGTGTTGACCATACGGCCCAAGGGACTTTTTGCCCAGATACAACAGAAGAAAGTATAACTGATTGCTCTTGGCGCTTCGTTGTTGGCTCTTAGCGGTAAAGAGCCGTGAGCTAAGAGCCGACAGCAGATAAGGCTGAAATTTATCATGCGAATTATTTTTAAAACATCCTATCTTCAGGACATCAAGCTGTGCAAGCACAACGGATATTGGTTCTGGTACGGCCTGTTGCTATTGGCCGTTCTGCTGGCGCCGGCTGTCCTGGAAGAGTTTTACATCGGGGAAATGGCCTTTATTTATATCTATGCCATTGCAGGCTTGGGGCTGATGATACCGGTGGGGTTTACCGGTTTACCCAGCCTGGGACATGCCGCTTTCATGGCCATCGGTGCCTACACCCATGGCTATTTTTTAGGCCAGGGGTTTCCCTTTCTGGTATCCCTGCCCTTGGCCGGTGTTTTTGGTTTGGTCATCGGCGGCCTTGTGGCCATACCATTGATACGCATGACCGGCATCTACTTTGCCATCGCTTCTCTGGCCTTTGCCATTATCGTAGAGGAGATCATCGCCCACTGGAAATCGGTCACCGGCGGCCTGGCCGGCCTGGCCGTGGACATGCCCGTCATCTTGGGATTTGCCCTGGAGGAAACCTGGCAGTTCTATTTTCTCTGCCTGGCCGTACTTTTGGGAGTGCTGTACTGCACGTTGAATCTTGTCCGGTCGCCCAGCGGGCGGGCCTTCATTGCCATTCGCGACTCCGAAATTTCCGCCGAGAGCATGGGCATTAATTTGTCCATTTATAAAATTAAGTCATTTGCCATCAGCGGGTGCTTCACCGGATTGGCAGGCGCGCTGTTTGCCCACCGGTTGTACTTTTTGACGCCCGATGCCTTTAATTTTCTCCTGTCCATCCAACTGTTGATGATGGTGGTCGTGGGCGGCCTGGGAACCATTCACGGCGCTATCTTTGGCGCCATTTTTGTGGGGCTCCTGCCCCAGGTGATCGCCATTGCCAAAGATTACCTGCCGCCGGCCATTGGAGAGTTTCCCGGTTTGGAGCCGGGTCTGTTCGGGATCATCATGGTCCTGTTCATCATTTTCGAACCCATGGGCCTGTATGGGCGCTGGGTCAAGCTGAAGCTGTTTTTCCAGATGTTTCCCCTGTACCGGAAGGCAACCTTTAAACGCCAGAAAACCTATTTGAAAACAGAGCGAGTGCAATGACATTTTTCAAGGCAGAAAATATATCCATCGATTTCGGGGGTATCCGAGCGGTCAACAAGGTCAGTTTTGAAGTGGAAAAGGGGAACATTTATACCATTGTGGGGCCCAACGGTGCCGGCAAAACAACCATATTCAATATTATCAGCAGAATATACAACCTGACCGAAGGGCGGATTACCTTTGAAGACCAGGACATTACCCATTTGCCGGCCCACAAGGTGGTCAACCTGGGGATTGCCCGGACGTTCCAGAACATCGAACTGTTCGACCACGCCACAGTGCTGCACAACCTGCTGATAGGGCGCCACATTCACTGTCGTTCCAAATTTTTATCGGACCTCTTGTTTTTGCCGAAAGTCAAACAGATGGAGCTTCGGCACCGCCGCAAAGTGGAGGATGTGATCGATTTCCTGGATCTGCAGCACTACCGCGACCAGCTCATTCAGAACCTGCCCTATGGTGTGCGCAAGATTGTCGAACTGGGCCGGGCGCTTTGTACTGAACCGAAACTGCTTCTGCTGGACGAGCCCGCATCCGGCCTGAACGTGGATGAAACGGAAGACATGTCTTTCTGGATCGACGACATCAAGAAGTTGTTGGGTATTACCGTCATCATGGTGGAACACAACATGAACCTGGTTTCCCAGGTGTCTGACCATGTGCTGGCCATCAATTACGGCGAGGCCCTGGCCGACGGTTCCCCCAGGGAGGTTCAGCAAAACCCGGACGTGATCAAGGCGTATCTCGGAGAGGATAAAGATGCCGGATAACATTTTAGCGCTGCGGAATATTGAAACCTACTATGGCCCGATCTTGGCGATCAAGGGAATAAGCCTCGATGTTCACGAGGGCAAGATCGTCACCATCCTGGGTGCCAACGGTGCCGGTAAAACCACTATCTTAAAGACCATTTCCGGCGCAATGGATCCCCAAAAGGGCAAGGTCGAATTTTTAGGAAAAGAGATTCAGAAAAGGAACCCTGACTGGGTGGCCCGCCAGGGGATCGCCCATGTCCCGGAGGGGCGGGAGGTTTTTCCGCTGTTGACGGTTCAGGAAAACCTGCTCATGGGAGCGTATGGCCGCAAAGACAAACGAGCCATCCAGGAAGATTTAGAGATCGTTTATGCCTATTTTCCCATCCTGCGGGACCGCATTAAGCAGAAATCGGGCTACCTGTCAGGCGGACAACAGCAGATGCTGGTGCTGGGCAGGGCCATGATGGCCCGACCCAAATTGATGCTGCTGGATGAACCCTCCCTGGGTTTGTCACCCCTTTTTGTGCAGGATATTTTCGGTATCATCAGGCGCCTGAATGTCGAGCAGAAGATGACCATACTGCTGGTGGAGCAGAATGCCAATATGGCCCTGCAGAACAGTGCCTACGGCTATGTGCTGGAGAATGGCCGTATTGTCATGGAAGATACCTGTGAAAATCTGATGGCCAGTGATGACATCAAGGAATTCTACATGGGGATCAAGGATGAAGGCGTTCGAGGGCGGCGCAGGTGGAAAAAGCGCAAGACCTGGCGCTAAAATTATAGAACGATTTTAGGTAACGCGACTTCGCCGCTACAAAACCGTAAATTGATGATCTATCAAGTTAAGGATGTTCTACATAAATGACCAAGATTTCATATGAACCGATAATTATCGAAGGCTGCGACACCATCGCAAAACTGTTCTGGCACCGCGTTAGGCAGTTGGGTGACAAGGTCGCCATGCGAGAAAAGAATTTTGGCATATGGGAGTCCTTTGCCTGGACCGAATACGGCCGCAAGGCCAGGGAAATTGGTATGGGGCTGCTGGCACTGGGCATGAGCCGGGGGGATGTATGCTCCATTGTCAGCGAGAACAATAAGGAGTGGCTGTTTGCCGACATGGGCATTCTCGGCAGCGGTGGCGTCACCAGCGGCGTATATACCACTGATTCCAGCAAGCAGTTGGAATACCTGGTCACGGACTCGGTCACCCGTTTTCTGTTCGTGGAAAATGAAGAACAGCTGGATAAATACCTGGCGGTGAGGGAACGCACACCCTCCATCGAAAAGGTTATCGTTTTCGATCCAGAGGGGCTGTATGAGTTCCACGATGATCAGGTTATGATGATCGAGGACCTGTACGCCTTGGGCCGCAGCCATCTGGAGACGCATCCGGATCTTTGGGAAAAGGAGATACAGCAGTCCAGGCCCGAAGACCTCATGGTATTAATTTACACTTCCGGCACCACCGGCCCTCCCAAGGGGGCCATGATGAGCCATCGCAGCTGCATGTACCAGATTGAAACGTTTTCCCAAATTTTCAAGGTCAGTGACAGGGATGAACAGCTTTCTTTTCTGCCCCTGTGCCACATACTGGAAAGACTGCTTTCCATACTGATCCCCCTGAAATCATGCGGAACCGTCAACTTTGTGGAGGGCACCGACACGGTTCCGGAAAATATCCGTGAACTGTCGCCCACCAATTTTATTGCTGTTCCGCGCATCTGGGAGAAATTTTACTCGGCCATTCAGCTGCAGGTCAAAGATGCCACCCGATTTGGGACGTGGGCCTATCGGGTGGCTGAAAACATTGGCCACCGGGCATCGGCTTATAAGATCAGGCATGAACCTGTTCCCGCAGTGCTGGCGGCACTTTTCTGGGCGGCTAAAAAGACGGTTTTGAACAATATTCTGCGCATGATGGGCCTGGACAGGCTCAGGTGGGCGGGAACCGGTGCGGCTCCGATATCACCGGACCTGATCGGCTGGTATCTTGCCATGGGCATCGATATGTTCGAGGCCTACGGGCAGACCGAGTGCTGCGGCGTAGCCACAGCCAATATCATCGGCAACCAGAAACTGGGCACCATCGGACAGGCAATTCCCGGCACCGAAATCAAGATTTCAGGGGAAGGGGAAATTCTGATCAAAAGTCCCGGGGTTTTTCTGGGTTATTTCAACCAGCCCGAAAAGACGGCGGAGACGGTGGTGGACGACTGGCTGCACTCGGGCGACGTGGGCAAGATGGATGAAGAGGGTTTCGTCACCATCACGGATCGCTTGAAGGATATCATTATTACTGCGGGCGGTAAAAACATTTCCCCCAGCGAGATCGAAAACCAGTTGAAGTTCTCGCCCTATATCACCGATGCCGTGGTCATTGGCGATGCCCGGAAATATTTGACCTGCCTGATCATGATCGACCAGGAGAATGTCGAGAAACACGCCCAGGACAATGACATTCCCTACACCAATTTTGCCAGCCTGTGTGCGGCTGAAGAGGTGGTGGAGCTGATCTGGGCGGAAACCAAGAAGGTGAACAAACAATTTGCCAGGGTGGAACAGATCAAGAAGATCAAGCTGATCGATCAGCTGCTCACCGCAGAAGATGATGAACTGACGCCGACCATGAAGCTGAAGAGAAAGTTCGTCAATAAAAAGTATGCGGATCTGATCGACTCGATGTACAAATAAATTTTGTGCCAATCATGCATGCAAAAATCATAAGAGAGCTGTTCATGCTTGCATGTTTTAATACAAGGAAGCGTAACCTTAAAATTTATTTGAATTGGAGGAGAGAATGAAGGGTAGACGTTATTTTCATCTGTTTCTGTGTTTGGTTTTATTGGTTGGAATAGCTACTGTTGTTCAGGCGGGAACCCGGGGGGTCAGCAACAATGAAATCGTGGTGGGAACGCACACCTCCTTGAGCGGTCCTGTGGCCGGCTGGGGCATCGACGCCACCAATGGCATCCGGATGCGTTTTGACGAGGTCAACGAAGCGGGCGGCATCCACGGCCGCAAAATCAAGTACATTGCTGAGGATTCCCAATACCAGGTTCCCATTGCCGTGCAAAAAGCCAACAAGCTGGTGAACCGTGACAAGGTGTTCTTTCTCATCGGCAGCATTGGAACCCCCATGAACAATGCCATCTTTCCCATGCTGGAAAAAAAGAACGTTCCCAACCTGTTCCCCTACACGGCGGCCCGCTCCATGTACGAACCGTTTCACAAACTGAAGATCCAGAACCTGGCGCCTTATTACGGCAATGTGCGCGCCGGCCTGAAGTACTTTGTTGAGGAAAAGGGCAAGGAACGCGTGTGCATGATGTACCAGGACACCGATTTCGGACACGAAACAATGTATGCCGTGCAGGATCAGCTCAAGGAGATGAACATGAGCCTGGTGGCTGAAACCACCCACAAGGCTTCCGAGACCAATTTCGTGGGGGCCATCACCCAACTGCGCAAGGCCGATTGCGACGTGGTCATGCTGGGAACCATCATCACGGACACGATCATCGCCACCTCCACAGCCCGTAAGATGGGATGGGACGTAGATATCGTGGCCAATACGGCCGGCTGCAACTATGTGGTCCCATTGAAAGGCGGGGAAGGCGTGGAAGGGCTCTACGGCGTGACCTCCATTCCCATTATGTATGCAGATCAAGCCACCGGCAAGGCCAAGACATTTTTTGAAAACTATCAGAAGCGATTCAACAAGATGCCTTCCGAGGTGGCCCAGCATGGTTACTTCAGTGCCGAGCTGGCCGTGATGGCACTGGAAAAAGCGGGCAAAGATCTGACCGTGGACAGTTTTATCAAGGGCATGGAAAGCATCAAAGGGTATCAGCACCCCTTTGGCGGCCCGGTGATCAATTTCGGACCCCAGAACCATCTGGGCTCGGACGAGTCCGTATTTCTCCAGGTACAGGGCGGCAAATGGGTTTATCCCGGCGGTAAAAAAACGATTATGGGTTACTAGTACAAATAAATTCTACCAGAAAGCCCGCCTTTTTAGGCGGGCTTTCTGGCTGGAGAATTTATTTGGTCACAATTCTGATCCAAACACCGTGTGCATATCTTCATCTGTGAAGCAGCGCTCGGATTCGTCCGGATTCATGGCATCCTTTTCCATTTTGCGGCGGTCATAGGCCGGGTCCAGCACCTGGATGTAGTACTCGTGCTGGATCATGAGATTCATGATCTCGCTGGTGCCGGTCCAGATCATGCCCAGCCGAATATCTCTTAACGCCCTTTCGATGGGGTACACGTCCGTGTACCCTATGCCGCCCATGACCTGCATGGCGTTGTTGACCACATCCCAGGCTGCTTCGGTGGCAAAGCGTTTGGCTTCGCTCACGATGCGGCGCATGTTGGGGTAGTTTTCATCCACGGCCCGGGCAGCCGTGTAGCAGATGCTACGGGCGGCGTCCAGTTGGGTGATGGCGTCGGCAATTTTGAAGCTGACCCCCTGGTACTTGCGGATCTCCTTGCCGAATGTCCGTCGTTTGTCGGTGTAGCGGGCAGCCAGATCCAGGGCACCCCAGACGCCCAAACAGCCGGCGGCAGATGTCAGACGTTCAGGGATCATCATCTGGTTAAAGCACAGAGCGCCGCCGTGCAAATCGCCCATCAAATTCTCTTTGGGCACCTTCACATCCCGGAAAACCAGCCGTCCTGTGCCGCCCCCGCGGCATCCCATTAGGCCGAATAAGTACTCGGTTTCCACGCCAGGCCCTTTTTCCACGATTAAAAGGCTTAAGCGGTTGTACTTGTGGGCGTTGGGATCGAAATTGGTTTTGCAGTAGACCAGGAAATAATCCGCTCCTTCGGCGCCCACCACAAACCGTTTCATGCCGTTTAAAATGAAGTGGTCACCCTCAAGCTCAGCCCTGGTCATGGCGCCGAAAAAATCCGATCCGCCGCGGGGTTCGGTGAGGGCTTCGGCCGCCACCAGTTTGCCTTCAAGCAAGGGCTTCAGGTATTTCTGTTTCTGCTCTTCGGTGCCGAACATGTTAATGGCTTCGCCCACGATGGAGGGCATGACAAAGGCACACCCCAGCGCCATACCCAGGCAGCCGATTTCCTCGGTGGCGGCGACGTCCGCCACCCAGCTCATACCGCGTCCGCCGTATTCCTTGGGAAAGCGGATGCCCCGCAAACCTCTGGCAGCCAGTTTTTCCACGAATTCCCGCGGGTACGTGATTTCGTCATTGTCCATCTGGCGCAGAAAATCACTGGTAATCTCCTCGCGCACAAATTGACGCACTTCCTTTTTCAATTCCTGTTCTTCCGGTGTCAGTAAAAAATCGTACATGCCGCCTCCTTTCATTAGAAACAGTCAGGCCAATTCAAGTAACATGCTTCTCTCACAGAGGCCTGGACTATTAAAACCTTATTGTGCTGGACATGTTTCTAATGTTAAATTAATTAAGGATGTTGACTGTCTTGGGAAAATCTCAAAATCAGCCTTAAATCGTTGAGCCAGCGGGGTGTTTTTTCCGTCATGCCCGCGCAGGCGGGCATCCAGGGCTTTCATCTCAATACTTTATAGATTTGGGCCTTCGCGGGAATGACGCGTGTTTGCTGTAAAAATCCCCGACCATTGAATAGTTTAATATTTACTCTAACTGCCGTGTGAATACAGGTAGTGTAAAAAGGGTGAGATTGCAAATTACTTTTTACATTTTAACGATCATATGCATTGTTCAGTGATGTTTGATGCCGATTTCTTTCCATTTTTTCCTGCCTATTTTCAGCTAAATTGGTAAAAAAGCGCCCTTCCTTCCCTATTGACATGCAATCCAATTTGCCGCATAATTCCAGCTTCATTATTGGTGTCGGTCGGCTTTCAGATGATACTAACATTGCAAGCAAAAGGAGAATGAAATGAAAAGAGCCACTATTTTTATCGCGTTACTGGCCATTACCGCATTGTTGCTTTCGCCTTCCGCATGGGCAGCAAAGGAAATTAAAATCGGTTTCAACATTCCGCTTACAGGTGACAACCCGGACGTGGGCAAGTCTTCTAAAAATGCTGCGGAGATGTATCTCAAGGAAAACCCGACCGTGAGTGTCGGCGGGAAAACCTATAAGCTGAAATTCTTTTACGAGGACAACGAGTACAAGCCGGAGTCGGCTGTTAAAATCAATACCAAGCTCATCACCGAGGAAGAGGTTTTGGGCATCATCGGTCCCCAGTCGTCCAGCCAGGCTGTGCCGGCGGGAGAGGTGGCCAACAACATGATGACGCCCATGATCAGCCCCTGGTCCACCAACCCGAACACCACCCTGGACCGTCCCTATGTCTTCCGGGGCTGTTTTCTGGATCCTTTCCAGGGACCGGTGGCCGCCAACTTTGCCACGGATGAACTCGGTGCCAAAAAGGCGGCTGTCATCTACGACATTGCTGCCGACTATCCCAAAGGCCTGGCGGAAAACTTCAAAGAGGCTTTCGAGAAACTGCACGGCGCAGGATCGGTA
>Ga0180436_10003978_pt1 | contig 13436 bp, 33 predicted proteins | sample SS_ome_2_FD_132434 | JGI IMG/M metagenome (GOLD analysis project Ga0180436, IMG submission 132434) | Hypersaline lake sediment archaeal communities from the Salton Sea, California, USA - SS_3_S_2 metaG | ecosystem: Environmental > Aquatic > Non-marine Saline and Alkaline > Hypersaline >...
AACATCCCCATTCGCAACCTGGTCGAGATCTGGGGTGAACTCGTCGAGGCCCTCTGTAACAAGAACGGCTACGGCGGCGACACCATCGAACTCTACACCTACCGCCTCCGTCCCTTCAGCCACTGGCACGATCGGGAGGGACCGCTGAGTCAGCAGTACAGCCGGGAGGAGAACCTCGAAGCGGCCCAAGTCCTGTACGACCTCCTCCGCCAGTTCAAGAAGCACTACGGCTGCGTGATCTACATCGACCAGCCGCAAGGCGAGCGGCGCCTCGGCAAGTGGGTGGCGAAGATCGCCAACCCGCACCGCTGGCACATCCGCATCAAGCCCGGACGCACCTCCACTCGTTTTTCTCGCTGAACCCACCGTCAGATGGGTAGTAACTGTGGACCGTCGAGCTTCGTGTGTCTCGACGTGGTAGACCGGACGGGGAGAGGAGTACCCCATGACCGACGAGATTGAACTCAGCCTCGACAGCTTCGGCCACCTCACGCCGGCCGAGGCCGTTGGCCTCCCTGTCTTCCATGACCTCGAACTCGAAGAACTCCGGGAACTTCCCCTGGAGGGAACGATCGAGCACGCCGCCGGCCAGTCCGTCCGCATCCGTGTCGGCACGCTCACCCACCACTGTCGAAGTGGGGTGTCGTGGCGCTACGAGGACGACGACAGCGACGAGGGTGGGCACCTCGTCAAGGTCGTCCCCTTCCTCGGACGGCCCGGGGCGGACATCGGCAACCCCGAAGGCGTGCGCTCCACGCACCGCATCCCCGTGAAGCTCTACAGCGTCAAGCTACCTGACGTTCCTGGCCGCGGCTGGCGATTCAAGACGTTGTGGTTCAGCGACGTGGAGGAGTTCGCGGCCGTAGATGCTGCCGCCGCTGAGATCGAGGGCGCCTACGTCAACATGGACCGGACCCTCCAGCACCGCTGGAAGAAACGCGAGTAGGACATGGCCGAATCCAAGGAGCGCAAGCACCCCAACTGCCCCAAGTGTGGGGCGAACGACTGGACATGGATCCCACGGGAGGGGCGCCTGTGCGTTTCCATCGACGGCCAGCACACCTACGTCGGCTGCCGCCAGTGTGGGACGCCGTACCCCCATGAGGGGGAACCTCGTGAGGAAGGCCAGTGAGACGCAAGCGGGACATCTTGAAGGGGTTCGTTCAGTGGGTCTTCCTCCGACCCAACCAGTTTGTGGTCACCGTCGAACTCGAACCCCGTGTCGGTGTTCGTGTCCGTGATTTCCGAGGGGTTGAGCGGATCGACATGACGGCATGGGAGTTGTTGGACGACATCATCGGGGCCGGGTCCCTCAACCTTCCCCGTAGAGAACGATGGAAGAAACGAGCATAGGGATGGACGAGAAGAGGCCCCAGCACGACTCCTTCCGGGAAAACGAACTGATGCCTGCCGTGGCCTCCTACTTCCGGTGTCCCGCGTGCCGGAAGGCCGTGTTCACGATGCCACGCATCTCCTCCCCCACCTGCAAACAGTGCGGCGTGTTGATGATCGTGGACAACGATGCGCCCCAACCCACTCCAGGAGAAGGCTGATGCCCCAGATCACCTTCCAGTTGCCCGAGGCGCCCGTCGAGGACCCCCAACTGCTCGTCCTGATCGACGGCAAGCAGGCTGGCGTCGTGATGGAGCCTGTCGAGAAGGACGACGTGTGGATGTTCTACTCCCTCGACGGCCGGACGTTGCTGTACCACAGTCCCTCCCTGTTCCACATCGGGGAGAGGATCAAGGAGCGCTGCCAGGAGAAGAACTGGCTCGCCGCGTGGCTCGACGATGAGCGATGAAGTCTTCGACTGGTGGAGCGGCGTGAAGGAACGGTTCACGTTCCCATTCATCGTCTACCTGGTCCTCACCATCCTCCCGTGGTGGCTCTGCCTGAGCCACGTTGGGGTGGGAGTGTGGTTGAAGCTGCCCCTCTGTCTCGTCGCCGGCACCATCATGAATTTCGTCTACCTCTGGCGTAGGGACAAGGAGCGGTGGCTCTGATGCCGACTGAGTACAGACCCAACCCCGGGGGCGTGATCCACGTCCCCACCGAGTACCCCCCGTTCAAGCCCATACCCGCGTGGCCGGCTCCCGAGATCGACGGGAAGATCCAGGTCGTGTGGGACATGGAGACAGGGGACCCGGACGACTTCCTCACGCTCTTGCTCCTCTGTGGGCACCCCAAGGTGAACCTTCGGGCCGTCACCATCACCCCGGGCACCGCCGATCAGGTGGGTCTCGTTCGGTGGGCGCTCGACCGCTTCGACCTCGACATCCCGGTAGGCTCGTTCAACTACCGGTGCGGCAAGGACGGGAAGCAGCGGGTGAGTCAGTGGCACTACCGTGCCTATGGGGACATTCCGCCTGCTGACGAGCCGGAGGAGGGGTGGAAGGTTCTCGAACGAGAACTCGGCCCCGACACAGTGATGATCACGGGCGGTCCGCTCAAAAACCTGGGCAAGAGGATCCAGGAGATGCCGCTTGCCCTGTTCGACCCGTGGCCCGACTTCGGGGTGCTGATGGCCCAGGGAGGGTTCGCTGGAGAGGGGGTCATTCCTCCAGAGAGGCAGTTGCCCAAGTTCGCTGGCAAGCGAACCGTCCCGACCTACAACCTCAACGGGGCCCCCAAGCACGCCCAGCGGGTCATCGACTGTCCCTACTTCCGCTCCGAGCGGTTCGTCGGCAAGCACATCTGCCACGGCGTGTACTACGACCCGGACATGCACGAGCGCTTCGAGGCGGTGAAGGACGAGAGCCTGAGCCTGTCCCTCATCTACCAGGGGATGGAGCACTACATGGCTCGGCACCCCAAGGGAAAGAAGTTCCATGACCCCCTGGCTGCGTGCTGTGCCATCGATCCGGACATCGGGAAGTGGACGAAGGTGAACCTCTATCGAGAAAAGGGTCAGTGGGGCTCTCGGCTCCCCCAGGATGTCCCCGAGGGGCATCAGTACAGCGAGGTCGAGATCATCACCGAGTTTGATCACGATCGGTTTGTGAGGGTGCTGACCGCCCACTGAGAGTAGTAGAACCATGAAGGGGCGCACCTCCATGTTCAGCAACGGCCCTCCCATCCCCGAGGAGGCCCAGAAGATCGAGGTCCACTTCCGTTGTCCTTGTGGCCGGAGGTGGGTTAGCCGCTACAACGAGATGGGGATGCTCAACAGCACCTGCCCGAAGTGCGGTCGGGAAGGGCAGAGGGAACGCAAGCGGTGACATCGGATCGCTGGGAAACCCACACCTACTCCAACGGCGTGGGGGAGTGGAACGTCCCCCGTCTGTGGAAGCTCGCCGAGGGCTTGCCCGTCAAGGAGCTAGACCCCGAGGCGTTCCACGAGTGGGAGGAGTACGGCTGGGAGAAGGAACTGACCCTGGGCCTGTTGGCGGGACACATCCAGCGCATCCAGGCAGCCGACCTCTCCCACCCGGTCATCCTCTCCGCCGAGGGGAACCTGATGGACGGCAACCATCGCATCGTGAAGGCGTGGCTGGAGGGGGTCATGGTTCCCACCGTGCGCTTCGAGGAGACCCCACCCCCCGACCGCCTCTGTGAGAAGAAAGGAAGCGACGGATGAGCAAGCGAGACCCCGTCAAGACCATCAAGGACCTGATCGTGCAGGAGGTTCGCAGTGACCGCCCCTCCATCCCCACGATCACGAACCTGCTGAAATGTCTCCAGGACGCCATGATCCAGGTAGGCGAACTCGGGCTGGACAACACCGACGGCCCTGAGACGACACGGGACCGTCTTGTGCTGGGCCACACCGGATACCTCAATAATGCCATCACGACCACCGGCCACATCCAGTTCGGGGACGACAACGACCACATGACGGCCAACGAGTACCGTCAGCGACAGGGCGGCCGTCGGCGTCGCCGGGAGTCGATGAACGACCAGGTGATGGCTGGCATCGATCAGATGGTGGCCATGGGCCGTGAGGGAAACGGCATCGTGGGGGTCGCCCACCTGCTACCCCACCTCGACACGCTGTACGAGGACGAGGCCGATCGTGAGGCCGTGCGGACGGCCTGCCGTGACCGCATCGACGACATCCTGCAACCCGTCTTCGGACGCCGCCCGGAGGTGGCCGAGGAGCCCCGAGACGAGGGAGAGAGAGCATGATCTTCCATGTATGCAGCCACTTCGGCGACATCGAAATCGAGGACGCCGGGGACAACCAGGCCCGCGTCAAGTTCTTCCGGCTGACGCCCATGGAGCGCGATTCGCTGGACAAGTACCTCCATTCCATCGGCATGGAGCGCAGCGGCGAAAAGGGGGAGGTCATCGTCCCGGAGACCGTCGCTCAGGCGGGGGCGGCCCTCGGATGGTGCCTTCACGAGGGCCAGACGATGATCTCGGCGGTGAAGTTCTCGACCGGGGACGTCGTGGCGACACGTTCGCCGTTCATGGCCTGGTTCCGGGGGCTCATGGGCCGCTTCTGCAGCAAGTCGAAGGATGAGGTCACCACCGACACCGCAGCACCTCTTCCCCCACCCCCTCCGAGGCCGGAGGCCGCCGTCCAGACACCCATGCCGGCTCGTGGCTGTCCGATGCCGACGGTGACGGAGCTTCGGGAGGAGAAGGCGGCGGCTGTCGTCCGCAAGTTCCTCCATGGCCAGCAGGTCGAGGACTTCGATCGGCACCGGGCCTTCGTGGTGCGGGGAGGGGATACGGGCAGCCTCTACCGGGTCACCACCCGCTGGAGCCCCGAGGTCGAGCGCCACGGCGTCCTGTGGTCCATCGACCGCAAGATGCGGATCTGCGCCAGCAACCGGGTGATGCCGCCCTCGGAGGAAGCGCTGAGCATGAAGTTCGCCGTCGAGCACTTCGAGCGAGACTTCGTGGGGATCTGGTAGTGATCTGGCGCATCCTCCTCACGGTGATCGTGTTCGCCGTGCTGACGGTGTGCCTCTCGACAGGCACGTTGCTCCTGGGCGCCGGCAACGACGTGGCCACGGTGGTCACCCTGGTAGGCACCGTTACGGGTACAGCGACGTTGGCCGGTCTCCTGTTCCGCGATAGTGGGCCTATCGAATCCCCTTCGGAAAGGGAGACCGAGTGATGTCGAGCATGTGCTACTACTTCATCCGCCGCGGCCACTTCACATCCAGCCGCTACGGCATCCGTAATGCCCGTCTACACCAGATCCTGACCGAGGACGAGAAAGGCAAGATCGAGGCCGGTCGCATCTTCCCGGTGCGAGAGGACACCATCATCCACCTCGACACCATGCTGAATGAGAACGATCGGATCGAGCTTCGGATGGCGACGAAGACCACGTTGAAGGAAGCAGGCTTGACCGAGCCTCCCCCGCCATGGAAGGACAAGCCATGACCCACGCCCTCTATGCTGGCAGCTTCGATCTCCTGACCAACGGCCACGTCTGGGTTGCCACCGAGGCGGCCCGGGTATTCGAGCACGTCACGGTGGCCGTGATGGTCAACCCGGACAAGAGGCCGATGTTCGGCGTCGCGGAGCGCGTCGAGATGTTGGAGGAGGCCCTCAAAGGGGTGGCCAACATCGACGTCACATCGTCCGAGTTCGTCTTCCAGGTGGACCTGGCCCGCAGCCTCGGAGCCAAGTTCCTGGTGCGGGGCATTCGAGACGCGGTGGACGCCGAGTTCGAGCGCAAGATGCGCCACCTCAACGAGGACATCGCCCAGCAACCCGCTCCCGTGACGTGGTTCATCATGCCGCCCCGTGAACTCGCTGAGATCTCGTCGAGCATGGTCAAGGGGATGATTGGCCCCCAGCGATGGGAGGCGGTTGTCCAGCAGTACGTCCCACCGGATGTCTACGTGGAACTGCTGCGCCGGTTTGGACCACAGACGTAACGCGATCGGGCGGTAGATGGCACCCCCCTCTGGCAGGATGCGATTCCATCCTTGGAGGGTGTGGCGATGGGCTTCACGGTCTGTGTCATCCACAAGGGTTCCCGAAGCGAAGAACGCCGGTATTGGGGCAACCGAAGACTGGCGGAAATCCTCACCGACAATGAGTTCCGCGACTTCATCCACGGCAACCTGACAGCCCACACCGAGGGCCGTTCTCTTGCCTTGGAGGGGTACGTGGATGGCTGCCCGGAGATCGAGCTTCGGCCGTGCCGCAAGCCCATCCAGGGCCTCGAACTGCTGAGCTTCGAGTAGCTCCTCCCATTTCTTTGGGGTTAGCTCCCACCCGTTCTGAGTAGAAAGGGTGGGAGCTAACCCTGGAGACCCTGGGATGAAGACCCTTCTCGCCGTTTGCCTACCCTACGTCGCCGGTTCCCTCCTCTTCGTCTTGCCCTACGTGCTGGTCTCCTGCATGGGGTCCGACGCGCCCCCCGACGCGCACATGGATCTCGACGACAAGGTGCTCAGAGGCCCGAAGGAAGAACCCACTCCTGAACCCTCCGAGCAGTTCGGTTACCTGGCCCACTACCAGGAGCTTCCGCTGACGTTCCCCAACACGCGCCCTTGCGTTAGCGTGCTGCTCGCCCAGGGAGTCGGGGAGCCCTCCCACACCTTCGTCGGCTGTCCGATGTCCATCCACCTACCGATACCGATGCAGGGGGACTACGTTCGTGTGTGGGCCGAGGATGGCATGAGCCACATCGCCAAGGCCGAGGAGCCCAAGTAGATGGCTGAGGTCCCTTCCTGTCGGTGCCCCGCCTGCCACGGCGTGGGGATCGAAGGAGCCCGTGTCCTCAACCTCTATGGCCTCTGGGAACGTCCTGTCTTCGACGCCCGTAACGGCTTCTGCCGGTGGTGTGGTGGGACGGGGCTCGTGGGTCCGCAGGTCTACCAGGATTGGGCCCGGCAGTGGGCCGCACAGAACCGACAACAAGGGACCTGGAGAGTAGAACCGTGACCGACAAGATGCTCGACTATCAGATGAAGATGCCCCTGAAAAACGGAGGCACCCTCACGACTCTCGTGTTCGAACACGAACCCCAGGTGACCTGGACCTTCCAGTACCGCTACAGGCTCACCGACCCGGAGTCCCTCGGGCAAGCCAGGATGGTCAACGACCTGCGGTTCGTCTTCGCCTACGTCGAGGGGGTGATCAAGGGAGACCTCACGCTGTCCATGCACGTCGTCATCCCCGAGCGCCTCGGCAAGAAGTATGTCGCCGGCTGCGACATCTCGCCGGGGGCCAAGACCTTCATCCAGTTCCACTACCGGCCGGAGGACGAGGGCTACCGCCTCTACAAGATCGAGGTCGGAGCCCGGAAGGTGCTCAACCTGGATGAACTGGACCCCAACGTGCCGGTCAAGCCGATGGACTTCCCCTTCCCGGTGCCCGATCGCATCGAGCGGGCCTTCGAGGGGGAGGTGGGACCGTTCGTCCTCCCCTTCCTCGCCAGCGATGGTGAGACCCGCGAGTTCCACTTCGACGACAGCATCCTGCGCTATCCCCCGAAGGAGGACTAGCAATGCCAGGCTTCCAAGACACCCCTGCGTACTGGACATGGATCGACCCTCACGGCTGGATCGAGGTCTACCGGGAAAACCAAACGAGGCCCACCATCACGCGCTCCGGGCGACGGGCGTACTTCAACGCGGTGGACAGGCGCCTCCGCCTCGGCGGCCTCTACCTGGACGTGGACAAGGAGATCTACGCCGAGAAGCCGGATTGGGAGCCCCCTCCGAAGGGTGGTGACCTCATCCACATCGACGTGAAGCGAGAGGTGGCGTTCACGCTGGATCGGCAGCAATCCATCCGAGGCCGGTGCTCCTCCATCAAGGACAGCCTCTACCCGAACGACACCGACTATGAGTTGATCGGAGACGCCGACTTCATCAGGGTGCGGCTCGTGGTCGAGAGTGTCGGTGGGTACGATCATACCCACTACTGCGCCTACTGCGAGGAGTACGCCACGAGCGACCCCGAGGGCGTCCGTTGTGAGGGGTGTGGGAAGCAGGAATGGGTCGAGTGGCCGGACGACCAGAAGGCCAAGGTCAAGGTCGGAGACAAGTTCCCGCGTTAGAGGCTGCTTGACCGGCGTGGATAGGAGGGAGGCACCAGACATGGCACGCAACGCCGAGTTCATCACCTTCGCCGGTAACATTGAAGCCTGGGAGGCCGAGATCGCCGAGGGTGTCGCCCAGGGTGAAGACCTCAGCCGGATGCAAGAGCGCCAGAATGCCCGCGGGCGCAGCATCGTGGAACTCGTGCGTTCCCTCTACGGCTGGACCGTCCGCGACGCCATGGGCTTCACCGGCAGGGCCATTCGCTACAAGGCCACGTCCTTCGACGACGCCGTGCGCTGGTGCCGCGAGTGGGTCGCGGCCGACGAGGACAGCCGGGAAGCGTTCGTCCGCCGCTCCAACCTGGGCTACGGCATGAAGCAGGGCGACGAGGTGGAGCAGGCCCAGGTCACCGCCTTCCTGGAGATGTACCCTGCATCAGGCAGGGGTAAGCCGTTCCGAGTGACGGTGCCCCTCGAAACACGGTGTGTGAAGTGCGACGGTGTGATCCCCCCTGGTGAAGAGGCTTACTGGCAGGAAAAGGTGGGTATCTCCCACATCGAGTGCCCGGAGCCGACGCCCGATTCCGAATGAAACGTCGCAACACCAAGACCTACCACCCCAAGCGGAGGCGCCTCCCTCGCCATCTCGTCCGCGTGTCCAGCCGTGTTCAGCAGGACTTCCCGTTGCCCGTTCCGGGGCACCTGAAGATCCTGACGAAGCAGCGGTGGGCAGCGATCCTCGACTTCTGGGGTCAGCGTTGTGCCTACTGCGGCACGGGCCTCGACATCCTGACGAAGGACCACGTCGTCAGCAAGAGACGCCACGGAGAGACGCATGTTGGGAACATCGTCCCGGCCTGTCCCTGGTGCAACGAGGACAAGGCCCACTGCGACCTCCACGCCTGGATGGAGGAGAGAGGCCACAACTACGAGGCGTTCCTGGCGAAGCTGAAACGCCAGATCGAGGTGATCGAATGAGTGAGGAAACGACTCTCAAACTGCGGTTCGACGAACCCGGCAAGAGCTATTGCGGGACGGTAACGCTGCGAGACGGCGTTCCCGTGTGTCTGGCCGGGTACATCTGGAAGGTCGATTCCCCCTGGCAGGAGACTTTCGCTGCCGATGTCAGCGAAGCGAGCGGCGTTCCTGTCCGTGTGAAACCTGGGTCGTTCTCGAACAACAACGGGCATCCATACCTGGAGTTCGAGCCCGTACCCGAGGGGGGGTGTGGCATGGGAAACCACGAGACCCTCGACATCAACAAGCTCGTTGCCGAACCCGAAGACAAGCCCTGCGACCGCCCGGAAAGCCAGTGGGGGCCTGACTTCAAGTGGGAGCTTCCGTCCCGTGCTATCGTCGCCTGCCGCAACGGGGTGGGGGCGGTGTTGTGGTACGTGGGGGCTCACCTCACCTACGAGATGCAGGAGGGGCCTGGCACGGACCTCTGCGACCTCGGGCTCGATGACGCCCCGGACGGAATCAGCGTTTGGGAGGGGACGTACCACTACGACGCCCCCGCCTACTACTCGGACGGGGAGCCCGGCTACCCCGAGCCGAAGGGCAGCTTCCGACAGCCCACCCCCGAGGAGTGGGCTAAGATCCAGCAGAACGAGTGCCCATGGGATGAGGCCGACTGGAAGGAACCGGATGCCGACGCCGAATGACACCGACTTCATCGCCGCCTGGCATCGGTTCGAGACCTCGAACGAGATGGCTGAGCACTTCGGTATCTCCCGTGTGGCGGTGAGGGTACGGGCGACGTATCTCCGGAAGAAGGGCGTCCCGCTGCCGTACCACGACTGCACGAGCGCCACGCACCGAGAGCAGCAGGAGCTACGGGCACACGAACGACGACAGGAGTTCGCCAACATCGCCAACTCCTGCGCCAACCGACAGGAGGCAGCGCACCTCCTGGGCATCACCCCGGGCAGCTACTCCGTCATGGCCTCCCTCTACCGCAAGCTCGGCTACGACATCCAACGGTTCGAGCACCCTTGGTTAGAATGGGACGACTGAGAGTAGGAGACCTGCCATGAAGTTGACAGAGCCACAGTTGAGGGCCCTCCGAGCGATCCAGGGAACCGCCACTGCCGAGCGTCGCATTCGCAGCACGACTCTGCGGAAGCTCGCAGACAAGGGGCTGATCGAGCGGGACACTTTCACCAACCAGTTGAGGCTGACGGCCGAGGGCCGTGTGGCCCTTCGGGAGCATGACGAAGGAACGTAGCCCCTATGCCCTACCCCTCGAACATCGATCCCGAGGTCGTCCCCCTCTGCGACGCCCTCAACAGCATCCCTGGGGTCGAGACGACCTACTCGTGCTCGGGCCACGGCGTATTCGCCGAGACCGGCCGAGCCTTCCATGTCTACGCCCGGTGCGACGAGCCCGGGATGCGAGCCCTGTTGCACGTCATCAACCCCAGGCGCTACTCCGGCAAGGCCACGCCGGGGCAGCAAGGATGCCACTGGAAGGCGAGCGCGACGGAGTGTCCCCCACACCTCGGTCTGGTGACCCTGAACCTGTACCCCGTCGAGGCTGATTCGACGGATGAGGCCGTTTTACGGGCAGAAGACCTCATCGAGGAGATACGATGGATGCAGGCACACGGCCGAACCCCCCGAACGGAGGCCCCCGATGACGGATGAACCCAAGACCCACAAGGGTGAAGTCATGCCACTCCTGAAGCAGCCGGATGGCACGATGCACGGCCTCTACCGCGAAGGGGAGACCGTTACCCCGGGCATGTTCGTGCCGGTCAAGGAGGGCGAGCCTCTCATGCCGGGTCGCAGCCTCATGTCCATGAAGCCCCGTGAAGACTCTCCCATCCTCGACGCCGAGCGGTTCGAGGTGGAAGGTGATGGAGGCAGGGGGATCGGCCACAAGGGACCTGCCAGGGCGAACAGCAGGGCATACAACGAGGGGTACGACCGCATCCAGTGGGGAAGCCAGACGGTTGGCGAAGCCTGAATCGGTTAGAGCCTGCTCCCACTGCGTAGACGGGTCAGGAGAACAGCCAATGCCGACCGAACGAGTCCTGACCTGTCACCGCACTGCCTGCGACAGCCCCGCCCACCCTCTCGCCTGGAACCGCATCACGGGGGGTCTCTACTGCAAGAGGTGCGCTCTCCGCATCGACGCCGAGCGGCCGGAGGGCGACGACCCCTACTTCCCCCTCCTGAAGCACCTGGACAGCCTCCGTTGCCACACCGGCAAGTGGGGCATCAAGGTGGTCACCATCGAGCCCGAGACCTCCCATGTCGAAGGGCGCACACCGGCCAGAGAGTGGACCCCATGAGTGCCAAGATCCGAATCGCCCGCAAGGACCACGTCTGCACCTCTTGCGGTCGTCCGATCAAGGCGGGCCATCGCTACCGCGACCGCCGGTCACGCCGACACTTCGGCCGAGCACTCCGAGAATGCCTGGCGTGCGTGCGATCCGAACTGGAGTCCCGGAACGCCTATGACGACTGGCACGAGGAGGCCCTCGATGCCTCCATGCCGGACCACGGACAGGATTAGGAGGAACGAGATGGCGTACTGGTCCGACTGTTCGATGTGCAACGGTTCCGGAGAGCAACGGGGCCGAAGCAGGTGTAGCCGTTGTGGAGGCTCAGGCTTGGTGGACAGCTTCTGGGGAGGAAAGCGGGGCTGTCCCCGTTGTGACGGGGATGGGTACGAGTCTGTCAGTGAGAAGTGCCTAAGCTGCGACGGCGAGGGAGGCCGGTGGTACAGCGGCGACGAACCCGCCGGCTATGAATACGACTAGAACCCGAGAAAGTTGGTTAGAGGGCTCCTCTTGGGCGTGGATCCTGTAGAGGAGACAACAACATGGCAGGCCATTCCGTCGAGCAACTTCTCATCGAGGCTTTCGCCCCTCACGGTGTCCTCGTGCGTGCCGAAAGGGCGTCGTTCCACCACCAGATGTGGTTCGGAGCCTCCAACCGCATCCGGCGCTTCTACTGCCGACGTGAGGACTCGATCCAGGTCTACGGCCCCACCAACTCCTACGACATCTCGGAGAGGCACTCGTGGCCCACGCTCGGCCAGATGACCGATCCGGAGTTCGTCAAGGTCCTGGTGGAGGAGTGCCTCGCCGAACTCGACACCTGCAAGAAAAAGAGGGAGGAACGCCATGCTCGATTTCAGCCGCACTGCTGAGGCCCTGGAGAAGTTCGACCGCGACGTCAACGCCGCGTGGGACGCCCTGGGCGCGATGTCCAACGACGAGATCACCGACGGTCACGTCTGGAAGGCCCAGCAGATCGAGACCCTCCGTGGCCAGGAAGTGGGTCACGCCTTCGGGCTGGACACGGCGGACCGCAACAGCCTGGAGACCTGCGAGATGTGCGTGCGGCCGGACGCCTGGCTCCGGAAGATCGTGCAGGAGTGGAAGGAGCGGCAAAATGCCTAGGTGGGTCGTCATGGCCTCGTCGTTCGGCGACATGGCCGACCACCACTGCACCGCCGAAACAGCGGAGGAGGCCGTCGCTGCCTTCCACGACCGCTACGGCGATCTCGTCACGGGCTTCGACGTCAAGGCCGTCAACATCGACGAGGTGACGTTCATGCGGGACGTCTTCGAGGCGAGGTGGGAGGAAGGCGGAGGCTCCTACTCCCCCGAGTCCGCTCCCTACCTGGGGCCGTACTAGCATGGCTCTCTTCGGCAAGCTGTGGTGGTGGACGGTGAAGAACCGCGAAGAACGCCGCATTCGCAACATGTCGCAGGAGGAACTCCGAACCCTCATCGGTGAGTTCCTCGACTCGCACGCGATCGACGTGGAGTACCACAACTACATCCACACCATCTGGGAACGGCTGCACGAGGAAGACATTTCCTACCAGGAGCGAAAAACGGTCCTAGACCTGATGGAACGTCTCCACCGGGACCCCACCACGCGGTCAGTCCGAACGGAGCGGAAAGATGCGCGGATGGAGTAAGTACGTGAAGGCCCCGCCACCCAAGAAGCGCATCCCGAGGGGCGTCAAGGTGCCGCTGACCCCAACGCAGCAGGAGCTTCAGCGAATCGCCGCAGAGGCGACCCACGAGGAGTCCCTCCAAACGCTCGGCTACCTCGCCCACAAGCACGGCCTCCGGTGCCCCCTCGATGACCCGGCGTGCCACGAAGGGTGGGTCGCTGCGGAGGAGGGGCGCATTCTGGAACGAGGGACATGCTGGCACTGCCTGGAGGCCCCCGCATCCGCCGACACCTTCGGCCTTTGCGCGTCCTGTGCGGAGGGGGGTCCCGCATACACCCTGGGGCTGCTTCGGTGGGACGACGAGATGCCCACCACCATGTCCCGCTGGCGCGACAAGAACGCCGTCCCCCATCCCCTGAGCCCCATCGGCCAGACGGTGCTGGTCACCACCCTGATGGCCCTGGATCAACTTGTGAGCGGCGAGAAGACGGTGGGGTGGAGGCTCGATGCCGTTCGGGACGCGGCCGAGCAACTCGGGGGAGAACTGGCCGATGCCTACGGATA
>Ga0180436_10003979_pt1 | contig 13426 bp, 12 predicted proteins | sample SS_ome_2_FD_132434 | JGI IMG/M metagenome (GOLD analysis project Ga0180436, IMG submission 132434) | Hypersaline lake sediment archaeal communities from the Salton Sea, California, USA - SS_3_S_2 metaG | ecosystem: Environmental > Aquatic > Non-marine Saline and Alkaline > Hypersaline >...
AGCAGCTCTCCTGGCTTCTAAAACAACCCGAAAAGAAGGGAGTTCGGGCTGTCTCGCTGCGGATCCGCCGGCACAGGGAATGTGAGGAGGCGGATCCCAGGAGCCACAATCTGCGCGTCGCTTTTAAGCCTTCGCACAGCACCTGTACTCTTCAGCCAGGGAGGGCTGGCTCCTGTTAAGACAAGTTGAATTATTGGCTTCGGTCGGCCGCATGGCCTTTGAATAGCAACTCCTCCGTGAGCTGGGGCCGGAAATTCCTTTTCCGGTAACTCATTAAATGCAGATTTCATGCCACTAAAAGCGACTCCGCTCACTTATTGTTTTTTTTCAGCATGTTAAAGGCAATTTGAGCGGCTGGACCGGCATCCATCCCTGTCCCCACACTGACGATTTTTGTCAGCAAGACCCGAAAATGCGTCACCGCTGACCGGAAACAGGGCGTAACCGTTGCTGTTGCGGGAAGTTTCCGGTATATTTGCGCGGCTTTGTCGGCGGCTTTCGCCGGCGAACGAAAAACCGGCGCGTCAAGCGGCCCTGATTTTCGGGCCCGGACCACGCGCCAAATACGCACACTCGCCGCAACGGTTCAGAGGGGTGCCCTCGATAAAACAGAATGAGGGTCTCTGCAACGGGCTGAGTGGAGGATTAACCCCGGAATCTCGCAGCCAGGCCGCTGCGGGCATTCCTTTGCAAGAAGGAAATACACATGGCTAACGTCACCATGCGCCAGATGCTCGAAGCAGGCGTGCACTTCGGTCACCAGACCCGTTACTGGAATCCCAAGATGGCTCCCTACATTTTCGGAGCCCGCGGCAAGATTCACATCATCAACCTCGAAAAAACCCTTCCGCTGCTGAACGATGCGATGAATTTCATCAGCAAGCTGGCGGCGCGGCGTGGCACCATCATGTTTGTCGGCACCAAGCGCGCAGCCAGCCAGTCGATGGAAGACGAGGCGAAACGCTGCGGCATGCCCTTCGTTTCCCACCGCTGGCTGGGCGGCATGCTGACCAACTACCGCACCATCCGCGCCTCGGTCAAGCGCCTGAAGCAGCTCGAAAGCATGCACGAAGACGGCAGCGTCGAGCACCTCGTGAAGAAAGAGGTACTGCAACTGACGCGCGAGCGCGACAAGCTGGAGCGCAGCCTGGGCGGCATCAAGGACATGAAGAACCTTCCCGATGCCCTGTTCGTCGTTGACGTCAGCTACGAAGACATCGCGATCAAGGAAGCGAAGATCCTGGGCATCCCCGTGATCGCCGTCGTCGATACGAACTGCTCCCCCGAGGGCATCGATTACGTCATCCCCGGCAACGACGACGCCATTCGGTCGATTCGCCTGTATGCCCAACTGGCTGCTGATGCGGTTCTGGAAGGACGCGCTTCCGCGCCCCACGTGGAAATGGACGACGAGTTCGTCGAGCTCGATGAAGAAGGCAACCCAATCAAGCGCAAGGCCGAGAAGCCCAAGGCCGATTCGAAAAAGCCCGCCCGCAAGAAGGTTGCCAAGAAAGTCGTCGCGCGCAAACCCGCTGCGGAACCGAAGCCGGAAGAAGCGCCCGCTGAAGACGTGAAGGCGTCCGATGCTCCGCAGGCGGAAGAGGCGCCCGCCGAGGAAACGGTCAAGGCCGATGAAGCCGCCCCGGAACAGGATGCGGCCCCGGCAGACGACACGGCCAAGGCTGAAGAGGCTGTTGCCGAAGAGGCTCCGGTGAAAGAAGAGGCCGTTGCCGAAGAGGCTTCCGAGAAGGAAACCGAGGCCGCCCCTAAAAAGAAGGTAGCGAAGAAGAAGACCGCCAAGAAAAAAGTAGCGAAGAAGAAGACCGCCAAGAAGTCTGCTACCAAGAAGGCAGCCGCCAAGAAAGACAGCGACGGCGACGACTGAGCCGGACTCGATTGAACAAGATAGCGGCGGGATGAATACCCGCCTGTGACCCAAGGAATTGAAGAGGAAAATGTCATGGCAGTAACTGCTGCACTGGTTAAAGAACTCCGCGAACGCACGGGCGCGGGAATGATGGAATGCAAGAAAGCACTGGTTGAGACCGATGGCGACATGGACGCAGCGGTCGAACTCATGCGCAAGACCGGCCTCGCCAAGGCGGACAAGAAAGCCAGCCGCGTGGCGGCCGAGGGCAAGGTCATGCAGGCCATTTCAAGCGACCGCAAGCGAGCGGTCATGGTTGAAGTAAACAGCGAAACCGACTTCGTGGCCAAGGATGCCAACTTCAACGCGTTTGCCGAGGCGGTCGCGCTCAAGGCCCTCGAGTCTGGCGTGGAGGACGTCGAGAGCCTGATGGCAGAGCGCCTGGATGGTTCTACCGTCGAAGAAGCGCGGCAGGCATTGATCGCGAAGATTGGCGAGAACATCCAGATCCGCCGCCTGGTCCGCAGCACCACCGAAGGCGCCCTGGGCGCCTATGTCCACGGCGGCAAAATAGGCGTCCTGGTCGAACTGGAAGGCGGCGACGAAGAACTGGCGCACGACATCGCCCTGCACATCGCCGCGATGAACCCCGAGTTTGTATCGCACGAGGACGTTCCGGCCGAAATCATCGCGCGCGAAAAAGACATCCTGGTCGCGCAGGCCGAAGGCAGCGGCAAGCCGGCCGAGATCATCGAGAAAATGGTCAGCGGGCGCTTGCGTAAACACCTCGCAGGCATCACACTTCTTGGACAACCTTTCGTCAAGGACGGCGACCTGACCGTGGACAAACTGCTTGGCCAGAGCGGTGCCTCCGTGAAAGGCTTCAAACGCCTGGTCGTTGGCGAAGGCATCGAAAAGAAGCAGGAGAACTTCGCTGACGAAGTGATGCAGCAAGTAAGTGGAAACTGACCAAGCCTATCAACGCATACTCCTGAAACTCAGCGGCGAAGCGCTGCTGGGCGGAGAAGACTACGGCATCGACCCGGTGATCATTCACCGCGTCGCCTCTGAGATCAAAGACGTTACACTGCTGGGCATCCAGGTCGCTGTCGTTATCGGCGCCGGAAACATTTTTCGCGGCGCCGGCCTCGCCCGCTCCGGCATCGACCGGGTCACTGCCGATCACATGGGCATGCTGGCAACCATCATGAACTGCCTCGCGCTGCAGGACTCCCTGGAGGGGATCGATTGCGACGCCCGCGTCATGTCCGCGATTTCAGCGCACGACGTGTGCGAAGACTACATTCGCCGACGCGCTGTCCGTCACCTCGAAAAGGGGCGTGTCGTGATCTGCGCCGGCGGTACCGGCAACCCGTTTTTCACCACCGATACGGCAGCCGCACTGCGCGCCATCGAAGTCGGCGCCGACATTGTTCTCAAGGCAACCAAGGTCGACGGGGTGTATTCCGCCGACCCGGTCAAGGATCCCGATGCAAAGATGTACACCGAGCTCGATTACGACTCGGTCATCGAGAGCAAGCTGGGCGTCATGGACGCCAATGCGATCGTGCTCTGCCGGGACCAGCAAATGCCAATTCGTGTATTCAACGTTTTCGGTGAAGGCAACCTCGCCCGGATTGTCAGGGGTGAAGCGATCGGCACACTCGTTTCCTGATCCGAAAACACGCGTAGAAAAGAAGGAGATCGCCATGCTTGCCGAGATTCAGAAAGACACCCGCAACCGCATGACCAAGAGCCTCGAAGCGCTGCGCCACGAACTCGCCAAGATCCGTACGGGTCGCGCGCACCCCAGCCTGCTGGAGCACGTGCACGTCGATTACTACGGCAGCGAGGTCCCGATCGGCCAGGCCGCCAGCGTGGCGGTCGAAGACGCGCGCACGCTCATGGTGACCCCGTGGGACAAGAACATGGTCAAGCTGATCGAGAAGGCGATACTGACCTCCGACCTCGGGCTCAACCCGTCCACGGCCGGCCAGGTCATTCGCATTCCCCTGCCCCCGCTGACCGAAGAACGCCGCCGCGACCTTGGCCGCGTGGTTCACCAGGAAGGGGAAAACGCAAAAATCGCGATCCGCAATATTCGGCGCGACGCCAACCACCACATCAAGGAACTGCTCAAGGAAAAAGAAATATCCGAGGACGACGAGCGCAGGGCCGAGGCCGACATCCAGGCCGTAACAGACGTTGCGGTCAAGAAGGTGGATGAAATCGTCGCCGAGAAGGAACAGGAACTCCTTGAGATCTGAACCAGAGCCCGTGCCGGCGCACGTTGCCATCGTGATGGACGGCAACGGGCGCTGGGCGGGACGAAGAAAGAGACCGCGCACCTTCGGCCACCAGGCCGGACAGAAAGCCTTGCGCCGGATTGTCGAACACTGCGGCCGCATCGGTGTGCAGCACCTGACCGTCTTCGCATTTTCCAGCGAAAACTGGAAGCGCCCGCAAAAAGAAGTCAGTCGCCTGATGGAACTCTTTCTGCACGCACTCGATAAGGAAGCGCTGGAGCTGCACGAAAACAATGTCCGCCTGCGCTTCATCGGGGACACCGGCCGGTTTTCGGAAGAACTGCAGAGCCGTATCGCGGAGAGCGAGCAATTGACCGCCGGCAACGACGGCCTGCACTTCAATGTCGCCGCCAATTACGGCGGGCGCTGGGATATTGCCAATGCAGCCCGCAGGATCGCCTGCGATATCGCGGCAGGACGCCTGCAGCCCGAACACGTCTCGGAGTCATTGTTCCAGCGCTACCTGTCGCTGGCGGAAGACCCGGACCCGGACCTGTTCATCCGTACCGGCGGCGAAATGCGCATCAGCAACTTCCTTCTGTGGCAGTCCGCCTACACCGAATTGTTTTTCACGTCCGTTCTGTGGCCGGACTTCGGGCCTGAACATCTCGACGAGGCCATCGCGTCGTTCCGCGCGCGGGAACGGCGGTTCGGGCTGACCGGCGAGCAGGCCAGAGACCGGCAGGGCTGAGCCAAATGCTGCGCACACGCGTCAAGACCGCCCTGGTTCTCTTGCCCGTCACGCTGGCGGTGGTTTTTCTGGCGCCGCCCACCGTGTTCAAGCTTGTTATCGGTCTCCTGATGGTCCTGGGAAGCCGGGAGTACGCGCGCATCAGCAGTTTGCCGACCAACGCGGCTTACCTGCTGATCGTGCTGCAGGCGCTCGTGATCGTCATGGTGTTGCTGAACTGGAATGCCGCGGCCGACGTGGCTACCGGGCTGCTGGCCGCAGGCTGCGTCCTCTGGCTGGCGCTGTTCTTTCGCCTCACGCTGTACGAAGAAGGAGCGACGCCCGACCGGATGTTCAGGGCGCTGGGCTTTGTCACTTCGCTGATCGCGCTGACGTTCTGCTTTTTCGCCCTGTCCTGGCTGCAGGAACAGGCGAACGGACCGTTTGTCCTGGCCCTGTTGATGCTCCTGATCGCCGCGGCGGACACCGGGGCCTATTTCTCAGGCAAGCAATTCGGGCGACACCGTCTGTCGCCCCTGATCAGTCCGAACAAGACCTGGGAAGGCGTTTACGGCGGCGCCGCGCTCGCGCTGCTCGCCGGCTGGCTCTGGGCGACGCTTACGCCGCTGCAGCTCGAACTCCCTGCCCTGCTCGTCATCTCCATCATCACGACGCTGGTTTCGATCGGCGGAGACCTGTACATCAGCATGCACAAGCGAACCGTCAAGCTCGATGACTCCGGAAGCCTGTTCCCGGGCCACGGCGGCGTGCTGGACCGCTACGACAGCCTGCTTGCCGGTGCACCGTTTTTCGCGCTGGCTTACGGACTGCTGGTGACATGAAGGTGCGGCGCATCTGTGTACTGGGTTCCACGGGCTCGATCGGCAAGAACACGCTGGACGTGATCGCGCGCAACCCGGAACGGTTCGAGGTCGTTGCGCTGACTGCGAGTCAGAACACGGAATTGCTCGCGCGGCAGTGCGCCCGCTTCAATGCCAGGCTGGCCGTCGTCGCCGATGCCTCCCGCGTACCGGCACTCAGACAGCAGTTACAGGAAGCGGGCAGCCGCGCCGAGGTCCTGGCCGGCAAAGAAGGCCTGGTGACCGTCGCCGGCCTGCCGGAAGTCGATACGGTCATGGCCGCCATCGTCGGCGCGGCCGGACTGGCGCCGACATTCAGGGCCGCTGAGACGGGCAAAAGAATACTGCTTGCCAACAAGGAGTCCCTGGTCATGGCCGGGCAGGTATTCGTCGCCGAGGCGAAGCGCAACGGAGCCCTCGTGCTGCCGGTCGACAGCGAGCACAACGCCATCTTCCAGTCGCTGCCGCCGGAATTCAGCGATGGCCTGGACGCTATCGGTGTCGAAAAAGTCATTCTGACAGCGTCCGGAGGTCCATTCCTCGACACGCCGGCCGAGGCGCTGCCGGCGGTCACGCCCGAGCAGGCCTGTGCCCATCCGAACTGGGACATGGGCCGAAAAATATCCGTCGATTCGGCCACGCTGATGAACAAGGGCCTCGAGGTCATCGAAGCGCGCTGGCTGTTCAATGCGCGGCCGGACCAGATCGAGGTGCTCGTGCACCCGCAAAGCATCGTGCATTCCATGGTCGCCTACCGTGACGGCTCGGTCATCGCGCAGTTGGGCACGCCGGACATGCGAACGCCGATCGCGAATGTGTTGGCCTGGCCGGACCGCATCGAGGCCGGCGTCAGGCATCTCGACCTGGCGCAAATCAACGACCTGTCTTTCTACCAGCCCGATTTCGTGCGTTTTCCCTGCCTGTCACTGGCCTTTTCCGCGATGCGGCAGGGCGGCGGCGCGCCGGCGGTATTGAACGCAGCCAACGAAGTCGCTGTCGAACTGTTCCTGGAACGCCGGATCGGTTTTGACCGCATCGCAGGCGTCGTCGAAGAGACACTGACACATGCGTCCTCGGCGCAACCGGGCAGTCTGGAAGAAGTCATGGAACAGGACCGCCTGGCGCGCAGCCGGGCATATGAATACGCGGCGAAGATTTCATGAATGAGATATTTGGATCCATCTGGTGGTTGCTGGTCACGCTCGGCCTGCTGATCACGTTTCACGAATTCGGACATTTCTGGGTCGCACGGCGCTTCGGCGTCCGCGTGCTTCGATTCTCAGTGGGTTTTGGCAAGCCGTTGTGGTCACGCACGGGACGGGACGGCACGGAATATGTCGTGGCCGCTTTTCCGCTTGGCGGTTACGTCAAGATGCTGGACGAACGGGAAACAGAAGTCGACCCCGCAGAGCGCAGCGAAGCATTCAACAACCAGCCGGTCGGCGCCCGTATCGCGATCGTCGCCGCCGGGCCGGCGTTCAACCTGGTGTTCGCCGTACTGGCGTTCTGGCTGATGTTCCTGGCCGGGATTCCGGAAACACGACCCCTGATCGGCAGCACCAGCGGTATCGCCGCCGAGGCCGGCCTGGAGCCCGGCGACGTGATTACCCAAGTGGACGGTGAGCAGACGCGGGCCTGGACGCACACCGTGCTTTCACTCGTAACCCGCGCTCTCGACCGCGAGGACGTGAGCGTAACCGTCGAGGACAGCAACGGGATCGAGACGCAGCACACCCTGCAACTCAGCCGGCTGGGCGGCGATTTCAGCGAAGAGCGGTTGCTCGAGGCCGTCGGCATCGAGCCCTGGCAGCTGCGGGTACCCGCCGTGGTCGGTACGGTCAGCGAGGACAGCCCCGCGCAACAGGCCGGGCTGCGCAGCGGAGATGTGATCAGGACGATCGCCGGCGAAGAGGTCACGGACTGGCGCCTGATCGGCCCGCTTCTGCAGGAGCACGGTCGTGCCGGCAGCCCGCTCGCCGTCGGTATCGAGCGCGACGGCGGGCGGCTTGAAGTGGATATCCTGCCGGCAGAACAGAAAGACGGCTGGTTCTCCAGCCGGCTGATCCTCGGTGTCAGCAACGACGGCCTGAGCAGCGCACAGGAAGCCGCGCTGCGGCGCGCATCCGTCCTTTACCGCCTGGGACCGGCCGAAGCGCTCCCCGCGGCTGTCCACGAGACCTGGCGGCTGGCAGGGTCGACGCTGGCGCTGCTCGGCCGGATGATTACCGGCAAAGCCTCGGTCAGCAACCTGTCCGGCCCGATCAGTATCGCCCAGTTCGCCAATTCTTCGGCCATGGCCGGTTTTTCGCAGTTCCTCTTTTTCCTCGGCGCGATCAGCCTCAGCCTGGGTATCCTGAACCTGTTGCCCATTCCGGTGCTGGACGGGGGCCATCTGCTCTATTACCTGATAGAATTGGTCAAAGGAAGCCCGGTATCTGAACAGGTTCAGATAGCGGGCCAATATTTTGGGCTGATTGCCCTGGCGGGCTTGATGAGCCTCGCTTTCGTTAACGATATTTTACGGCTGGTCGGATAGACTTCAGGCCCGTGGACGTCACGGGAGCCGTTACGGACCTGAACATGACGAAAAACAAGACGGCTGGCTCTTGCATGGCCCCGATACGCAACATTCTCGCCCTGGTTCTGCTGATCACTTTCATGGCCGGTGCGTCGCCGGCGCATGCAGCGCAGCCGTTCGTCATCCAGGACATCCGTGTCGAGGGCCTGCAGCGCATTTCCGAAGGCACGGTCTACAACTACCTGCCGCTGGACCGCGGCGACACGCTGAACGCCACCAGGGCGCGCACGGCGATTCGCGAACTGTACCGGACCGGTTTTTTTCAGGACATTTCCATGAGCCGCGAGGGCAACATCCTGGTCATCACCGTGCTCGAACGCCCGGCGATCTCCTCGGTGACGCTGAGCGGCAACAAGGCCATCAAGGAAGAAGACCTGAGGCGCGTGCTGAACGACATCGGCCTGTCCGAGGGCGAGGTTTTCGACCGCCTGGTGCTGGACCGCCTGCAGCAGGAGATGGTCAAGCAGTACTTCAGCCAGGGCCGCTACGCCGTCGAGGTCGATACGCGCGTGACGGAACTCGCGCGCAACCGTGTGCGCATCGCCATCGTTATCGACGAGGGCGAGGTCGCCAAGATCCAGCACATCAATATCGTGGGCAACGAGACCTACACCGACAAGGAGATCCGCAAGGCGTTCGAGGCGGATATCGTGCCCTGGTGGAAATTCTGGTCCAAGGACGGCCAGTATTCGCGTGAAAAGCTCTCCGGAGACATGGAGAAGCTGCGCTCCTACTACCTGGACCGAGGTTACGTGGATTTCAGCGTCGAGTCGACCCAGGTTTCCATCAGCCCGAACAAGCAGGATATTTTTATCACCGCCAACGTCGTCGAAGGCGACGTTTACGGTGTCGACGAAGTCCAGATCACCGGCGACCTGGTGATCGACGAAGGCACGCTGCGTCGCTTGATCGTCGTCCAGCCGGGCGAAATCTTTTCACGCAAGAAAATCGAGCAGTCAGTCGAGAACATCAACGCGATCCTGGCAAACATCGGATACGCCTTCTCCAACGTCAACCCGATCACCGACGTCGACCGGGACAACCGACTGGTGTCGGTCAACTTCTTCGTGGACCCCGGTAAGCGCGTCTACATCAGGCGCATCCATTTCGTCGGCAACTCCAAGACCAAGGACGAAGTGCTGCGCCGTGAAATGCGCCAGATGGAAGGCGCCTGGTTCTCACAATCGGCCATCGACCGCTCCAAGATCCGCATGCAGCGGATGGCCTACTTCGAAACCGTCGAGATCGAGACGCCCCCGGTTCCCGGCACCGATGACCAGGTCGACGTGATCGTGACCGTCGTCGAGCGCCCTGCCGGCAGCTTCACCATCGGTCTCGGTTATTCGCAGGTGCAGGGGCTGATCGCCTCGCTCAGCATTCAGCAGGAAAACTTCCTGGGCAGCGGCAAACGACTCGGACTGGGCCTGTCCCATTCCAGCATCATCAGCAGCCTGAACATCAGCTACGACAATCCTTACTGGACCGACGAGGGCATCAGCCGCGGTTTCTATGTTCGCTACCAGGAATTCGATCAGGGCGCCGCCAATATCTCGACCTTTACCAGCAGCGAGTGGGCGGTCGGCATGAATTTCGGCATTCCGATCACGGAGGTGGATTACCTGCGCTCCGGTTTGGGCTACCGCGATTCGAGCCTGAACATCGGTACGCTGGCCTGCGTCGACCGCGATCCGGAAACGGGACTCTGCAACGAGTTCGGACTTTCACCCCGTGTGGGCGACCCGCTGTCCTACGCGCTCGACGCCAACGGTGACAACATCCTGACGCCGGACGAGCGCGAATTCAACGTGATCGACTGGACCTTGAGCTGGACGCATGACAGCCGCAACCATTTCCTCAACCCGAGCCGGGGTTCCGCGCAGTCACTGACCCTGCAGACCGCTTTGCCGGGCAGTACCCGCCAGTACTGGAAACTGTCCTACCGGGGCGCCAAGTACTGGCCGATCTGGGCGGGCCTCGTGTTCTCGCTGCGCGGCACCATCGGTTACGGCGACGCCTACGACGATTTCGACGATACCTCGCTGGCCGAACCCGCGGGCACCGGGGAAATCATCGCGGGTGACTGCGATCCGACCGACGTGATGTACCTGGACACCGGCCTGCCGTTCTACGAGCACTTCTACAGCGGCGGCGTACGCGACCTGCGCGGTTACGACGACAACACGCTCGGCCCCAAGGACGCCTTCTGCCGCGCGGTCGGCGGCGACTTCAAGGTCGCCGGCGGGATGGAACTGGCATTCCCTACCCCGTGGGGCGCTTCGGGCACGCGCATCGCGGCATTCGTGGACACCGGTTACGTGTACGAGGACATCGACGCGTTCGACGCCAACAAGCTGAGGGGATCATTCGGTTTGTCGGTCACCTGGGAGGCGCCGATCGGACCGATCGTCATCTCTTACGCGTTTCCGTTCAACGATCAACCGGGTGACCGCACCGAGGACCTGCAGTTCTCCTTTGGCACGACATTCTGATTGTCAAAAAACGTCAACGCGCTCCGTAATTTGATGTAGAATACGGAGCATGTCGAGTTGTGTCCGAATAATTTGCGTATTACTGCTGTCGCTTGCCTGGGTCTCACCCGCGCTTGCGCAGCAGACTTTGCGTATCGGCTACGTAGACATGAAAGAGGTCCTCGACAATGCGCCGCAGGTCATCGCGGGGCGCGCCAAGCTCGACCAGGAGTTCCGCGATCGCAACGACGCGATCGAGCTTGACGAAATGCGCGCAGATTCACTTGAGCAGCGGCTCGGCCAGGGCGACGTTGACAGCGAAGACCGTATCCGGCTCGAACGCGACCTGCGCGAGCTTCGGCGCAGCGTCAGCCGGCGCAAGGAAGACCTGATGGACGAGCTGTCTTTCCGCCGCACCGAGGAAGTGCAGCTGCTGGAGGAACAGATCAACGTCGCAGTCCAGGAAATCGCGAGCCGCAACGGTTACGACCTGATCGTTTCCAGCCCGGTGATCTACGCCAGCCCGGCACTTGACATCACCGACCTGATACTCGAGCAACTCGAGGTGGAGTACGCCGCCGACCAGCTCGAGTTGGCGACCGACTGAACACAGGCCGCATGACCCAACCGAGACGAAGGCATCGCCTGTCGGAACTGGCCGAGCGTTTCAGCCTCGAACGGGGCCCAGGCGCGGATCCTGTCATCGAGGGCGTCGGCACCCTGGCCGGCGGCGGTGCTGCGGACATTTCTTTTCTCGCCAACCGGTCTTACGCCAGGGCGCTGCCCGAAACACGGGCCGGCGCCGTGATCCTGAAAGCGGAGGACATCGAAAACTGTCCGACCGCATACCTGGTCGCCGAGGATCCCTACCTCGCTTTCGCACGCATCGCGACGCTGTTCGATCCGCGCCCGGCACCTGCGCCCGGCACCCACGCCTCGGCGGTCGTCTCCGCCTCGGCGGTCCTGGGCGAAGGCGTCAGCATCGGGGCCAACGCGGTTGTCGGTGACGGTTGTGTCATCGGCGACGGCTGCGTCATCGGGCCCGGAAGCGTGCTGGAAAACGACTGCCGGCTGGGTGAAGCCTGCCGCCTGCACGCCAACGTATCCCTGGGCCATGGCGTCACGCTGGGCCGGCGCGTTATCGTCCATCCCGGGGCGGTCATCGGCGCAGACGGCTTCGGTATCGCCTTCGCCGGCGATCGCTGGGAGAAAGTCCCGCAAATGGGCAGCGTCGAAATCGGCGATGATTGCGAAGTCGGCGCCAATACCTGCATCGATCGCGGCGCGATCGAGAACACCGTGCTGGAGGAAGACGTGCGCGTCGACAACCAGGTGCAGATCGCCCACAACGTGCGCATAGGCGCCCACACGGCGCTGGCCGGCCAGGCCGGAATCGCCGGCAGCGCCACCATCGGCCGATACTGCCTGATTGCCGGCAATGCAGGAGTGGCAGGGCATATCTCGGTCGCCGACCGGACCACGATCGCCGCCCGCTCGACTGTTTTCCGCTCGATAACCAAGCCGGGAACAACGTGGTCCTCGCAAACACAGGCCCGGCCGATCCGGGAATGGCAAAAGAATTATGCCAGGCTGTTGAAGCTCGATGACCTGGCGCGAACCGTAAAACAACTCGAAAAGAGACTGGGGAAAGAAAAAGACGATGCATGAAAACGTACTGGAAAAACCGGTAGAAGCCGCGGAGATCGAAAAATACCTTCCGCACCGCTACCCGTTCCTGCTGCTGGACCGGATTATCAGCCTGCAGTTCGAACCGGAAAAGAAAATTCAGGCGCTCAAGAACGTTTCGAAGAACGAACCGTTTTTCAACGGGCATTTTCCCGACAACCCCGTAATGCCCGGGGTTCTGATCATCGAGGCCATGGCGCAGGCAGCCGGCATGCTCGCCAACCTGGACGCCTCGCTGCACGGCAAGACCGGTGAGCTCTATTACCTGGTCAAGGTCGATAAGGCCAAGTTCAGCAAAACCGTGATCCCGGGCGACCAGTTGATCCTCGAAGTGACGCAGACACGCATCCTGCGGCGCATGGGCTTCTACAGCTGCGAAGCCCTGGTGGACGGCCAGCGGGTCGCCTGCTGCGATATCCTGTGCGCGGGGCGTTGACCATGAGCAGCATCCATCCCACGGCTATCGTCGATCCCGCCGCGCAAGTGGCAGACGGCGTCGAGATCGGCCCCTACAGCGTTATCGGACCGCAAGTCTCCATCGCGGAAGGCTGCCGGATCGGACCGCACGTCGTTGTCACCGGGCGCACCACCATCGGGCGCGATACACGTATTTTCCAGTTCGCTTCCATCGGCGAAGAGCCGCAGGACAAGAAATATGCCGGCGAGGACACGGAGCTCATCATCGGCGAAAACAACACCATCCGGGAGCTGTGCACCTTCAACCGTGGCACGGCCCAGGGCGGTGGAAAAACCGTCATCGGCAACCACAACTGGATCATGGCCGCCGTGCACATCGCGCACGACTGCATCGTCGGCGACAACGTCATCATGGCCAACAACGCCTCGCTGGCAGGCCACGTCACGGTCCGGGACTGGGCCATTCTCGGCGGCTACGCGCTGATCCACCAGTTCTGCGAGATCGGCGAACACAGTTTCACCTCGTTCGCCAGCCACGTGAACCAGAGCGTACCGCCCTACGTCACCGTGGCGG
>Ga0180436_10003981_pt1 | contig 13425 bp, 11 predicted proteins | sample SS_ome_2_FD_132434 | JGI IMG/M metagenome (GOLD analysis project Ga0180436, IMG submission 132434) | Hypersaline lake sediment archaeal communities from the Salton Sea, California, USA - SS_3_S_2 metaG | ecosystem: Environmental > Aquatic > Non-marine Saline and Alkaline > Hypersaline >...
AGTGGGTGGTGAAGAAACTCGTTGACGACAGATAGTCGTGCTCCACGCTCCATCAGCCAGGCCGCCGCTCGCATATCTCGGGACATTGTATGCTCGTACGAGAGAGAGCCAGTATCCTCATATATGCCCAGCAATAGCAGTGTGGCCTCAATGCTGCTCAGTTTTAGCGACCGGGGAGAGATGGCTTCAATGAGAAGTGTGGTGGTGGCGCCTAGCGGCTCCCCGGTGTTACTCCAGTGGGAGGGCAGTTCACGGCTCAAGACGTGGTGGTCAATGATGTCGACCCGCAGATTCTTCGCCATCCCCCTGATCATATTGAGTCCCTGAGTGTCGACGAGGATTGCCCGTGTTATCTTTCCCCTGGGGCGCTCGTTCGCGTCTACAAGCGGCAGCTCGCTGCCATATAGCGCAATAAAATCAGCGCAGTTGCGGTTCACTCTGTGGGGCAGCACCGGCAACGCGCCAGGAAACAGTTTGCTCGCCCCCAGCAGGCTCGCAACGGCATCGAAGTCCGCGTTTTCGTGGGTTACGATTATCTCAAGATCGTCTTTATTCACATCTGACCAGCCCGTCAGTTCTTTAGAGCTCCCAAACTGATTATAGGCGGCCCACAGGTGAGGTCAAGCAGTGAGTATCACATTGCCAGGCGGGTGGCCTTCGGAGGAGTGCGCTGATGCTGTAGCTGTTCCCAGACTGGTTGAGGAAACTCTGTTCCACGCTCGACCGATGTGCCCTTGGATATTCAGCAGATCTCCCACGTTGACCAAAACAGGAGTGTGGCTATAATCGATCTATCAGATAAGATAAGGTACACGGAGGCTTACACGTGGAAAAATGGATTGATCTGCGAAGTGATACCGTCACCAAACCGACTCCGGCGATGTGGGAGGCTATGGCACAGGCCGAACTTGGGGATGATGTCTATGGTGAAGACCCCACCGTCAACCGTCTGGAGTTTATGGCTGCTGAGCGATTGGGCGCAGAAGCCGCTCTCTTCGTCACCAGTGGCACACAGGGCAACCTGGTTGCGGTCCTGACCCATTGCGGACGTGGCGCGGAGGTGATTTTGGGACAGCGCAGCCATACATTTCTTTACGAACAAGGGGGCATAGCTGCGCTGGGTGGGATTACGCCGTGGCCTATTCCCAATCAGGATGATGGGACGATGCTGTTGGATGATATCCGCTCAGCGATCCGGGGTGACAATATTCACTATCCGCGCACTCGTGCGATTTGCCTTGAGAATACGCATAACGTGTGCAATGGGACTCCTCTGACGCCGGAATATACGCACGCTGTGGCGGAGATTGCACGCGAGGCCGGACTCAAATTGCACCTGGACGGTGCCCGGGTGTTCAATGCTGCAGCAGCCCTCGCTGTCGATGTCAAGGATCTGGTTTGTGACGTGGATTCGGTTCAGGTGTGTTTGTCAAAAGGGCTGTGTGCGCCTGTAGGCTCGCTTCTTTGCGGCAGCGCCGGGTTCATCGCTGAGGCGCGACGTACCCGGAAGATGCTCGGTGGGGGCATGCGACAGGCTGGAATACTGGCAGCTGCGGGCATCGTAGCGCTGGATCAGATGGCTGATCGGGTTGGAGAGGATCACGTCCGAGCGCAGCGGCTGGCCGATGGGCTGGCCCGGATTCCGGGCATCGTGGTTTCACCCCCGGCGTCGAATATTCTCTACTTCGGTCTTGCGGAGGATGCACCGCTCACGCCTGAGGAGATTGTGGCCGGCCTGGAAGCCCGTGGTGTGCGAGTCTTGGGCCGGATCGGCGGGCGTTTCCGAGCCATCACTCATTACTGGATCAATGATGAAGATATCGATCACGCCGTGTCCGCTATGACGGAAGTGGTCGTTCTATAGATCGGCTGCAGGCACCCGTTCTCTGACGAGCGCCTTGACTTCCTCTGGGCTGCGAACTTCCAGTGTAGCCAGCGCCAGTTCTTGTGCCTCACGTGTGGTCAGCGCACGGATGATTTGCTTGGCAATTGGAATGGCCGGCGGATTCATGCTGAACTCATCAAGGCCCAGGCCCAGAAGAATCGGCACTGCCAGCGGCTCACCGGCCATTTCACCACACATGCCTACCCATTTGCCCTGCGCGTGGGCAGCGTTGATTACCATCTGTACCATACGCAGCACGGCCGGATGGAACGCATTTGCCAGGTCCGACACATGCGCGTTGGTACGATCAGCGGCCATTGTGTACTGGCACAGGTCGTTCGTGCCGATCGAGAAGAAATCAACCTCTTGGGCGAGCAGGTCTGCCGTAACTGCGGCAGCCGGTATCTCGACCATGATGCCGATTTCCATACAGTCAGTAGTTGGTGTGCCCTCAGATTCCAATTCCTGGCGGCATTCCTCTAAGATTGCGCGGCCGGCGCGTATCTCCTCCACTGTCGCTACCATTGGGAACATCAGCTTAAGGTTATGTCCGTGACCGGCCCTCAGCGCAGCACGCAACTGAGGCTTGAATAGCTCGGGACGAGCAAGGCACAAGCGCAGGGCGCGCAGGCCCAGGAACGGGTTCATCTCATCGGCCTGCGGCAGGTACGGGAGTTTCTTGTCTCCACCAATATCCAGCGTGCGCAGAATCACCGGCAGATCACCAAAGACATCGAGGATCGAGCGATAGGCCCGGAGTTGTTCTTCCTCATCTGGCAGGCTCTCTCGTTCCAGATATACAAACTCGGAGCGGAGCAATCCAACTCCCTCGGCCCCATCCTCCAAGGCTGCCCGTGCCAGCTCGACATTGCTCACATTGGCGGCGATCTCAACTGTGTGGCCGTCTTTCGTTGTGGCGGGCTCATGTGCCAACTTGCGCGCCTCTATCAGCAGTGTCCGGTTCTTCTCCTGTGCCATCTGGCATGCGGCAACGGTATCCAGGTCTGGTTCTATCAGGAGTGTCCCTGCATCTCCATCGACGATTACTGTAGTTCCATCAGGAATATCTAGTATTGCATCCCCGGCGCCCACCACCGCAGGCAATGCCAGGCCGCGCGCCAGAATCGCTGTATGTGAGGTGGCGCCTCCTGCAGCTGTGCAGAATCCGAGCACCAATGATTTGTCCAACATCACGGTATCTGATGGGGTGAGATCCTCAGCGAGGATGATCGAAGGAGCTGTGAGACCCTCAGCGGGTGAGTCGTCTACTCCACACAGGATGCGCAGGACGCGCTTGCTGACGTCACGAATGTCAGCTGCCCGGGCGCTGAGATACTCATCGTCGAGCGCCTCAAGCATCTGGGCGTACATTTCAGTGACATCAGTCAATGCGGTTTCGGCATTCTGATGTTCGGACTCAATCGCTTCCTGGACACCCTCCAGAAGTTCTGGGTCTTCCAGCATCATGGCATGGGCCTCGAACACCGCTGCTTCCTCTGCGCCCAACTCAGCCTCTGCCTTGGCCTGGATCTCAGCGAATTCGGATTTTGCCTGTGTCACCGCACGCTGAAAGCGCTCGAGTTCGGAGCTGTGATCTGTGATCGTGCAGCGTTCGAATGTTAGGTCTGTCTTGTGAAACCGGAAGGCCGGGCCAGTGACGATGCCGCGCGAAGCCGAAACGCCACGAATCGTCCTCATTCTGCCTCTCCGAAATTGCCCTCGATCAGAGCCTGCAGGGCAGCCAGCGCCGCATTTGCATCCTCTCCATCGGCACAAATATCGATCTCGGCTCCCTGGTTGATTCCAAGGGTCATGACCTTCAGGATGCTCTTCGCGTTAGCCGCTTTGCCATCGTGGCTGACGCTTATGTCGCTGTCGAATTGCTTGGCGGTCTTGACGAAAAGTGCCGCCGGGCGGGCATGCAGTCCCGAGCTATGGTTGACGGTTATCGTAATACCTGGCACAAGTTCCTCCTCACTGGCAAGACATGTACTATCTGGCATTCCACAGGCTTTGTTGTCTACGATGCTGCTATGTGTCTCTGATTACGCCGTGGATATCGGATTATTATGCCATGCCCCGAGTTTGTGTCAAGCCGTCTCGTACATCCACACATCTGAACAGTTGATACTACTTACTCTCTGATCGGCGGAAGACTTCTCGCCCAGCGACGAATGTCTGTACAGGATTATAATCGGCGCCAAGAATCACGATATCCGCATCGCACCCTGGTGACAGGCGTCCCTTGTTGAGCCCCAAAACATCCGCGGGGACGGCGGTGGCTGGGATTAGAGCTTCCGATAACGGTATATTGAGCAGTTCTATGAGAGTGAGAACTCCTGTGTCGAGAAGTGCATGCGCGCCGGCGATTGTGCCGTCGGCCAATCGACACGATCCATGGCTGACAAACACCGGTTTGTGCTCCCATTCGTATTGGCCATCCGGAAGTCCCGCCAGTGGCGATGCATCACTCACCAAGGCCACTCGCTCCAACCCTTTGGCTCGCAGCGCAATAGCCAGGACTGCGGGGTGGATATGCAGTCCATCAGCGATCAATTCTGCCACGATCTGGTCGAAAAAAAGAACTGCTCCAACCACCCCGGGCTTCCGATGGTGCATCGGGCGCATCGCGTTGAATGTGTGAGTGCTGTGATTCAACCCCAGTTTTACGGCGCGCTCTACATCCTCGAAGCTTGCGTCTGAGTGTCCAATACTGGGGATGACGCTGTTCGCCAGGAGACGTGGGATGTAGTCCATTGCGTCACCGATCTCCGGTGCGAATGAGACCATACGTATGGCGTCTCGCGTCGTTGCCTGGAGCGACCGGAATGCTTCCCACGAGAGCGGTTCGAACCATTCTCGAGTGGCCATACCCGGCCGTTCTGTTGAAAGGAAGGGACCCTCAAGATGAATGCCAGCGCATATTGCGCCTTCTGGCGGGGATGTGAGCACTTCGGCCATCGTGGCCAGTCCGGTGACGGTCTCTTCGCGCGGCAGAGTCAGCGTAGTTGCTAGGAAGGTAGTCACGCCAAAGGCGGGAAGCGCCTGTATTACGTCAGCGAGTTCATACCCCATAGCATCGTAGCCCAGTGCGCCATGGATGTGGAGGTCGATGAGCCCGGGCGCGACGATCTGCCCCTGTGCGTCGACGATCTGAGCGTCGGTTGGAATAGTTACCTCACGGGTTAGGCCTACCGTTTCAATCGTGCTATTTCTGACCAACACGACGCCTGGTGCGTAAACGGTATGCGGTGCGTAAACGTGTCCATTGGTGATTGCGAGCAACGAATCTGCCATAGATCTACTCCAATGCTGTGACCGGCCTGGCTGGTCGGACTGGTTTTATGCGATGACGAAATATGCTATAATTCCTATGCATGATCAGACGAAAGGTCCAATAATGCAAACAGAAATCGATGGATTTCTCGATTTCATCATTGTTGAGAAAGGGTACTCAAGGCATACGCACGCCGCCTATCGGAATGACCTGGCACAGTTCCTGGATTACCTCATAGGGTCAGGCGTTGTCTCCTGGGCATCCGTTTCTCGAAGATATCTCTCAGATTACGTATTATACCTGAGGGAACGCGGGTATGTCCATTCGACGGTCGCGCGCAAGATGGCTGCAGTCAGATCTTTTTTCAAGTTCTTGGTCGCTGATGGCATTTTGCTTGAGAATCCCACCGATGCAGTTGAATCCCTTCAGGTAAAGAGACGACTGCCCCATCCGCTGAGCCCCACCGAAGTGGCCCAGCTTCTCCTGGAGGCAGGCGCGTCTCACGATCCCCGGTCACAAAGAGATTCGGCGATACTGGAGCTTATGTATGCAACAGGAATGCGGGCCAGCGAGGTGATTAGGCTGAGAATCGACGCAATCGATCTTGATGAGGGGACAGTCCGCTGTATCGGCAAGGGTGACAAAGAACGGATCCTGCCGCTCTATGAACGGGCTATTTCGATCATCGAGGTGTATCTTGAGCGGGGACGCCCCGGGCTGCTGAAGGATGGTGAGTGTGAGACGCTCTTCCTCAACCATCGCGGGAAGCCGTTGAGCAGACAGGGGCTGTACCTCATCGTCAAAGAACATGGCGCCGCGGCGGGAATTCGGCGTAATGTGACGCCTCATATGCTGCGTCATTCATTTGCCACTCATCTGCTCGACGGTGGCGCTGGTTTGCGTGAGGTACAGCACTTGCTCGGACACTCAAGTATTTCGACGACTCAGATCTATACAGAGGTCTCTACCCGTCGCCAGCGAGCTGTGTATGATCGCGCACATCCTCGCGCATAGACAGCTGAGACTGCAATCGTGAGGGGCGTTTCTGGCTATCCGGTCGGTGCTTAGGCTTGGCAATAGCACGGGAGGGAATGATATGACCGAGTTTTTCTCTGAGACGGACTTTGAGACCGCTGCAGATGTTATCAGAGGCAAGACAGCGCTGCACCCGCGTGTCGGCATGATCCTTGGGACAGGGCTGAACCCCATGGCCGACGCCGTTGTAGAAGGGACCATCATCCCCTACAATGAGATCCCACATTTTCCACGCCCAACCGTCGAGGGGCATCAGGGGCGGCTGGTGATAGGAATGCTCGAAGACCAACCCGTAGTCATTATGCAGGGGCGCGCTCACTACTACGAGGGATACTCTATGGCTGAGGTGACCTTCCCGGTGCGAGTGATGCAGGTCCTGGGTATTGAAATCCTGATCGTGACCAACGCAGCCGGTGGACTCAGTGCCGACTTTCGAGCGGGTGATGTGATGCTTATCGACGATCATATCAACTTGATCGGTATGGGGGGGGCGAGCCCGCTCAGAGGGCCGAATCTGGACTCCTTCGGACCGAGGTTCCCTGATATGTCTGAGCCATATGATGCTCAACTCCGATGTCTGGCTCAGGAAGTCGCGCAGGATGCACGAGTACCGCTTCAGCACGGCGTGTACATATGTCTGGCCGGGCCAAGCTTCGAGACGCCCGCCGACCTGCGTTTCCTGCGTGGGATTGGAGTGGATGCTGTCGGAATGTCGACTGTGCCGGAGGTTACCGTGGCCAGACACTCGGGAACGCGTGTCCTGGGGCTGTCGGGTATCACTAACATCGCTGTGGTTGATGGCCCTCCTGTTGGTGAGACGACCCACGAGGAGGTTCTTGAGGCAGGGATGCTCTTGGTGCCGCGTATGATGCAGATCATCCGCGGAGTTTTGAGGCAGTTATGACTATACCGCTCCAATGGCTTGCCGACAACGTATGGATATTCTACGTTGCTTGTGTCATCGGTGCCCTTGTCTACCTCGTTCAGGCGCTCTCTGCCCAGCGTGAGCTGCGTTTGGCAATGTTCTCCCTGGAGCGTGATCGCGCTCGCTCGCGCATTTTACAGTCCTGGATACTGGTATGCATCTTTCTTGGTCTGGGTGTGCTTATCTACTTTTTGACCGTTCAGGTTCTGCCTGATATATCCTTTGGCATTCTTGAAGAGGCTACCGTGACTCCGGAACTGACTTCTGGAATCAATCCGCCAACCTCGACCCCGACCTCGATGCCCGCTGCGGAGGTCATTGTCGATACCCCGGTTCCACCCGGAGAAGGGGATAGCGTGGAGACTGTGCCGGAAGACGCCCAGAATCCGGTACCCACAGTCGCACCGACTGAAATTCCTGATGCTGCCCCGACTGACACGGTCGTGGCGTCGGAGATTGGGGTGTCCGGAGAAGTTCGTGTTCAGTTTGGGGATTTTTCCAGACTTGTTGGGTTCAGCCTTCCCACGGCTGAGGTCGGGAGTGGCGAGGCGTTGCCACTTACCCTATATTGGGAGGCGCTGCAAACGCCGCAGCAGGGTTACCTGGTGTTTGCCCATTTGCTCAGTACTGATGGACTCCTGCTTGCTCAGCACGATGGCGCCCCGGCGGGTGGGACGCGACCAACGGATGGGTGGAACGCTGGCGATTCAATCGTCGATCTGCATACGTTGGTTTTCCTGGAGCCAGACTATGTTGGTGAGGCGATTATTGCGGTCGGTCTCTATGACCCTGCTGTTGGACGGCTCCTGGCCGATTCTGGTGATGATAGTGTCGTGTTGCCCGTTACAGTGAATATCAGCGCCCGCTAATACGCCAGCGAAACTCTGGAGGTCTGATCCTTAGCCAGGCTACCACCAGGGCAGGAAGAAATTGCGGGTCTCGCAGCCAAGCCCTTCATATTCGACAAATACATCAATTTCGACCGATTCACCGGGTTCGGCCGTGGGTGCGACATAGAAGCTCTGGCTCGAAAACCCGTTTGTATCGGTCGGCAGCATCTCCAGTGTCTGGTCGCCCGTAGGGTAGTGGATGACCATACGCACGGTCGCATTTTCCACCGGTTCAGTCTGCGGGTCGGCTACGTAAACGAAGACAGTTTGTTGTTCCCCCTTGCCGATGATAGCGTGTCGCATGGTTACATTAGCCATGAGCCCGGCAACCGACACAGTGGGTTTCGCAACTCCCTCCTGCCCGGGAACTCTGCCCTCTGGCTGGAGATACTGCTGTGAAACTCTGAACTGTTCAATGTAGATATCACCCAGATCGGTCAACGCCATCTGTGGTTCAGAATCCGGATGCCATTCCATGCGTGCGCGCTGGAAATATTGAACTACACACCCGTCTTCGAACATGAATTCCGAACGTGGATACCCAAATACATCCAGGCCACCGTTCTCACGGAAGAACTGCAGAAAGTCGAATGAGACGACGTGCCCTGTTTCTGGGAAGTAGTGGTGAAAGGCACTGTTGAAGGCTGGAATATCTTCGGACACGGCTGGAGGGAAGTTGTTGAATCCAAGCTCATCTCCGAGCAGCCCTTGCTGCACGCGATACGGTTCAAGGTTTTCTGGATGCATCTCAAAGCGTGCCCGCTGGAAATACTGAACCTTGCGCCCTAGAGCGGTGTCGAAGAAGGACTGCGATCGCGGATACCCGAAAATTTCAAGCCCCCCGTGGGAATTGAAGTAAGTGAGGAACTCAGCACACACATACTGGCCCGTCTCGGCAAAGTACTCGCATTCCGGATAATCGCCCGGGTCGTTATCCGCGTATGCTGGGGTAGCAGCGCCCCCGAGTATGATTGCTGCAATCGTCAGCGCCACACAGAGATACGCATATCTCATTTTTCACTGGTCTCTCATCGAGTACATGGTGCTTGGTGGACGCAAGAACTTCTCCAATCGGTACGAAGAAGCCCAATGCAGATATTCTACACTACTCTGGTAGATTGTGCAATACCTATGAACAATATGAGGCAAATCTAGCGATATCGCCAGGGCAGGCAGAAAGAGCGGGCGATCTGGAATCGCCCGCTCTTTCTGATTCTGTGATGGAGTGCTGGCTCTGTGCCAGCCTCTGCTATTCCCTGCTGCGCAGCAGAGGAAACAGGATCACTTCACGGATCGATGGGTTATCGGTGAGAAGCATCACAAAACGATCGATGCCCATGCCGAAACCGCCGTTCGGCGGCATGCCGTATTTCATTGCTCGCAGATAATCCTCGTCCATCAGGTGTGTTTCTTCGTCATCGGAATTGTAGAGTCTGCCCATGTCGAGGAATCGCTGTTCCTGATCAAAGGGGTCGTTCAGCTCGGTGAACGCGTTGCCCATTTCCATCCCGGCGATGAAGTACTCGAAGCGCTCGACGTGTGTTGGGTCATCATCCTTGGCTTTTGCCAATGGCGAGATGTCCCGTGGATAATCCATTATGAAAGTCGGCTGGATCAGCGTCTCTTCCACTGCGTCAAGAAGTCCTTTGTCAATAAGGAATCCCCAACTTGCACCGGGATTGGCCGGTAATCCCTTGTCCCTCATAGCCTCCGCAAGTTCCTTGGCCGTGGGATACTTGACGTAGTCGATCCCGGTGACCTCAATGGCTGCCTGTCTCAATGTCACGCGCCGCCATGGAGGTGAAAGGTCGACCTCGTTACCCTGATACTGGATAACCGGACTTCCGGTGACTTGTTCCGCGACGGTGGCGAGCATTTCCTCACACAAATCCATCACGTCGTGATAGTCGAAGTAGGCCGCGTAGAACTCCAGCTGGGTGAATTCAGGGTTATGCCGGTTGGATACACCCTCATTGCGAAAATCATGGCCGATCTCATACACGCGATCGTACATTCCGACCAGGAGGCGCTTTAGATACAACTCAAACGCGATTCGGAGGTAGAGATCCTGATGCAGTTGATTGTGATGTGTAACGAAGGGCCGAGCTGCTGCCCCTCCGTATACGGGTTGAAGTATTGGGGTCTCAACTTCGAGGAACCCTCGATCGTCCAGGAAGCGGCGCAGAGACTGGATTATCCGGGCCCGCTTGCGGAAGATCTCCCGGACTTCTGGATTGCTGGCCAGGTCTGCGTATCGCTGCCGGTAGCGCTCCTCGGTGTCGGAGAAGGCCGAGAACTTGCGTATCTCGCCGTCGACTTCCTTCTCTTTGGTCACTGGCAAGGGGCTGATTGCCTTTGTGATCAGCCGGAGTTCGCGTGTCCGTACGCTGATCTCACCTGTGCGCGTGCGCATCAGCGTGCCCTGTGCCTCGACAAAGTCACCCAAATCGAATTCCGATCTAAAGAGATTGTACGTTTCTTCGCCGACATCCTGAACGCGGACGAAGAGTTGGATGGAGCCAGTGCCGTCTTCCACGTGGGCAAAGGAAACTTTGCCCATCACTCGCATACTCCGCAGCCTGCCAGTTACGGAAACCTCAGGGCCCAAGACGGCACCATCTTCCTGTTCGGCTTCTTGTTCAGCTGCGTTGTAAGCCGAGTGAGCCTCGGCAATGGTGTGCGTGCGCGTGACTCGGTGGGGATAGGGGTCAACACCCGCGGCGCGCAGACGCTCTAGCTTCGCGACGCGAAGCTGCTCAAGTTCAGTCAAATCCATCCATGCCTCCTGATTCTCAGCAAGAAACAAGCCCACGCAGTCTGCATCGATTACGCTGCATGGGCGATGAACTCTTTGGGGATTGTTTGCTCGCCTAGCGTATCTCGATGATCTTGAAGGCGAGTATACCTGCCGGGGCATGAACTGCGGCTATATCTCCGACTTTCTTGCCCAGCAGTGCGCGCCCCAGCGGGGATTCGTTTGAGATGTGACCACTCGCAGGGTCCGCTTCGGCAGATCCCACGATAAGGTAGGTCTCGGCCGGCTCGTCACCTTCGGCAATTGTGACTGTACATCCCAGGCCGACTATCTCGCGTGAGCTATTACAAGAGTCGATAATGACGGCTGTGCCCAACATTTGTTCCAGGGCAAGAATGCGCCCTTCAACAAATGCCTGTTCGTTACGGGCATCCTCTAGCTCTGCATTTTCGAGGATATCCCCCTCGGTGAGAGCTTGATGCAGCCGGTTGGCAACCTCCTTGCGTCGAGTGGTACGCAAGAAGTCCAGCTCAACTTCCAGCTTCTGGTATCCTTCTTGAGTTACGAACGTCGGTTGTGTGGTCATCAGCTCTTTCCTGAGTGGGTAAGTATTGAGCCTGTTTCCAGAGCACACGTGTTACTCACGTAACAGGCGCACTCAGAAACAGGCCGCGGCGGTAAGTTGAATTTGCCATTAATCAAGAACTGAGAGATGTAGGCTCTCAGTTCTCCAGTTTAAGCGACATTATTATACTCTAATATGCCCAGTTTGTAAAGCATCTTGCCCTATGCTATAATCAGTGTTTCGAAGTTCTACCTTGGTCTGCCCATTGGCAAGGCAGGATCCTCCAAAGGAGATAGTGGACAATTCCTATGCTTGATATTGAGCTTATTCGCGAGAAGCCACAGCAGGTGAAGGATGCGCTCCAGACAGTCAATGCTGATCCGGCATATGTCGATACGGTAGTCGCATTGGATGTTAGGCGACGTGAGGTACTGACCCGAGTTGAGACGCTGCGGGCTGAGAGGAATCGGGTTTCCAAGGAGATTGGACGTTCCTCTGATCAGGATGAACGCCAGACGCGTATCGCACAGATGCGCGAAGTGGGCGATCAAATCTCTGATCTGGAGCAGGAGTTGCGCGAAGTCCAGGAAGAACTGGATGCGATGATGTTTATTATACCGAACACCCCACATCCAAGTGTGCCGGTGGGACCGGATGAAACACACAATGTTGTAGTTCGTCAGATCGGGGATCAGCCTGCGTTTGATTTCGAGCCGCTGCCGCATTGGGATCTGGGACCGGAGCTCAGTATCATCGATTTCGAACGTGGTGTGAAGCTTTCTGGCAGTCGATTCTATGTTCTCCGGGGCAGCGGTGCACGCTTGCAGCGCGCTATGATCTCGTGGATGCTTGACGTGCACACGCGCAGCCATGGCTATACGGAGATTTATCCCCCGTACATTGTCAAGGAACAGTGTATGTGGGGAGCTGGCCAGATGCCAAAGTTCATCGACAATATCTACCGGGATGTCGAGGATGACCTCTGGCTGATCGGGACGGCTGAGATCCCGCTGACGAACCTGCACCGCGATGAGATACTCGATGGCGAGGAATTGCCGCTGAACTACGTTGCCTACACCGCGTGCTTCCGGCGTGAGAAGATGAGCGCCGGGCGAGACGTGCGGGGTATCAAACGTGGTCATCAGTTCGACAAGGTTGAGATGTACAAATTCGTTGCACCTGAGACCAGCTACGAAGAGCTGGAGAAAATGCTCGATGATGCACTCGACATGTGTCGTCTGCTCGAGTTGCCTCACCGCGTCTTGGAGCTCTGCACGGGCGACCTGGGTTTCACTGGCGCTAAGAAGTACGATGTGGAGGTGTGGGCTCCAGGATGTGGTGAATGGCTGGAGGTCAGCAGCGTCAGCAACTGCGAGGCGTTCCAGGCGAGGCGAGCCAATGTGCGCTACCGGCCTGAACCTGGCGCGAAGCCACAATATGTGCATACCCTGAATGGTTCGGGCCTGGCATTGCCGCGCATGATGATTGCGGTGATGGAGAACTATCAACAGGCTAACGGAACTATCGTTGTGCCTGAGGTTCTGCGTCCGTGGATGGGCGGAATCGAGGTCATTGGAGCTGACTAGAATTGACACATGGCGTCTGGCGTGGTAGAATGCTGGGCGTCGGGGGAGTGCCCCGGAACCGGAGGGATGGCCGAGTGGACTATGGCGGCGGTCTTGAAAACCGTTGTGGCCTTCACGGGTCACCGGGGGTTCGAATCCCTCTCCCTCCGCCAGGGATTATTCTTTACAGCTAAATTGGTTGTATATGGGGAGGTGCCAGAGTGGACGATTGGGACCGCCTGCTAAGCGGTTGTGGGGCTTAAAACTCCACCCAGGGTTCGAATCCCTGCCTCCCCGCCTTTTCTCCTTCTCTTCTAATGCCGTCTGGGTTCTGGCCCGTCAGCCAGAAAACCGCAGGCGGCGTTTTGGTTTTGTTGCCCTCGGCCAGGACGGTTTCCAACATCGGAGACTGTGTGAAAACTAGCAACGGTTAGAGCCGGATCTCACTTCCTTTGGGGTCAAATCGGGAAGGTGACAGAGTCCGAATCGAATAACACTGTCGCGTGCGCAAAAAAGACACAGTCCGAG
>Ga0180436_10003982_pt1 | contig 13424 bp, 8 predicted proteins | sample SS_ome_2_FD_132434 | JGI IMG/M metagenome (GOLD analysis project Ga0180436, IMG submission 132434) | Hypersaline lake sediment archaeal communities from the Salton Sea, California, USA - SS_3_S_2 metaG | ecosystem: Environmental > Aquatic > Non-marine Saline and Alkaline > Hypersaline > Sediment...
CATCGACCTCGTCGGGCGACGGCCTGCCGTACGGGCCGTTTGAACCGGAGACGGGCGATCTTGGCTCTCGTTTCACCGGCGGCTGGATTCCTCTATCGCCCAGCTACGCACTCTCGTATCTGGGAAGCGTCCAGGATTCGGGTGCGCAGGTTGCTGCGCGGTTTTCTGGAGGAAGAGACCGCTTCAAGCACTCAGATGGAACGTTCGACCTGGACAAGTGGAAGGCCCGGATCGACAACTGGGAAGGCACCGACATCGATGAGTTCATCGACGACGGCACCATCCTGGTGCACTTCCTGATAGACGAGCCCAAGTGTGTTGAATGCTGGGGCGGTGAAGTCATTCCCAATGACGTCCTCGACGAGATGGCGGCATATTCCAAGGAGCGGTGGCCTTCGCTGGCGACTGCGGTGCGGGTGAGCCCGACCTGGTTGCGAGATCATGCCGGTGGACAGAATGAAGCCTGGCCGGACTGGGAATGGACCTACCTGGACACGGCGTGGACCCAGTACTCCGCTCGCAAGGGCGACATCCTGGAACATGCGATCGAGGAGAACGCCGTCGCTGTCGAACAGGGACTCGGCCTCATTGTGGGGCTCAACGTCATCACCGGTGGTGACGGTTCATCGGGAATCCCCTCCTACCGCAGCGGGGCCTGGATGATGTCGCCCGCGGAGCTCAACACGTATACCAGGACCCTGATCGACAACACATCTGCTTGCGCCTTCATCATGTGGCGCTACGACTGGGATGACGTCACCTACTTCGAACGACCGGAGATCCGCCAAACCATGGATCAGCTGGCTGCCTATGCCGCCGACAGCCCGCAGGGCCCGTGCTCCCGACGGGACGGTACGGGGCCACGCTTCTACGACCTGTCCGGCACTGTGTTCGCCCAAGACATCCTGTGGTTGGCCGAGCAAGGAATCACGTCCGGATGCAATCCTCCGGCCAACGATCGATTCTGCCCCGACAAAGAAGTAACCCGAGGGCAGATGGCCGCCTTCCTAGCGAGAGCGCTCGACCTGCAAGACGATGGCGGAGGCAACAGCTTCATCGACGACAACGGATCCATCTTCGAGGACGACATCGCCAAAATCGCCGCGGCCGGCATAACCAGCGGATGCAATCCCCCGGTCAACGATCGGTTCTGCCCCGACGAGGAAGTAACCCGAGGGCAGATGGCCGCCTTTCTGCGCCGGGCGACGCCCTAGGGGTCCGGCGCTCGACGTAAGCGGGACGAATTCCTGGTCGTGAGCCGTTGACACCGCCGCACAAGGGATCGATGATCGGTTGTGTGACTATGGCTACTCTGCCGACGGAACAGAGCACAGGCCCCATGAGCATGCGGCGCATTGCATTTGTTTTGTTGCTGGCCACCCTGCTGACGATCCCGTTGGAGGACGTCTTCCAGGTTCCTGTGATCGGCACCTTGGCCAGGGTCTTTGGCATCGCCGCGTTTGCGGTTTGGGGCTTGTCGGTGTTCGCCGCGGAAGGCATGCGACGGCCTACATACTTCCATCTGTTTGCATTGGGCCTGGTGGCCTGGGTTGGCTTCAGCCTTCTCTGGTCGTTCGACCCCAACTCCACACTCATCAATATCGAGACGTTCCTCCAGCTGTTCACGCTGTCGCTGGTGGTGTGGGACCTGTGTGACTCGAGACGCACCCTCAACGCTGCGATTCAAGCCCTGGTCGTCGGGATGTGGCTTGCCTCAGCCAGCCTCTTCCTCAACTTCGCTCGCGGCATCGAATCTCACTACGGGCGCTTTTCCGCTTCGGGAGCCGACCCCAACTACATGTCGGTGATGCTCGCTCTGGGCATCCCGCTGGCCTGGTACATGGTTACCAACACAAGGCACAGGAGCCTCCGATTCCTGAATCTCCTGTACATACCAGCGGCCGTCCTGGCAATGGGCTTGACCGGATCGCGCGGAGGATTCCTCGCGGGATTCATAGCTGTCGTCTATCTGACGATTGCAGCCGGGCGTCGGCGCCTTGGTGGACTCATCGTGCTGCTCATCGCCGTGGCGGCAACCGTGCTTCTGGTCTCGGTGATCGTGCCCGACGGCGCAGCCGAGAGAACGGTGAATCTCGACGACGAAGATGCCCTGAACGGCCGGGTCGGCATCTGGATGGACGCTTGGGATGCGTTCGTCCAATACCCGGTGTCGGGCGTAGGAGCCGGCGCCAGCCGCGCAGTCCTGCCTACAGGCAACGTGCCGCACAACGTTGCGCTCACAGTGATCCTTGAACTCGGCATCATCGGCCTAGCCCTTGCTGCCGGGTTGGTGGCAACGGCGTTGCGATGGTCCAGGTTCCTCACCCCGTGGGATCGCCAGATGTGGTGGTCGGTGGTCGGGATCTGGGCAGTCGGTTCCATTTCCCTGAATCTCGAGACCAGGAAGCTGACCTGGGTGATATTCAGCCTTGTGCTGGCAGCAACGGCGGTGGCCCGCGAGTCGCTTCTTGCCACGCCAGATGAAGGCGACTCCTCTCCTCGAAGGTCGCTGACGCCCTTGCGGTAGCTCACAGCGGGCAATCCAGCGGGACACTCTGGCGCAGGCAGCCGCTATTTGTGATGCGCCCGGCGCGGGAGCGCAAGCTGCGCCAGTTGGAACGCCTCGCGCGCCACCGATCGACCGCCACCGAACCACAACGATCCAAAATACGTGACGACCCCCAGGGTCACCAACAGCACGACTCGCCACAGAAGTGGAACATCGGCAACGGCGAGTTTGGCGGCGAAGACCACCGCCGTCATAACGCCACTTGCGAATAGGGCAGGCCCGATCTGGCGTAGATACCGAGCGACGCTCAGGCTGATCAGCCGGTGGACCCAGAACAGCCACACGGGAGCCATGACCGAGGTAACGACGACAAAGGCAACAGCTACGGCAACGACTCCCCGGCGGGCGACGATGGCGAAAGCGCCCACTAGGAGAACCGCCGTTATACCCATGATGATGAGACGCCACGAGGGTTTGCCAAGCGACTTCATCACGATGTTGTTGACAAAGAGGATGGACTGGAGCAGCCCGGCGACAGCCAGTACTCGCATCACCGGAACACTGTCGTCCCACTGGCTTCCGAAGATCAGTCGGGTTGCTTCCGGGGCCACCGCGATCAAACCGGCAAACAGCGGAAACGCGGCGACACCGGTCAGTCTGATCGCCTTGTAGTAGGCGTTCTGGACTCTTGGCAGGTCCTCCTGGATGCGGGAGAGGATCGGGAAGGCAACGCTGCCGATTATGGAAGTAGTGATGTCGATCAGCAGTTCAAGCAATCGATAGGCAATGACGTAGATGCCGAGCGAGGTAGCTCCAAGAACCGAGCCGACGATCAGCTTGTCGATTCGTGTGTTGGCAAAGCGAAGCAGGCGGTAGCCGACGACGTTGGCTCCAAAGGACAGCAGATCACCGACGTGTCGCCGTGAGAAGCGAAATCTGGGACGCCACTTGCAGGCAATCCACAACGCAATCGTTCTGACGATCTCGAAGGTGAGCAACTGGGCAACGAGGCTCCACACGCCGAATCCGGCGCCAGCGGCGGCAATCCCAACGACGCCGCCGACAACAACTGCCACCAGCGTTGTCACCGCCAAGCTGGCGAAACGTAGCTCTCGCGTCAAAATGGCTTGCTGCACACTGCCGAGCCCGGCGAAGACCAGAGTGGCGCACAGCGATGCGAGTACCGGAGCCACTTCCGGCTCGTTGACCAGTGCGGCAATCAGCCACGAGGAAGCGCCCAGTGACACAGCAAGCAGCACGCCGACGCTCAAGCTCAGCCAGAAGGCGGTATCTAGATGGTCGGCGTCGAGATCCGGCCGCTGCACGAGCGCATCAGCCAGCCCCTGCTCCGCTACGAGTCTGGTCAGAGCGGTGAACACAGAGGCCAGGGCGACAATGCCGAATACTTCGGGGGTCAGGAGCCGGGAGAGAACGGCGAATACCGCCAGCGTCGCCAGTTGGTATCCCCATTTGGCGGCCGCCGACCAGAAGACTCCTCTAGCCGCCTGCTCGCGAAGGTTCATTTCGCCCAACACTCCGACATCATACGGACCGGAGCCGAAATCCTTGGCTCGGGTTGCCGACTTCCCATGCCGCCCGCTCCATCACGGACCGGAGCCGCCCCCGAACGCCAGCTCCAGATAACGATCGGTGGCGACATCAAGCTTGTATGCATGCCAACTCTCCGGGGGTGGCGGCGAGATATCACCAGCAAGCCCGGCAGAGATCGCCTCGGCCAGGGCCGGGACATCGCCGACTGCGACCAGCTTGCCGTAACGTCCGCCCCGAAGGATCTCATCTGGCCCGGAAGGGCAATCGGTAGAGACCACGGGAGTTCCGCAGTACAACGCTTCGATGAGCACCGTGGGCAGCCCCTCCCAGAGCGAAGACAAGACGAACAGCGACGCCCGGGACAGATAGGCATACGGGTTGTCGACAAAGCCGGGCAGGGCAACGTCGTCCTCGAGACCAGCGGCTGCCACGACCTCCTCGAGATTGGCACGCTCGGGTCCTTCACCCAGAATCATCAGGCGGGCAGGGGTACTTCGCCTCACCGCTGCGAAAGCCTCCAAGAGGGTGACAAAGTCCTTCTTCTGGGTCAGCCGTCCGATCCCCATGACAACCGGGGGTTGACCGGGTTCCAGCCAGGGGTGGTCCGGCTCTGCTCGGGCAGCACTCACCACCTCGGGGGTGATGACCGGGTTGTATACGACGTCGATACTTGTCCGCGGAAGCCCGGTGACTGCGGCCAGGTCGTCGGCGACGCCAGAGGAAACCGCGATGATCCCATCTGCGTGCGGATAGAACCTGCGGATGAGGCGCGGGCTGATTTGGCCACGCCAGGTTTTGGTCTCCCGGAGAAAGACGGAAAGGGTGTCGTGCTCCGACACGATGACGCGAGTGGAGACTCCCGACAGCGTGCGTGCCCAGATTGCCGCGAGATTGGCATGGGTGATCGCCGTGACCATCGCATCCGGGCGAGCACGGCGCAGGTACTGGCGCAGTGCGGGGAGACTGGTGAGCACACGCGATGCACCGAGGTCGACCAGGTTGATCGTGTCCGGAACGTCGCTGAGATAGGGTCCGGTCATCGTGCTCAGCACCAGATCGACCCTTAGCTCGCGCAGCGAGGCAGCGCGGGCGAAGTTCAAGGTAACCCGCTCGGCTCCGCCACCGGCGAGCGATGGGAGGAAGACCGCGAGCCGCTTGCTCACGGCCTTGACTCGCTGCTCTGGATTTCGCGGTAGATCACTCCGTAACCCTCGATCATCCGCTGCAGACTGAAACCCGACTCGACGAGCTCCCGGCATGCACTGCCGATTGCGGCCCGTTCTTCGCCCGGCAGCGATCGCAGCCGGTTGAGCTCGCGGGCAAACCCGGCGACATCGCCGGGGCGAACAAGAGGAATCAACCCTGGATCGGCCTGGAACTCGCGGTGCGGAGGAATGTCGGACAAAATCACAGGGACGGAACAGGCCATCGCCTCCATCGGCGCCACCGGTAGCCCTTCACCGTGGGAGGTCGATATGTACACGTCCGAGGCCATCACCTGTCGAAAGACGTCCTCTCGCTCGATCTGGCCCGTCAAGGTGACCCGATCAGCGAGACCCACTTCTGCGATCGCGCTTTCGAGTTGCGGACGCAGGCTGCCATCGCCGATGAAGACCAGAGTGTCGTCGGCTCCGGCCGACCGGTGGAAAGCCTCGAGTAGGGCGAGCGGGTCCTTTACCGGCTCGAGCCTGCCGATAGAGACCACGTCGAAGGTTGCATCGTGGCGTGGCTCGATCGCCGCGATCACCTTGTCTACACGTTCGACGTCGACGCCGTTCTGCACAATCCGCCGGCGCGAGCCGACCAGCCGTTTCAGGATCCCAGGCAGGCTCTGATAGGCAGCGTGGCTGCAGAAGATCACCCGCCGGAACACGCCGAAGGCGGGGATCAGAAACAGTTTGTTCCGGAGCTTGAAGTCGTAGAACGAATCGTGGACGGTGCACACCGAACGGCGTCTCAGGCCCGGATGAAAGCGAAGCACCATGGCCACGATCAGGAAGAAGGCGGTGTGCGGAGAATGGGCGTGTACTGCGTCGTACTCGCCGGCGCCGAGTGCCTGCCGCAGGGCTCGGAAGAAGCCGCGCAGCGTGTTGTCGCCCCCGTACAGCCGGATGGGTGCCGGCGGAACGATCTCCGGGCTGAAGTAGGTGCACAGCGTCAGGTCACGCTCGTCCATCACCGGAAGCGAATGCTCGTGGTACTCACTGGCTTGGGGCGTCAGTGAGACCATCACGTGCAGGATCCTCAGACGATTCTCTCCTCCGTCGGTGGACGTCATTGCAGCCCTCCTTCCGAGGTCCGGCGTCGCGATCTCGATTGGAGGCGAGCGACCTTCCGGATTGTATCCAACGCGACATCTGCCGAGCTCATACGGCTCGTGTCGTAGCGCAGGATCAGGGGACCGCCGGTCCGGTCCATGGCCGCAAGCACTTCCTCGTACGAGGCTCGATAGCGATCAACAAAGGCCATCACCTCCGCTTCCCCGGTTCCCTTGATCTCGTGTTCCTGAGATCGATCGTTCACGCGCTGCGCGAGGACACGATTGGGGGCGTCGAGCCAGATGATCGCGTCGAGGCAGCCCGCCCACGTGTCAACCGTCTTGCGCCACCAGTCGGTGTGCGGCTCTGTTCCGGCGATCGGCGGATCGCGATGCCCCAGCCGAGCCAGTGCGTACACCGGACCCTGGTCCAAGACCGTCGCCTTAGCGTCGGGGTACCGGGGCTCGGTGAGACGGGAGTCCCACTCCATGAGGTATACGAGCAGCTTCAGTTCCGTCAATGACGGCAAGCTCCCAGCCGCAACCCACCGTTTTGCCAGTCCGGCGAGGCGCGGAATGCTGCGGGCAACGTATTTGAGATGACTCGGTTCACGGAGGCGCAACGTGTCGTCGAGCTTGCCGAACTCGCGCTCCGAGCACAGCACTCGGGCCAACGTGGATTTCCCGGCACCGGCAACTCCAGCGATCTCAATGTTGGCAGGTGACGATCGCGGCACGCTCATGAGAGCGCGTCCCAAATCAGCGACTTGAGTTGGGCGACGACTTCCGCCTTCGACCGGCTTGCGTCGACAACAGGAACAGAGAGGGCTTCCCAATCGATCTCCCACACCTCGGCCACGCGCTGTCTCACGTATTCGGTCGGCTCGTCGGCCTTCCGCTGTGCCGCCGTTTCCGGATCGACCAGGAGAACAGCAAGAACCTCGGGCATTTCGATGCGTTTGTGGTAGCGGTCTTCGAGGCACTGCAGCAGTCTTGTCAGCCGGTTGGGCGACTCTTCGAGACGCGCGATGAGAGCCACGTCCATGGACTTCAGCAGCGGATGCGGATAGCGATCGGAAAGGACGAGGCCCCCTCTGTTGGCGAACCGGCGTGCCCGGCGATACAGCAGATACCTATCGCGGCCCGTGCAAGCCAGCCAAGCCACCTCACGATACCGGGGGTCATAGCCCCCGCCGGCGCCGGCAGTGCTCTTGCGTCGAAGCGCGTTGCCGGCGAGCTTGATGAGTTTCAGGGTGCCGCGCACCCCGTAGGTAGTAACCGACCAGGGTGGCTTGCCCAGGTGGATCTGTTTCGTCTCGAATTCGCTGCCCAACCAGGCGTCGAGTTCGGTGATTGCAGTCGATTTCCCGGAGCCGTCACCACCAATCAGGGCGATAATTGCACCACCGTTCGCCAGCTTGAAGCGCGGCATCGAGCCGACCCGCTGCTGGAACGCGAGGATCAATCGGCGGATAAGCCGAAGGGGCCCATCAACCAACTCAGGGTGCCGAGCATGTGCGGCAAGTTGCCGAGTCAGCTGCCGGCCGATGCGGAGGCGCGACAACAGAGAGACCTCGCCGCGGGCGACGGCGGCGCAGTCTGCGCGCAGCCCCTGGCCAAACCAGGGAGCGTATTTGTCGACCATGGCATCCAGCCGACGCGGATCCGAGCGTGACTCGAGATCGGAGAGTTCTTCAGCTTCGGCGGGGCTCGGACCCGCACGGCGCCCTCGCAGAGTCTGCCACAGCACCTCGTCCCAGATGGCGTACTTCAACACCATCCTGATGAGCAGGACGACGTACTCGAGTTCAGGTGGAGGCAGGTAGAAGAGTCGATGGCGCTGCGCCTCAGCGAGGAACGCCTCTTCGAGTGGAATCCGGTAGTTCTTGCTTCGATCGTGGCCGATGACGAGTTGATAATCCACATCGACATGAACCATCTTTCCGCTGCCCGTGTCGTAGCCGAAGTAGTCCTCCTTACCGGGCGGAAGCGGCTTGGCCTGCCTCTCCGCACGGGTGAAGCCCGCCTGAGACAACACCTCGCGGAATGCAATCGCATCGCGACGGTCTACCAGAAGGTCGAGATCGTTCTCCCCTGCCTCGGATCTGGCAATGGCGGTGGTGCTTTTCCAGTGACAGTAGGAAACGCCGCGCTGATCGAGCGCGTCTGCCAGCTGCTTGATCAAACCAAGCGGAGGTTGCGCCTCGGTCATTGCCGCTGAGCGTACCATCGACACCTTCCCCCCTCGGATCCCCTGGAACCCACGGTTGGTTACCACCCGTCTGCGACCGACGGGTGGGCGGCAACGCCAGCTAACGTGGACTGAGCGCGCCCAGAGTTCGGGGGCAAACCATGCATGTAGCTGAGTCCGGGACACAGACCGAGGCGGACCCGATAACTGCCATTCGGCGACATCCCCTGGTGGTGTTGTTCCACACGCTGGTGTTCGCAGCAATTGGCGTGGTGTTCGCACTTGGTCAGCCGGACTCGTTTTCGGCGAAAGCCGGACTCGTCGTTGAAGACGCTCGCGCCTCCACTTTGTTTAGTAGCAGATCATCGAACGCCGACCGGTACGTCGCCGATCAGGTTGCCATTCTGGAGTCTCGCGTTGTTGCCGAACGTGCCAGCGAGCTGCTCACTGCCGAGGGTTCCGCGGTAGCGATAAGCGTTGAGGATTTCCTCGATGGGACCAGCGTCACGTACGACGAAGATTCAAACTTCGTGACAATCGAGTTCTTCTCAGATACCGCGAGCAAGGCCCAAGCGGGCGCCGACGCAATCGGGCTCGCCTACGAAACCGTAGTCGCGGAAGCTCTCGCCGAGGATGCAGAGCAGGCAGTTGCCGAATTGGACGAGGCGATCGACGCTGCCGTGCTCGAGATCGACACGCTCCAATCTCAGATCGAGGGACTGCCCGCGGAAGATGATGCTCGGGTCGAGCTCGATAACCAACTGGCCCTCCTACGGGAACTAACGCTGCTCCGCAGCCAGATCGAGGTTGACGCAAGGCTCGCCGGCAACGGCGTGGCGTTCCTCGCTCCCGCCGATCCCGGAGAGTCTCGCGCCATCTCTACTTTCTCGGTCGTCGTGCTGATGTCTGCACTCGGAGCGCTGATCGGCGCCGCCGTTGCGTATTGGCTCGGCCAGCGGCTCCGCGACTACTTCGAGAACCGACTGGCACCGAGTTCGATCCTCGAAGCACCGCTGTTGGCCGAGATCCCATCGATTGCACCGGCCACATCAACAGGCACCGATGAACCCAGTCTGTTGCCCATTCTCGACGATCCGGAGTCAGCCCAGGCTGAGGCATTCCGTGTCCTGGTCGGGGGATTGGTACAGCGTCTCGATGAAAAGCAGAACGCCGGCGGCGCCACGCAAGGCCTGACCCTCGCCGTGTGCTCCTCGACCCTCGGCGAGGGCTCGACTGTTGTTGCTGTCAACACTGCGATAGCAGCAAGCCAAGCGGGCTTGGGCGTCGCTCTCATCGATGGTGACCTCGGTACCCAGAGCGCGTCGAGTCTCCTGGCTGGATTCAGCCCGGACTCCGAGCCGCCGGGACTTACCGATCTGATCCAATCTCAGGACAAGAATCAGCAGGAATCCATCGTCGAGATCAAGGCTCGCACCGCCGGCTCGATCTATGTTGTGGGGAGAGGTCAAGGCGATATGACGGCCACCGAGGTTTTCGGGTCGCGCCGGACAAGCCGTGTGCTATCCGATCTGGAGAACGAGTACGACCTGGTCATCCTCGATGTCCCGCCCCTTCTCCAGGTCGCCTATGCAACTGCAGCCGTCCAGAAAGCTAATCAGGCCCTGGTGGTTTTGCGCCACAAGAGCTCAGTCGAAAACCTGCAGGAGCTTCGCTATCGCTTGGACGTTATCGGGGTCAAAGCTCTCGGCTACGTCTATACCGACTCCCCGCCACGCCGCAACCGGGACGCTGTTGCCGGCGGCGGCCGCGCGTTCGACGTACTGGGGCACCAAGCTCGTGACGGTACCGTCGACTCCAGCCCACCTGACAATGCGGAAACCAACGACAACACCGACACATCCGACAACACCGACACACCCGACACCACCGACACACCCGACACCACCGACACCACCGACACCACCGACACACCTGACACCACCCGCAAGCCCAGCAGGCCAAGGAGGCGGCGCAAGCCCTCTTCGTAGGCTGCCGCTACTTGTGATCGGCCCGCTACGACTAGGGAATCGGCAGAGGCTCTAGGTCGAGCGCGCGCACGAGGAACGACGCCATCTGCTCTCTGGTGACCGGACTACGCGGGCAGAACCGATCGTTTGCGGGTGGATTGCATCCCAAGGTGATGCCGGCAGCGGCAATAGCGTTGATGTCTGCCTCATGCACGCTTTGGTTGTCATCCACGAATCTGTCAACAGACACCGGCGCGAGTTTGAGCGCGCGCACGAGGAACGACGCCAGCTGCTCTCTGGTGACCGGGCTATCCGGGCAGAACCGATCGTTTACGGGTGGATTGCATCCGAACGTGATTTCGGCAGCGGCGATCGCATTGATGTTCGCTTCATGCACCGAACCGGAGTCGTCGCCAAACCAATCAGTCGACGAGGGTGAGAGATCGAACCCTCGCTGGAGAAAAGAGGCCATCTGCGCTCTAGTGACAGACTGCCCGGGGCAGTAGAACGTGTTGCCCGGCGGATTGCAGCCAAACGTGATCCCGGCGGCAGCGATGGCGTTGATGTCTGCCTCATGCACGCTGTCGTTGTCATCCAGGAAACGGTCCCACGGTGGGGCAATCACCCGAAGCTCAACCACCTTTCCGTCGTTCTGATCAGGATGGACTGATTCGTCTCGGCCTCGATCAACCAGGAACAGATTCGTCTCGGCAAAGACCAAGCTTCCAGGCGCGAGGGCGATTCCCGAGACCGCGTACGGAAATGCTGGGGCAATGTCGATTACCCGAACCAGGTGCCCGTTGAGCTTGACCTCATAGACCAGCTTCGTCCCCTGATCGACGATCGCAAGAACGCCGCGGGTGGGGTCGATGGCAATACCCTCCGGATCGACGCTACCTACGCTCGCCAGACCGAAACTGGTAACCACATCATCGTTGCCTACTCCGTCAAAAAGTCCGTTGGGTCCCGCGTCAACCCGGAAGACCTTGTTCTCCCGGCCATCGAGCACGAACACGTCGCCGCTCACCGGATCAAACTCAACTCCCTCCGGATCGTTGCTGCCAAAAACCGCAGTGTCGAAGGACGTCACCACGTCATCGCTCGAGCCGAACTGCCCGTCCGAACCGGGGCGGACCTCGAAAATCTCACGCCTGTCGTCATCAGAAACGAACAGACGGTTGCCGTCGGGGTCGTAACCCAAGCCGGTCGGTTCCGCGGAGTAAGGCAGAGTAGAGCCGCTCCCCAGCAGCGCCCCCGGCGGAGACAACGAGAAGAGATTCGAGCCGGTGAAGAGCGGCGTCTCGTTGACCTCCGAGTCGCTCACCAGAAACTCGGACTGCATCCAGGCAATTCCGGACGGATCGGGACTAGGCGGGGAAAGGACCGACATGTCAATGATTGCGACCAATTGGGTCGTAGCGATCCTGGTTCCCGCCGGCGGAGCCGCAAGAACAGGGGCGGCGGTGGACGAAGCTGAATAACCGACACCCTGGTCTTCGGTCTCAGCACCGGCCGATCCGCCGAGCCCGGGGAGACTCCCGATAACCAAGATCACAGCGATTAGAACCCGTCTCACTTCTCGTCGTCCTCCCTGTGCGACGGAACCGACCTCCCCGACGATAGGCAGGCCATCCCCGATCTTGCGATCTCATGACCTGACAGGGGCTAGATTCGCCGCGCCGACAGCTGCTTGCGAGTCGATCACGGACCCCGTAGATCGAGGTAGCCGTTCAACGACTTCTACGCCCTGCGCGCATAGCCTGCTCGTAGATCTCCTCGTAACTCCCCAGGATCTTGTCGATAGCGTAACGCTCGAGGACTTGCTGACGCCCCAGCTGTCCCATGCGACGCAATCTCTCGGGGTCTGCCAGCAGACCCCGAATCTCGTAGGCATAGCGTGCCGTATCACGAATGGGGACCAGGATGCCTGCGCCCGCCTCGAGCAGGTCGCTACTACCCCTGATGTCGCTTGCAATCACGGGTGTTGCCATGCTCATTGACTCAAGGATGCATCTGGGTAGGCCCTCCTGGCTGGAAGGGAGAAGAAGAATGTCGGACATGGCGATCAGCTCGGGCACGTCTTGCCGATGTCCCAACATGTGTACGCGCTCTTCGCAACCAAGCGAAGCCGCCAGCTCCGCAACATATTGGAAGCGGGGGCCAGATCCGGCGAGCAGTAGATGCACGTCGCGATCAAGCTGCGAAATGGCCGCGATGGCGTCCTCGTGACGTTTTCGCTCTATGAACTCGCCAACCATCAGGACGAGGCGCGTTGTGGCCGGAAAACCGAGCTCGGCTCGTAACTGCCCGGTGCGGGATGCGACACGGTCCGGGTCGAACTCGTCGGGATCCACTCCGATTCCGAAGGTTCGGTGCACACGATTGCCCGGATAACCCAGTTGCGGAGCAGCCAATTCATCAAACCCGTTCATGACAACGAGCTGATCAGTCCAGGGCGCAGCCTGCTTCTCCAGGAAGCGGAACAGCCGGTTCCTGAAGGCAGAGCCCTCCGGGTGGAAGTGCAGTCCGTGCGCCGTGTACACGACCGGAGGGTGCGTTCTTCGCCTGAGAGCGAAGCGGGTCACCCAGGACGCAACCGGAGTGTGGACGTGGACGATGTCGTACCCACCGTCATCAACCACGCTACGGACTTCCCCGGGCGAACCAATAACGTTCGCAAGCCGAACCGGACTTCGGCTCCACTCGGCGTCGAAGACGCGGTCAAAGGCCCCTTCGATCCTCGACGATGCGGTCGCTCCCTTCGCCATTGCATCAACGGCCCAACCCTTGGCGCGAAAGTGGTCGGCAAAAGGGAGAAGGAAGCTCTCGATAGTGGTGGCAACCGTAGATGCGATAAGTAGTCGAGTCATGACCTGACCCATACGGAACAGTGGGAAACAGCTTTGTCGGCCACCCGGATCATCATTGGTGGAGTCTACGTCGTGTTCA
>Ga0180436_10003984_pt1 | contig 13412 bp, 7 predicted proteins | sample SS_ome_2_FD_132434 | JGI IMG/M metagenome (GOLD analysis project Ga0180436, IMG submission 132434) | Hypersaline lake sediment archaeal communities from the Salton Sea, California, USA - SS_3_S_2 metaG | ecosystem: Environmental > Aquatic > Non-marine Saline and Alkaline > Hypersaline > Sediment...
ATGTCATCCTCGAAGACATTGCCGTCGTCATCGCCAAACGCATCAACCGAAGAGCCCGGCAACTCCAGAGCCCGCCGCAAGAACGCCGCCATCTGCCCCCTAGTCACCGACGCCCCCGGGCAGTAGAGGTTGTTGATCGGCGGGTTGCAGCCCCTGGTGATTTCGGCGGCGGCTATGGCCTCGATGTTGCCTTCGTGGACGCTGCCGTCGTCGTCGAAAAATGTTCCCCCGGGGGCGAGTGCCGAGTCCTCGGCGACCAGAGCTCCCGAAAGCAACATGAAGACGGCCGCCACGGCCACCGGAGCGGAGAATCGGACGTGAGCTGAGCGCAACATGATGACCTCCCATCACACAGCCCCACCCGATCATCATCGCGCCGCCCGGCGGCGTTACAAGTCCCTATCTCTGAACGATCAGGTCGGGCCGGCCGTCCCCGTCGACGTCGCCACAGCGCAGATACCCAGAACCCTCGAGTTCCGGAAGGTACGCAAAGCCGTAGTCGATCCACTCAGCTGCCCCGACCGCCACTACTCCGGGAGTATCGAGATCGGAGTACCCGAAACCGATGACGGATCCGCAAGGCAGTACCGCCTCGGCGGGGCGAAGCATGGTTCCTGCCGCCCATATCTTGACCCAACCGTCCGGTTCGAAGATTCCAAAATGAGCGGCACGCCCTTCCGCATCCGCGTAGAGGTCTTCACGCCCCTCGTTTGCCAACGTTTCCCGGAATGGATAGCGGTAGCTGACGACTGCGTCATCGCGGCCGTCCCCCGTTACGTCGCCAAGGACAGCGTCGAAAACGTCGCCGTAGGGAAAGTCGGAGATGGAGGCCGGTCGGCGAGTATCAGATTCGGGGACTCGCACCAGCTGCCACCAGTCTCCGTCAATCGCAGCTGCATCGCTGCTCGGGAGATCCCACCCCTCGAACTCGACCCTGAGGTTCGAGTGATCGGTACGTCCCATCCGGTAGGCAACGACACCGTCGGCGTCGACCATTACTTCGAGCACGGCACCCTCGGCCATCAATCCGGACTGTTGGTCGAACAGGAAATTCCCCAGGCTGGGTGCGGCGACCGTGGAACGCAACCCGGTTCCATCAATTACACCGACCGGGCGCACCACGTGCGGTCCGTGTCCCCAGACCACATCCGCACCAAGCCTGGCAACTAGATCTGTCGCCGGGTCGAGAACCGGATCAGGCCCATCGGCCCGGTACTCGACACCGCCGTGCAGCCCAACGATCAAGACATCAGCCCGTTCCCGCGCGCTGCGGACCGTGGCTTCGATTGAATCGGCTTGCCATTCGGCAAGACCGGGGCTGGAGTCGCCCGCCGCCGGACCCTGCCAGGTGAGATCCAATGCCAGGATCGCAATAGCAAGGGGCCCGGCTTCGACTATGAGCGGACGGTAGGCAGCGTCGCCGTCCCGGCCGACCCCGACGGTACGGATGGCTGCCCCCGAGAGCGCGTCCAGAGTGTCGACGAGACCCTCGATCCCGGTGTCACCGCTGTGGTTGTTGGCAAGGCCGGCGACGTCGAACCCGGCGTCGGCCAGCAGGACGGCTCCGCTCGGATCAGCCTCGAAATGATGCACGTTGGCCGAGGCGTGTTCGCGTTCGGTCAAGGGAGACTCGAGATTGAAGAGGGCGAGATCGGATTGCGAAATGACGTGACGGACCTCGGCGAAGACTGCGCCTGGATCCTTTTCCACCACCGGGGCGATCGATCTCCCCAGGATGACATCTCCGACGAGGGCGATCCGGACCACGTCATCGCCGGTCGTCAATGTCAGCGGTGCGACAGTCTCATCCCAGACGGGATCGTCGGCAGGGTTGGCGGCACATGCGACTAGCAGCGTCGCACAGAGGAACCCGATGGCGACCACCCTCATGAGATAGATACTACCCCGGGCCTGCTGCGTGGCTTGGGCTAGTCCTCGCGCGGCTTGTCGAAGATCGACAGCAGCGAGGAATCGTCTGCTGAGCTTGGCTGAGGACGGGGTTGCGCCGCATTCGGGTCGCGGGTTTGCAGGCCCTGCAAGGCAATGATGGCGACGAACACCGCCCCGAAAGTGTTGTCCCACAGATTGATTGCCAGATACATGACCGCAGCTGCGGAGACGATCGTAAGACCCTTGGCGATGCGGAGAGCGTGGCGCGGCGTGACTATCTCGAGGGCGTGCCACACCATGTTGCCGCCGTCGAGGGGGAGGATGGGTAGCCAATTGAGCGCGCCCCAAACCAGCCCTGCGATCACGATGCCGACCCCGATCATATATCCGTAGTCGAATAGGTCTCGGGCGAACTCCGTGTTGCGCAGCAGGAATACTGCTCCTCCGAGCGTCATCCCGACCGCCGACCCGCTGGCAGCAATAAGAAACCGGCGCCCCGGAGTGAGTTGCGGGGTAACCGGGTACTGAGTGAGGCCGCCGAGACCCATCAGGGTGATCTTGACCGGACGGGCCCCAAAAGTGCGGGCGGTGAGGGCGTGGCCCAGCTCGTGGGCCAGCACGGCGATGAAGACGCCGACGACGAAAGCGACCACGAGCTCAATCGGATTCCGACCGATGGCGATTATCCCGATGAGGGCAAAGGTCCAGTGCAGGCCGACCGGGATTCCGAAGACTGAGAAGCGGAGCATCAGCGCAGCTTCCTGGAGGAGATGCGTTTCTCTTGCACGCGACGAGGCGGGATTTGCCGCAGCAGGCATAGCCGACACAAACCGCCATGGCCCGCAAGGGATCGTCCGCAGTTCCTACACATCGCAAACATCTTCATACCCTGATTGTACGTAACGAGCAGAGGTCAACATGGCGCCGACGCGCCGGTCGAGGGCTCGCGTAGTCCCTGGTTGTGGGTACGCTCCGCAGCAATGCGCCCCACCCGCCTAATTCCCAGACTGCTGACCGGCCTTCTGCTGTGCATCGCACCGGCCTTTCTCGCTCCGGTCGCAGGCACTGCTCAGGCGCCAACAACAACGACCACGACCACCGAGCCGCCGCCGACCCTCCCCCACTCAGAGCAATTCGAGGGCGAGGAGTGGCACGAGGAATGGGTGGACTGGCGACTTGCCGATGATCGGAACACGTCCATGACGCGGGGGTACCGCGGCAGTGGGCTGCGGGTGAACATCCCGCCCAACGAGCGTCGCGGTACCGGACCGTTCTGGAAGCTGCCGGACGAGGTCGAAGAGGCCTGGTTCCGGTACCGCATCCGACTGGACAACTTCGAGCCGATCACCAGCGGCAAGTTGCCCGGCTTCGCCGGGATGCCCAATTTCACCGCGCGGGGATGCAACCCATCCACGGAGACGTACCCTGGTTGGTCGGCCCGGATGCTGTTCACTCCGGCCGGCTCTGACGGCATCGGGGCAGACGAAATCCGCCTCGGCTACTACACGTACCATCTCGATCAGCCCGGCGACTGCGGCGAGTTCATGCTGTGGGATGACGACGCTTTGCTCGGGCAGGATCACTGGTATTGCATCGAGGGCCGAGTGGCAATGAACACACCGGGGTCGGCCGACGGCGTGCTCGAGGGATGGGTGGACAACGAGCCGGCGTTCACTCAGAACGGGCTCAGGTTCCGACGCGCAGCTGAGGACTGGCTGGATGTGCGCACCTTCTGGCTCAATGTGTACTTCGGCGGATCGACCATTCCCAACGACCGCAACCTGACCTTGCGTATCGATGATCTGGTCATCAGCGAGACCGGCCGCGTCGGTTGTCCGGATCGGTTCCGCGACGATGACGGTAATCAGCACGAGTCAGATATCGAGTGGATGTTCCAGCAGGAACTCGTCTACGGCTGCGGTCTGGATTTCTACTGCCCGCATGACAGGTTGAGCAGGGCGGAAACGGCAGCACTGCTCGAGCGGATCATCAACCCACCGGCTGTGAGCATCGACTATTTCACCGACGATGAAGGCCATTGGGCAGAGGGAGCACTGAACCGTCTAGCCGGTGCCGGCGTATTGCGAGGCTGCGGTGACGCTCTCGCCTGCCCCAACGATCCAGTGACCCGGGGTCAGTTCGCCGCCCTCCTGACCCGGGCGCTCGACATCCCGTCGTCCGGTGATGACTTCTTCGTCGACGACAATGGAGCTTTGTTCGAGCGTGACATCAACTCGATTGCGGCGATCGGCATCACCCGGGGGTGCCACGACACCAACGATCACTACTGCCCGGATGAAGCTGTATTTCGCGACCAAGCCGCCACCCTGCTGACCCGCGCCGTTCGCTGGTGGCAGGGCTAGCCCGCCCGCTCGTTCCGGCGGGGATCTGTGCCGCATACGGCACGGAAATGCGCAAGAACGAGTGAGGGGCCCCGTTCTTGGGGCCCCTCACTTCTAGGACTGCCACGTGCCCGCCGCCGGCGGGCACGCCCTTACTCGTCGGCTTCGCCGTCGCCCTGGGCGCCGAGGCTGGCCAGCCACTGCGCCGGGTCGGCGGGCAGCGCCTCCTCTTCGCTGGCCGCACCCTCGAGTGGTGCGTCCGGGAAGAGACCGAGCGCCGAAACCACGGTGGCATCGGGCAATGACGGCTGGATCGACTGGTAGTTGGTCGACCCGGTACCGGCCGGGATGAGCTTGCCGATGATGACGTTCTCCTTGAGACCCCGCATGAAGTCCGACTTGCCCTGGAGCGACGCCTCGGTAAGCACCCGGGTGGTCTCCTGGAACGAAGCCGCAGACAGCCACGAGTCGGTGGCCAGCGAGGCCTTGGTGATACCCATCAGCTCGGGGCGCCCCTCCGCCGGAGCCTTGCCTTCCTCGACCAGCGCGCGGTTCACATCACGGAACTCCTGCTCGTCGATGAGCTCAGCCGGCAGGAAGTGGGAGTCGCCGGAGTTGACGACACGAACCTTGCGCAGCATCTGTCGAACGACCAGCTCGATGTGCTTGTCGTGGATGTCGACGCCCTGGCTCCGGTACACCTCCTGCACCTGATCGACCAGGTAACGCTGGGCGGACCGCACTCCGCGAATCTCGAGGACCTCCTTCGGGTCCAGCGGACCCTCGGTGAGTTGGGTCCCCGGTTCGATGATGTCGCCTTCGGCTACCCGGAGGCGGGCACGCCGCGGCAGCGGGTACTCGGTCTCCTGGTCCTTGTCGGCGACCAGAATGCGGCGACCGTCCTCGTCGTCGAGCATCTGGATCACACCACCGTGCTCGGCCAGGAGAGCCTTGCCCTTTGGCGTGCGAGCTTCGAAGAGCTCGACGACGCGAGGCAGACCGTGCGTGATGTCCTCGCCGGCGACGCCGCCGGTGTGGAAAGTACGCATTGTCAGCTGGGTACCCGGCTCACCGATGGACTGCGCCGCCATGATGCCGACTGCCTCACCCGACTCGACCGGAAGGCCGGTGGCCAGGCTCATGCCGTACGACGCCTTGGAGATGCCGTAGCGGGACTGGTCGGTGAGCGGAGAGCGAACCCGAACCTCTTCGAGCTGTTCCTCGTTCTCAATGGCCTGGAGCGCCTCACGGTCCACCAACTGGCCGGCGCGCAACTTGCGGCCGTCGGCGGTCTCGACGAGCTTCCGGCCCACCTTGGCATCCTCGGCGAGGATGCGGCCGTAGATACGGTTGCGCAGATTGCGAATCGCCGCACCGTTCTCGCGCACCTTGATGACCAAGCCGGTGTCGTCGGTCTCCTCATCGTGGATGATGATCTCTTGCGCAACGTCGACTAGACGCCGGGTCAAGTAGCCCGAGTCGGCCGTGCGGAGCGCCGTATCGGCGAGACCCTTCCGGGCGCCGTGCGTCGAGATGAAGTACTCGAGCACCGAAAGGCCCTCACGGAAGTTCGACTTGATGGGCTGCGGGATGATGTCACCCTTCGGGTTGGCCACCAGACCACGCATTCCGGCGATCTGCCGCAGCTGCATCATGTTGCCGCGAGCTCCGGAGCGCACCATCATGTCGATCGGGTTGAACTGCTCGGCCTCGAGGGTCGCCTGCATGGCATCCTTCACCTCGTCGGTAGCCTCGGTCCAGATCTCGATCAACTCTTGGCGCCGCTCGTCATCGGTGATGACACCCTTGAGGTACAGCGACTCGACCTTCGACGCGCGCTCGTCGTAGCTGTCGAGAATCTTGTTCTTCTCAGGCGGCGTCTTCACGTCCTCGAGACCGATGGTCAGACCGGCTTTGGTCGCAAAGCGGAACCCGAGGCTCTTGATGGAGTCCAGGGTGGCCGCAACGTCCGGCTTGTCGTAGTCGTTGATGACTTCCGCCACGAGGGTACGGATATCCGCCTTCAGCACCGGGGCGTTGATATAGGGGAATGACGCCGGGAAAGCCGTGTTGAGCAAAGCCCGACCGTAGGTGGTCTCGAACAGCGCTTCGCCGTCGACCGGGTCGTCGGTGAGCAGATGACCGATGTGGCTCTTCAATTCCTCGTGCCGATCCGGATCACCGGCCAGTTCGCCGACCCGCAGCTTGATCTTCGAGTGGATCTCGATATCTCCCAGCTCGTAGGCCATGGCCGCCTCGTCGATATCCGCAAACGCCCGCCCCTCGCCCTTGCCACCGGCTACCGCCTCGGACAGGTAGAACATGCCGATCACCATATCCTGCGACGGAGTCACGATCGGGCGACCGGAAGCGGGGGAAAGCATGTTGTTCGTCGACAGCATGAGCACCCGAGCCTCGGCCTGCGCCTCGGCAGAAAGCGGCAGGTGAACGGCCATCTGATCACCGTCGAAGTCGGCGTTGAACGCTTCACAAACCAACGGATGGATCTGGATCGCCTTGCCCTCGACCAGTACCGGCTCAAAAGCCTGGATGCCGAGGCGGTGCAGCGTGGGCGCTCGGTTGAGGAAGACAGGATGCTCCTGAACGACCTCGGACAGAACGTCCCACACCTGCGGGCGACGACGCTCCACCATGCGCTTGGCGGCCTTGATGTTCTGCGCATGATCGAGATCGACCAGGCGCTTCATCACGAACGGCTTGAACAACTCGAGAGCCATCATCCGGGGTAGGCCGCATTGATGTAGCTGCAGCTGCGGGCCGACCACGATGACCGAACGGCCGGAGTAGTCGACGCGCTTGCCGAGCAGGTTTTGCCGGAACCGGCCCTGCTTGCCTTTGAGCATGTCGGACAGTGACTTGAGCGGGCGGCTGCCCGGGCCGGTCACCGCACGCCCGCGGCGACCGTTGTCGAACAGGGCGTCGACGGCCTCTTGCAGCATCCGCTTCTCATTGTTGACGATGATCTCGGGGGCGCCGAGATCGAGCAGGCGCTTGAGACGGTTGTTGCGGTTGATGACCCGTCGGTAGAGATCGTTGAGGTCGGAGGTCGCAAAACGGCCACCGTCGAGCTGCACCATCGGGCGCAGATCCGGCGGGATGACCGGAACGGCCTCCAGGATCATGCCGACCGGATCGTTCTTGCCGCCGGCGAACGGGCTGACCACCTTGAGCCGTTTCATGGCCCGCTGCCGACGCTGCTGCGAACGAGCCTCGAGGTCCTCGCGCAGCGAGTCCATCTCGTCATCTAGGTCGGTGCGCTGGATGAGGTCCTTGACCCACTCGGCGCCCATGCCGCCGGTGTAGTAATCGCCGTAGCGGTCGATGATCTCCCGCCACAGCTGCTCGGACTCGATCAACTGTTTCGGCTTGAGAGTCTTGAACGTGTCGAAAGCCTCCTTGAGGAGGTCTTCCTCAACGGAGGCGCGTTCCTGTCGATCCTTGATCTCGCGCTCGACGTCGCGACGACGGGCGCTGATCTCTTGCGTCGGCGCCTCGGCTTCCTCCATCTGTTTCAGCTCGGCTTCGAGCTGCTCCAGTCGGGACTCCTTCCACTCCTCGAACTCCTCACGAATCAGCTCGAGCTCATGGGTGGTGGCCTCTTCGAGCTCGGTCAGATCTGTGTGACGCTTCTCTTCGTCAACCGACGTAATCACGTACGCCGCGAAGTAGATGACCTTCTCCAGGTCCTTCGGAGACATGTCGAGCAGGTAGCCGAGGCGGCTCGGCACACCCTTGAAGAACCAAATGTGCGTTACCGGCGCAGCCAATTCGATGTGGCCCATGCGCTCGCGACGTACCTTGGCACGGGTGACCTCGACACCGCACCGCTCGCAGGTGATGCCGCGGAAACGAACCCGCTTGTACTTGCCGCAGTAGCACTCCCAGTCCCGGGTGGGACCAAAGATGCGCTCGTCGAAGAGCCCGTCCTTCTCCGGCTTGAGCGTCCGGTAGTTGATGGTCTCCGGCTTCTTGACCTCGCCGAACGACCACGACCGGATCTGGTCGGAGCTGGCGAGGGTGATTCTCAGTTCGTCAAAAAGTTCAGCCACTTATGCCCGCCTTCCAATACCCAAAGTTCCAGTAATCCTCATGACCCTCCCTTTACGCTTCCACATCGGCCCGCTCGGGGCGGGAGATGTCGATGCCCAGTGAAGCGGCGGTGCGGAAGACGTCTTCCTCGAGCTCCTTGAGCTCGACTTCCTCACCGGCAGAGAGCATCTCTACGTTGAGGCAGAGGCTCTGCATTTCCTTCATCAGCACCTTGAAAGACTCGGGGATACCGGGCTCGGGGATGTTCTCTCCCTTGACGATGGCCTCGTAGACCTTGACCCGTCCCTTGACGTCATCGGACTTGATGGTGAGCAGCTCCTGCAGGGCGTAGGCCGCGCCGTACGCCTCGAGTGCCCAGACCTCCATCTCACCGAAGCGCTGGCCACCGAACTGCGCCTTACCACCGAGCGGCTGCTGGGTGATCATCGAGTACGGGCCGGTAGAACGAGCGTGGATCTTGTCATCGACGAGGTGGATCAGCTTCAACATGTAGATGTAGCCGACTGTCACCGGCGAATCGAAGGGCTCGCCGGTGCGACCGTTGTACAGGGTCGCCTTGCCGGTGCCGTCGACCAGCTTCAAGCCCTCCGGAGTGGGGTTTGCCTTATCGAGCAGCTTCACGATCTCGCCTTCCGCGGCTCCATCGAAAACCGGAGTTGCAACGGTCTGCCACGGCTCGGCGCCCTTGGATGCAGGGCTGGGGATGTCGTCGAACTTATCCCAGCCGCGAGCCGCAGCCCAGCCAAGGTGCGTCTCGAGAACCTGACCCAGGTTCATCCGGGAAGGTACGCCGAGCGGTGACAGAATGATGTCGACCGGGGTGCCATCCTCGAGGAACGGCATGTCTTCCTCAGCCAGGACCTTGGCGATGACACCTTTGTTGCCGTGCCGGCCTGCCAGCTTGTCACCAGCGGCGATCTTGCGCTGCTTGGCAACGTAGACACGGACCAGTTCGTTCATTCCCGGGGGAAGATCGAACCCATCCTCACGACGGAACTCCTTGACGGCGATTGCCTTGCCGCTCTCGCCGTGCGGAACCTTCAGAGAGACATCGCGAACCTCGCGAGCCTTCTCGCCGAAGATTGCCCGCAGCAGCCGCTCCTCCGGGGTCAACTCGGTCTCGCCCTTCGGGGTGACCTTGCCTACCAGGTAGTCGCCGGGACCGACCTCAGCACCGATCCGGATGATGCCGCGATCGTCGAGATCGCGCAGCACCTCTTCTGCGACATTGGGGATGTCTCTGGTGATCTCCTCTGCACCGAGCTTGGTGTCGCGGGCATCGATCTCGTGCTCCTCGATGTGAATCGACGTGAGCAGGTCGTGCTTGACGAGACGCTCGGAGAGAATGATGGCGTCCTCGAAGTTGTAGCCCTCCCACGGCATGAAGGCCACGAGCAGGTTGCGGCCCAGTGCCAGTTCGCCCTGGTCTGTGGAGGGACCGTCGGCAAGCAAGTCGCCTGCCTTGACTTTGTCGCCTTCGGCGACGCGAGGCTTCTGGTTGATGCAGGTGCCCTGATTGGAGCGCTCGAACTTGCTCAGCCGGAACGCGTGCTTCTTGTTCGCACCGTCTTCCTTGACGACGATCTGGTCGCCGGTGACTTCAACGACGGTTCCCGCCACGGGGCTGAGGATGACGTCGCCGGAGTCGTGGGCGGCCCGCTGCTCCACCCCGGTACCCACGAGAGGAGCATCGGATTGGAGGAGCGGCACTGCCTGGCGCTGCATGTTCGAGCCCATCAGAGCGCGGTTCGCATCGTCGTGCTCGAGGAACGGAATGAGTGCCGTCGACACCGAGATCAACTGCTTCGGAGACACGTCCATGTAGTCGACATCGGAAGCAGCAACCTGGTCGACGTCGCCGCCGGCTTTCCGGACCAGAACACGATCGTTGGCAAATGTGCCGTCGGGATTCAGCACCGCATTCGCCTGAGCGATGATGTAATCCTCCTCGGCGGCTGCCGTGAGGTAGTCGATCTTGTTGGTCACCTTGCCGTTGCTGACGCGCCGGTACGGGGTCTCGATGAACCCGTAGCGGTTGACCTTGGCGTAGGTGGCCAGAGAGCCGATGAGACCGATGTTCGGGCCCTCCGGAGTCTCGATCGGGCACATACGACCGTAGTGAGACGGGTGCACGTCACGCACCTCGAACCCGGCGCGCTCGCGGGATAGGCCTCCCGGGCCGAGCGCCGACAGCCGGCGGCGATGCGTGAGGCTGGCCAGCGGATTGGGCTGATCCATGAACTGGCTCAGCTGGCTGGTCCCGAAGAACTCTTTGATCGAGGCTACGACCGGCCGGATGTTGATCAGGCTCTGCGGCGTGATCGCCTCCGGGTCCTGTGTAGTCATGCGCTCCCGCACAACCCGCTCCAGCCTGGTGAGGCCAACGCGGATCTGGTTCTGGATCAGCTCGCCGACGGTCCGGACCCGCCGGTTGGTGAAGTTGTCGATGTCGTCGACGCGATAGCCGTCGCTACCCATCCGCAGCTCCATGAGATACCGGATGGTCTCGAGCATGTCGTCGTGACTGAGCAGCCCATGCTCGTTCGCGTCGTAGTTGTCGAGATCGATCGGCTCCCGGCCGAATTTCAGATCGAGCTTGTATCGGCCCACTCGCGTGAGGTCATACCGCTTCGGGTTGTAGAAGAGATTGTTGATGAGACCGCGAGCCGATTCGATGGTGGTCAGCTCGCCGGGACGCAGCTTGCGGTAGAGGTCCAGGAGTGCTTCGTCTTTCGACGTCGCCGGGTCCTTCTCCAGCGTGTTCTTGATCAGCTCTTGTGCCTCGCCCGGGAAGAGAGCGAGCAGCTCCTCGTCGCTCTCCCCGAACCCGAGCGCACGCAGGAAAGTCGTCACATACTGGCGGCGCTTGCGATCGACGCGCACACCGACGGTGTCCTTCTTATCGACGTCGAATTCGAGCCAGGCACCGCGGCCCGGTATGACCTTGGCAGCAAAGATGTCGCGGTCGGAAGTCTTGTCGACGGTGAGGTCGAAGTAAACGCCCGGTGACCGAACCAGCTGGCTTACCACCACACGCTCGGTGCCGTTGATGATGAATGTGCCGTTGGGGGTCATCATCGGGAAGTCGCCGAGGAATACCTGCTGCTCTTTGATCTCACCGGTCTCCCGATTGAGGAAACGCGCCGTTACGAATAGTGGTTTCGAGTAATTGGCGTCTTGCTCTTTTGCATCTGCGATGGAAAGCGGCTCGTCACCAAAACGGTGGTCGGTCAACTCCAGCGCAAGGTTCCCCGTGAAGTCCTCGATTGGGGAGACTTCACCGAAGATTTGCTTGAGGCCGTGGTCGAGAAACCACGAGAAAGAGTCGTGCTGGACGGCCAGAAGATTCGGGAGGTCATGAACCTCGGGAATCTTGGCGAAGGACAGGCGATCGGTGCGCGCACGAGCCAAGAGAGACTCCTCTTCAGATTGGTGGACGGCGGATTAGTGGGACAGGCTGGGCAAGGAATAGACGACGAAAGACCAGGATAGCACACAGCTACCCTGGCGATGCAAACACGGCGTCGCGGGAAACGTACTCTTCAACTGGTGAGACGCACGTTACCGAAGATCGCCGCCCCATTCAAGACCCAATAGCGCGAAAAGAGGGAGCGGGACCCGCCCGCTCCCTCCCCTAAATCGTTCTTGCGTAACTGGCGGCAATATATTGCCGCCAGTTACGCCGGAAGAGTTTGCTACTTGAGCTCGACGCTGGCGCCGGCCTCTTCGAGCTGAGCTTTGGCGGCTTCGGCGGCTTCCTTGTCCACAGCCTCGAGGACTGCGTTGGGGGCGCCGTCGACGACCTCCTTGGCCTCCTTGAGGCCAAGGCTGGTCAGCGAGCGAACTACCTTGATCACCTGGATCTTCTGTGACCCGGCTGCCGTGAGGACAACATCGAACTCATCCTGCTCGGCCTCCGCCTCACCGCCACCCTCGGCGGGGGCGGCTACTGCCATCGCCATCGGCGCAGCTGCGGTTACGTCGAACTTCTCTTCAAATGCTTTCAGGAACTCGGAGAGCTCGAGGACACTCATCTCCTCGAAGACGCCCAAGAGCTCCTCAGTCTTCATCTTTGCCATGTTTATGCCTCCTCGGCCTTCTTGGCCGATTCTTTGTCATTGGACTTCGCGTCGTCACCGGTTTCGTCATCAGCCGCGGCAGCGTCTGCCTTGGCTTCAGGCTCTTTGTCGGCCGGCTCTTCGTCGGCCGGCTCTTCGTCGGCCGAGTCCGCGTCGGCCGAGTCCGCGTCGGCTGAGTCCTTGGCGGCTGCGGTTTCCTCCGCCGCATCCTCGGTCTCCGCAGCTTCATCGGCTGCTTCTTCCGCCGCAGTCGCCTCGTCTGCCGGCGCGCCTGCGTCGGCCGACTCGGGAGCCTCTGCGGCTGCCTCTTCGGGAGCTTCATCAGCCGGGGCTTCATCAGCCGGGGCTTCAGCGGGAGCTGCCTCTTCCTTCTTCTCCACGAGCTGTTGCATCGCCGAAGCGAGGTTGCGAGGCAAGGCCTCGAGCAGGCCGGCCATCTTGGCCATGGGTGCCTGCATTGCACCTGCGATCTTCGACAGCAGCACCTCACGGGACTCGATCTCGGCGAGTTCGCTGATCCGCTCCGGCGTCAGGAACTCCGTGCCGAGGAGACCACCCTTGACCACGAAGGCCTCGTTCTCCTTGGCGAATTCCTTGAGCGCCTTGGCGGCGGGGACCGGGTCCCCGTCGGCAAAAGCGAGACCGGTCGGTCCGAGGAAGAGCTCGTCTAGGTCGGCCAATTCGAGCTCGGCAGCAGCGCGACGGGCCAGGGTCATCTTCACGACCTTGAACTCGGCTCCACCTTCGCGGAGCCCTCGTCGCAGCGCCTGCTGCTCTTTGACCGACAAACCGGCGTACTCAGCGAGGAACACTGCTTGGGCGCGCTCGAGACGTTCTTTGATCTCGGCAACGGCCTGGACCTTTTCTGGTCTGGGCATATGTCTTCCTCCTAGCTGGTCGCTTCATGCAATGATGTCCGAGTCCGTGGAACGAGACTCGTCATCTTGCACGCACACTTCCTCAGCTCGTGGCGAGAGCCCTTCAAGCATTGGGGCGGGAGTTGCGGCGAAGCCGGAACTCCAACCTTTGC
>Ga0180436_10003985_pt1 | contig 13410 bp, 12 predicted proteins | sample SS_ome_2_FD_132434 | JGI IMG/M metagenome (GOLD analysis project Ga0180436, IMG submission 132434) | Hypersaline lake sediment archaeal communities from the Salton Sea, California, USA - SS_3_S_2 metaG | ecosystem: Environmental > Aquatic > Non-marine Saline and Alkaline > Hypersaline >...
CACGGCTCGTCCCACGGTACGCTTCCTCAAGGGTGACAGTGACATTGGTCTCCGCGTCCCGTCCGCGCGACCCAGCGCCATAGGCCCGACCGCGAACCGGCTGACCGAAGATGTCAGCCGCGGATCGGCGGCGGCCGGCCGTCCCCCCGCCAAAGATGGCGCCGAAGAAATCCGAGAAGGCCTCACCACCGGCGCCACCGAAGAGATCGCCCAGGTCGCCATTCCAGTGGACGCGGGCTCCTCGCGGTCCACCGGTGAACCACTGGGACCAGTCGTACTGTCCCGGATCGCCACCTGACCGCTGCCACTGTTTCCAGCTATGGCCCAGCCGGTCATACTTGGAGCGCTTCTCTGGATCGCTCAGTACCTCGTATGCCTCGTTGATCTCTTTGAACTTCTCTTCGGCTTGGGGGTCGTCGGGGTTCACGTCGGGGTGCCAGCGGCGGGCCAGGCGGCGAAAGGACTGCTTGATCTCCTTCTCGCTCGCGCCCCGGCCAACATTCAGGATGTCGTAGTAGTCCCTATACTCCAAATTGCCACCCCTCACGGTTGGCACGTCATTCTATACGGTAAGCGGGGCACTGTCAAGCCATCCCTCTCCGATCGGAGCGGGTACATTTCAAGTTTACGGCGAGATGTGGCAAGCATGCGCTCGTGAGGTGCAACGCACCTGGAAGGAGCATCGCACCGGGAGGGGCGGTCACTCGTTCGTGCACCTCTCTCCAGCACGTGCGGCCGCCGCTTGCCCCAAAGACACCAAAAGGCGGAGATGGGCAACCCCACCTCCGCCTGGCGCTCAATTCAGCTTGATGGCTACATATAGTCGCGGACTTCGTCTTCTCCGGCGTCCTCGCCCTCTTCCGCGTCTGCCTCGCCGATGACCTCGACCTCTTCGCCCTCCTCGCCCATGAGGAGCTCTTCCTCGAGCTCTGCCGCCGGTGCCTCCAGATCGACCTCCTCCAGCGGAACGAGACGCGCAATGACCTCGTCTGGATCGGTGAGGACGTCAATGCCAGGTGGCACGGTGAGATCCTCGACGAGGATTGCCTGACCCACCTCAGTGAGTTCAGACAGATCGACCTCAAAGGCGTCCACCAAGTCACCAGGCAGACACTCAACCTCGATCTCGGCAATGCCATGCAGAAGAATGCCCTCTTTCTGCTCAGCAACGGGTGAGACTCCCGTGGTCAAGAGCGGGATCTCGGTGGTGATGGTCTCGGACATCATGACACGATAGAAGTCAACGTGGAGTAGGGCCTTGGTGATCACGTCACGCTGCACCTCACGGAGGAGCGCAAACTCCGGTCCGTCAGCTCCCTCGACGTTGATATTCACCAATTGGCTTCCGCCCACCTGAGACAGGACGTCTCGCAGCTCGTGCTGATCGAACTTCAAAGAGACGGAGTCAAATCCGCGCCCGTACATCACGCCGGGCACCCAGCCGTCGCGTCGCAGCTGCTTCACGTGGCTGCCAAACAAGGACCGCTTCATTGCGGCCAACTCAAGTCGGCCTTTCTGACTCATACTACACTCCTCCTGAATACCGTCTTGCTCAACAAACGGGCAGGAAGCGTATCCTGCCCGCGCGCGGTATTCTAACGCGAAGGCCCCGTTTCGTCAAGCCGCCGCTTTCACGGGGGGTGCGCTAACGACTTGTCGCGGAGATGGTCGCTGCTTGGAGCCCGTTGGCCCCCGTGTACTGACCTGTTTTGACTGGCATACGAGGCAAGCATACGCTCGTGAGGTGCAACGCACCTGGAAGGTGTATCGCACCGGTCGGGGCGACCACTCGTTGTCACAGCCACGCACGCGATACAACGCGCTGGTAAGCCTCGGTCTGTTGAGCACCAACGAATGGTCCGGGCAGCCCCAGAGCGCCCGGTCTCACCGGTTGTGATCTGGAGTCAAAGGAGTATACTATGGTCCGGCGTGGTCGCCGACCAGCTGCGGCTGTGGGCGGCAGACTCCCCGGTGCATCATGAGACGAGAGAGGCAGTTGATCAGGGTGACAACGAGAGAGGCGGTTTCGCGTCGAAGGCACCCGCGGAGACATAGAAATCGCTAATCCGCTCTGGCTGGTACAACTCCTGAAACGGATCTTTCCCACACGCTTCGCGGTCGCCAAGGCAACCAAGCTGCCCATCTTCGGCCACCTCATGGACCGATGGCTCTTCCACGACGACGATGTGGTTTTCCTGCCCCAGGATCACATTGCCACCACGATCCGGGTCGACGAGCCGGTGGGGCAACCCGGCGAGATGGTCGTGCCCTCCCGAGTGGTGGAGCACTTCGTGCAAGAGGCGCAGGTCCACTGGATTATGGACTTCTGTCTCTGCCGCGCCTCGGAGGCTTGCCAGGACTATCCGGTCGAACTGGGCTGCCTCTTCCTGGGTCGCGCGGCGCTGAAGATCAATCCGGAGCTGGGCCACCAGGTGACGCGGGAGGAGGCCCTGGCGCACGTCCAGCGAGCCCGCGAAGCGGGCCTGATCCATATGGTAGGTCGAAACAAGCTCGACACGGTGTGGCTTGGCGTGGGTCCAGGACGGCAGTTGCTCACCATCTGCCACTGCTGCCCCTGTTGCTGCCTCTGGGGCGTCCTCCCTCACGTGATGCCTCGCATCAGCGACAAGATCCATCGAATGCCGGGCGTGACCGTCACGGTCAACGAGGACTGTACGGGCTGCGGGGCATGCACCGAGGGGATCTGCTTCGTGGATGCCATCCGCCTGGAGGCGGGACACGCGGTCATCGACGATGCCTGTCGGGGTTGCGGACGGTGCGTGGCAGTCTGCCCGCACGGCGCCGTCGAGCTCTCCATAGACAATGATGACTATGTCGATCGGGCCATTGCCCATATCGCTACCCTTGTCGATCTTGACTGACGTGCGGTAGCGTACTTCTGTGAGGAGGAACTCGATGAGCGAGTACCTGGTGGTCTTTGTGACAGCACCCTCAGAATCCGCTGGCAAGGAGATTGCCGAAGCACTCCTCGACAGGCGGCTCTGCGCGTGTGTGAACATCCTGCCGTCGGTGACCTCGTTCTACATCTGGGAGGGGGAGGTCTGCCAAGATGGGGAGGTTCTTCTACTGATCAAGACTCTGGCAGCACACTTTGATGAATTGGCGGCGACGGTCCGCCAGAATCATCCCTACGATGTCCCGGAGATCATCGCCATGTCCATCGTCCAGGGAGCGTCGGACTACCTGGCCTGGATCGAGAACTCGGTCTGGTCGGAGGAGCAAGGCTGACGTCCAGAGGCCCCAGGACCACCGGGTCCTGGGGCCTCCTTCCCGCCGCCCTCAATCCTGGTCTCCGCCAATGCCCGAAAGGCCCAGGGCTGGGTGGATGCCCTCGGCGGCGGCAGCCGCTTCCGTCTCGCCAGACGCCAACTCCATCGGGAAGCAGCCGGCCCGCGGGGACTCGCCACCGCGCGGGTTGATCACGCAGGCTTTCTACTCGCCCTGCTCGGACGCTCGTTTCTCCAGAATCTCCGCGATGAGGCTCTCGGCCTCCTCCGGCAGCGGCGCCACCTCATGCTCGCTCAGGATCCTCCGTGCCCGCTCGTTGGCGCGTGTGAACATATCCCTGCTGCCAGCCTCCACCCAGTCGTCGTAGCGAGCGCGGTCGATCAGGTCAGGGTGCCACTGCGCCTCCCGCCAGTTGTCCAGCGTGTGGTCGTCGGCCAGGTAGCCACCTCCAGGCCGCACACGTGCTGTGGCGTCCAACGCCAGCGTGCGCGGGCTGACCTCGACGCCCTGCGTAAGGAAGCGGGTCTGGCGTATGACCTCGTCGGCGATAACCAGCGCTTCCATCGAGGACGTCGAACCATACTCAATGTAGCCCACGTCGTGCACCAGTGTGGCGCGCGCCAGGAAGTTGGCGAGGACCGAGAACGTGATCTCAATGCCCACCTGGGCGTCAACGACCTTGCTGTCGCTCGCTCCGGCAGCCGACCACGCCGGGAGATTGTAGTATCGGGCCAAGTCCATCTGAGCCATCATGCCAAGGGGCCACTCAGGACTGCCGTAGCTGATGATGGTGGTCTTCATATCCATAGCGGCGGTGTTCATCCCGTAGATATACGGGGTGCCGGGGTTGAGCAGCTGCGCGATGACCAGGCCCAGCAGACACTCGGCGTTACCGACCGCGAGAGCGCCGGCGAGCGTGATGGGTCCCCCTCCCCCCATGTTGGGTGAGGGAATGTAACCTGACGGGACTCCCTTCTCGGCGCAGAAGATCAGCTTCTGTAGCGATTCCTCGATGATCATCAGGGGCGAAATGGGCTCAGCGTAGAGCAAGAAGAATGGTCTCTCACGCAAGGCCTGTTCGCCACCGACCACGGCGGCAGCGATGCGATAGATATCCTCCACGTCGGCACGGTCCTTCGCCGTGTAGACGTTCGGTTTTGCGGAGCCCCGGATCATTCCGGCGAACTCGTGGATGTACAGATCGTCGGCGGGGACGTCCGAGGGATTGCTCATCGACATGATGAAGTCGATGTTGTCCAATGCGTCACAGAGGCGCGCAATGTCCTCGACATCCCGGGCTGTGGTACGACGGCGCTCGCCAGTCTCCACGTCGAGCGTGAACGTGGTGTCTGACCCGGCGCCAAAGAAGACCTTTCCAAGCTCCAGCGGCATCGTCAGGTTACCCAATCGATCGTACATGGGGATGCGCGAGGGCGCCGCGTCGATGGCGTCGGTCACCAGGTTCTCGGGCACCTTGATGCGGTCGTCAGACTCCCAGGCGCCCGCCTCCAAGAGGAGTTCACGGCCCTCGGGGTCCTGCATATCGACTCCCGTGCTTGAGAGGATCTCAAGCGTGGCGTAATGTAGCTCACGCACCTGTTCGTCAGAGAGGCCGCGACTAAATGGCTGCAGCGTCGGAATCGGCAGTTGATCCGTCACGAGAAGTCACCTCCGGTACATCGAAAAGCGACGCGTGAACCAGGGAAGCTGTGGCGAATCCATATAGACCTTGCCAGCTTCCGGCACACGCTTCGCGCGTTGGGCGATACCGATCAGGCCACCCCGACCGGTCACGAGTCCTTCACAGGGTCAGCGTGTGGGCGAACTGTTCCTTGATCCAGGCATCGGCCTCGCCATCCAGGAGTTCCGGTTCGTGCTTACGCAAGATCTCCCGAGCCAGCTCTCTGGCCCGGAGCCACGCGTCGGTCGATCCGTCGTCCTCCCATTCGTCACGGCCCTGCCGGTCAAAGACTCGGGACGGGTAGTAGTGCTCAGTGCGCATGTAGCGCATCGTATGCTCGTCCGCCAGGTAGTGCCCCCCGGGGCCCACCCGGTCGATGGCCTCGACAGCGAGCGTATCGTCATCGACCTCAATGCCGCGTACGGCGCGCATCGCCATTCCCAACATCTCGTTGTCGATGACGAACTGCTCATAGGCGATGGTAGACATGTCCTCGAGCATCCCCGCGGCGTGGTGGATGAAATTGGCACCGGCAAGGGCAACCTGAATCGCCGATTGAGCCTTCTCCATCCCGGCCTGAATATCCGGAAGCTTGCTGTCGGTCATACCGGCACTATTGTAGATGGGCACTTCGTACCGGTGAGCGAGCTGGGTGATAGCCGCGTTACCGATACCCAGCTCCACGGAGCCACCCAGGTACTTTCCACTCCGCATGTCCGCCGTCGCAGGGATCGGCCCCATGATGACCGGCGTCCCCGGATTGACGAGCTGTGTCAACGTGAGGCCAGATAACTGCTCGGCGTTCAGCTGAACCAACGTCCCCGCGAGCGTCACGGGTGACGTCGAACCAGCCATCGGGGCCGCCGACAGGACGACGGGTATACCCTGGCGACAGACTTCAATGAGAAGTGTGGTCACGTCGGTGGCGAACTTCAGCGGGCTGACCATCCAGCTGGTGATGAACGAGACGAGCGGCCGGGCACGGAGGGCCTCCGGACTGCCGGCGATCCTCTCACACATCGCCACGACATCGCGGATGCCCCGCAGTGTGTAAACTCCCGCCTGGACGTGCTTCGTCGTATTGGCCAGAGAAGCGTAGTATTTGCTTATCTCCACCTGTTCTTCAGGTAGATCGGTGGGATAGATCGGGATGAGGTAGAAGTGGATATTGTCCAGGGCATCCACGATACGCGCCATATCCCCGACATCACTCAAGAGCGCCTTTCGAATTGTACCCGTCTCCAGATCCAGCACCTGGAGAGCAGCACCTCCCGTCCCGATGTGAACCCGTGCGTCCTCCAGAATCAGGTCATTGTCCGGGTCGCGGCCCGCCAAGACCACCTTGGACGACGCCGTGGCGATGGCGTCCTCGACCATGGCCCTGGAAAGGCGGACACGGTCTCCATGCACGTCCGCCCCAGCCTCTTTGAAGAGTGCCAGCGCCTCCGCTTCCTGGACGTTCACGCCGGTCCGCTCCAGGACTTCCAGCGATGCCTCGTGAATCCGCGTCACCTCGGCATCGGTCAACGGCTTGTACTGTCCCCCGACCAGGCCCTTTCCGGGCCCCTCGATACTCCTGACCATGGATACCGTCTCCGTTTCCCTCCGTTAAGGAATCAAAAAGGCTGGGAGGCTTTACCTTTCATCTCGATAGGAAAGCTTCCCAGCCAGTTGGTCCGTTTATCGTGTTCCAGGTGGCTCAGAAAGGCGCCGTATCATCGGCTGGAGCGCTCGTCTTGCAGAGGAACTCTCCAGCGACCTGGGCTGTTGCGGGTACGCCCAGACCCCGCAGCGTCACGTCGTGGCGCTAGTCCTTGTGCTGGCGGTAGTACTTGATGTAGTTCATGGCGTACTGATCGCGCCCCATCAGGAGGTCGGCTGCCAGGATGGACTGCTTGACCTCCGCAGCGTCGACGATGGGGGCATTGACACCTGCACGGATGACCATCCCCAGGGCAACACGGTTGATCACGTCACGGTCCGGAAGGCCGTAGGAGACGTTGCTGTGCCCCAGGGCCTGGTTGACGCCCAGCTCCTCCCTGACCAAGTCGATGGCTTCCAGGGTGATAACGGCCGCATCAGGTTCCGCACTGACCGTCAAAGCGAGGCAGTCGATCAAGACATCCTCGCGGGGAATGCCCAGGGCCTCGGCGCGCTCGACGATCTTTGTGGCAATCTCGAGGCGCTTCTGGGGGTCCTTCGGAATGCCGTCATCGTCCATGGCCAGCCCGATCACGGCCGCATTATACTCAGCAACGAGCGGGAGGACACGCTGGAGGCTAGCCTCCTCGCCATTGACCGAGTTGATCAGAGGCTTACCCTGATAGACCTTCAGCGCCGCCTCCAGAGCGTCCTTGTCGGCGGTGTCGATGCATAGGGGCACGCCGACCGTCTCCTGAATGAGTTGGACAGCCTTGGGCAAGAGCTCAACTTCCTTGACGCTCGCAGCGCCTACGTTGACGTCGAGTACATCAGCCCCCTCCTCAATCTGCTTCAAGGCTTCGCTCTTGAGGATCTCAAGATTCCCCTCGGTCAGTTGCTTGGTGAGCCAACTCCGGCCGGTGGGGTTGATCCGCTCACCGATGATCACGGTTGGGAGCTCAAGGCTGATACGTACCTCTCCCTCTGTTCCAGTTAGAATCGTCTCCATGTGTCTATCTCCTTTGGTATCGGGCCAGCGGCCCGAGCTGCTTCGCGTCCGACCTACAGACGGATGTGTGATGTCGCATTCCAAGTGTCAGATCACCCATGCATCGCATTGTGGCTCAGCAGGGTTTCGGAGTGAGCTCAGGTGGCTGACAACAGTGGATCTACCTCGAGACAGGCTCCACCTCCTCAACAGAGAGTTCAACCCGGCGATCCTCGATGCTGACGATGACCGCGTGCTTCAGGGGAACGAGATCGATCACTGTCCCCTCGCCATAGGGCGTCTTGACCCGTCTTTTACGCCGGGGCAGCTTCCTTAGGGCCTCGACGTACTGGTCATACTCGTACTGCAGACAACAGCGCAGTCGATCACACATGCCCGTGATCGCAGAGGGATGAAGCGAGACACCCTGCTTCTTGGCCATCTTGATCGAGATAGAGGTGAACTCGGGTAGGAAATGGGAACAGCAGCGCGGACCTCCACAGGCGCCGCAACCCCCCATCAGCTTGGCCTGATCGCGAGGACCAATCTTAAGCAATTCCACCCGGGTCTTGAGCTCTCGCTGCAGACGCCGCTCCAGCTCATTGACGTCATAATGCCGCTCCTCGCTACCATACAGGAGGGTGAGCCGCTTACCGTCCAGGGTATACTCGGCCACCACGACTTTGATTGGCAGCGCAAGCCGGTCCGCCTCCCGGCGGGCCAGCTCCAGGGTCTCCTCCTCGCGCTTCTGCCACCACTGGCGGAGTGCCAGGTCGCGGCCGGTGGCCCGCCGCTTGATGGGCTTGAGAGTTCTGACATCCTCGCCCCTGCGCGGTGGCCGAACGGTGACGACCTCACCCAATTGGGTGCCCCGCACCGTCTCCACCAGGGCGAAATCACCGGGGCGGAGATCCTCCACCCTGCTGGCGTCAAAGTGGTAGATCTTGCCCGAGGGTTGGAATCGGACACCGGCAATCAGTGTCTCGCTGAAGTCCGAGAGCGTCGATTCGTTGCTCGAATGACCCATGGCGCTATTCCGGCGCACGATCAGAAGGCCCCTTCTGGATAGCCAGAGAGGTGGCGTTGAACGCCGCACGAATGAGGTCTGGATAGCTTATCCACACCCCAGATGGAGCTCTCATACCGTTCGTAGGGAGCGACCTCATTGTCATGATCCATCATAATGGCATCGAAGGGACAGACCTTAGCGCACAGCCCGCACGACACATAGATCCCGCTGTCGATGAAGAACTCACTGGGCGCCCCAGCCTCCCCCACGGGCTCCGGCTCCTTTCCCGGCTTGATCCAACTGCACTACGGTGGGCATCCTCGAGGACACATCTCGCAGGCCACGCAGCGCGATTTGCCCGTCTCCGGATCGAAGACGCGGAAGGGCAAGACGCAGAAACGCTCCGGGGAGAGGCACCTCGTCGGGATACTGGATGGTGAGACCGTTCATGGCCCGACCGCTATCCCGCTCCGGTAGGGTTTCCGGCGTATCGCGGGTCCCATAGCTGCGATTCTGAGAGCTCATCGAAACAACACTTTCGCTAGCCATAGTTGTTTGCTAGCCATAGTTGTTTGCTAACCATAGTCGTCTAACCATAGTCGTTTGTTGGCCATAGTCGCGGGGTCGGACGCTTGCCATCGTGGAGTTGTCGATAATGCGGTGCAACATGGTGCATTGGGGCAAGGACCGCTTCACAAACCATCAGCCCCTCGCCGGGGATGGACTCGGGGCTACCCGCAACCAGTGATCCACCTTCGATACAGCACACCCTTAGTTATTCTACAACGCTTTCGAAAAACGGGCAAACAGGGTTCCTCGGCAGCAAGCGACACAGGGTCTCACCGGCGCTCGAACGACCCGCCGGGAATCGAGAATCAGGCTCAGCGAAGAAAGTGGCGCCAGGGGATACGCACGGCACCCGACTTACCCTCAGAGCAGGCGGTGCGCATCCGCCGAGTCAATTACAATGATGTCTGTTTGACAAATTAGCATGCGCGTGATAGAATCGCCTCATTCATCGCTGGCGCGGACCCGCGTTGCGCGTGGACCGGGCCAAGCGACACACAGACGAGAGGGAGCAAGATCATGCAGGCCACCCGAGAACGGATACTCAACATCCTCAAGGAACGAGGACAGGCCACCGTACAAGAACTGAGCAGTACATTGGACCTGACCACGGTGACCATCCGTCACCACCTGGACACCCTGCGGAGGGAGAAGCTCGTTGCAGCACCCGAGGTGCTCCACCGCAAGGCTCCCGGACGCCCTCAACACGTCTACAGGTTGACTGAGGAGGCGAGTGACTTCTTCCCGAAGCGATATGAGACTTTGACTGACATGATCCTCGCTGAGCTCAGAGAGCACCTCTCAGAGGAAGAAGTAGAGAATCTGATGGCGCGGATTGGAAAACGTATAGCGAGCGAAGTAAGGATTCCTACAGGCGCCAGCTTCGAAGAACGCGTCGTGGTGGCTGTGGAGTTCATGGATCTTCGCGGGTATATGGCGCATTGGGAGAGAGACGACGACGGTCAATACCTCGTCCACGTGGCAAACTGCCCCTACGAAGGGGTGGCCCGACGACATAGCGAGGTGTGCAAGATTGATCACACGCTGTTGACGGAGCTCCTCGGCCCCCGCTTGGCGGAGCTCGAGCGCATCGCAGACCCACCCCATCACTGCACCTACTTTATCCGACTCCATAACAGTTGAGGGGGTCGGGAGGAGCCATCGCCGAATAGCCTTTTCTGCGTTGGCCCCGACTGAGCGGCCGGGCTCTGTGATCGGATCTCGGCCCCCTCGATCAGGCCTAATCAACCTATGAGCTTCAAGACGACTCTGATCTACCCAGGCATCGCGGGCCAGGGCTTCAACTCGCTTAAACGCGGCATGGAGGCAGGCTGGATCTCCCACGGACTGGCCCATCTCAGCTCGGCGGCCAAAGCGGCTGGCTTTGACGTCGATCTGATCGACCTGCGGGCACTCTCCAGTTGGGACCACTTCCGAGATGTGCTGGTTGAGCGGGACCCGGACGTCGTGGCCATCACGCTCATGAGCGTCGACTACAACCCGGCGAGGAAGGCCGTCGCCATCGCCAAGGACTTCAAGCCGGAGCTGACGACGGTCATCGGAGGGCCGCACGTGACGATCGCCCTCGAGGATGCACTGCAGATTCCCCACGTGGACTACCTGGTGACGCGGGAGGGAGAGGTGACCTTCCCCCGCCTACTGCGTCTGATCGAGGCCGGGGACCCGCCCACAGACCGGGTGCTGCGGGGCGCGCCGCCGGATCTGGATGGGATTCCCTTTGCCGATCGGGAGCTCTTTCTGGAAGAGTGGAGAGAGTGGGGCTATGATCTGAACTCGCCCGAGGTCCCCTTCGTGCCCGAGCTGCCAGCGCCGTTCGTGACAATCATCGCCGGGCGAGGCTGCCTCTACAATTGCGCCTTCTGCAAGCCCGGTGAGGATTACCTCTTTGGCAAGCGGACGCGTCGGCGCAGCGTGGGCAACGTGATGTCGGAACTCCGCGAGCTTGTCAACAGGTACCAGATCGCGTCTTTTATGTTCCACGACGACTGCCTGACGGAGGACCGCCCCTGGGTTACCGAGTTCAGCGAAGCCTATATCGAGGAGGGCTTCGAGATGCCCTTCTTCTGCCAGAGTCGGGCTGACATCATCGTCAAGCACGAGGATATGGTGGCACGGATGGCCGAGGCCGGGCTGCGGGGTTATTTCATCGGCTTTGAGAGTGGGAACGACCGGGTGCTCGATTTCATACGCAAGGGTACGACGGTCGCAGAGAACCTCGAGGCGGCCCGGGTGTGCCGCAAGTATGACATCCGGATCTGGGCCAACTACATGATGGGCCTCCCTACGGAGACAAAGGACGAGGTCATGGACACGGTGCGGATGATGAAGGCAATCGACCCTGACTACTACAGCCCGGCTTTCTTCACCCCCCACCCCGGCACCGATCTCTTCACCTACGCCCTTGAGCACGATCTGAGCCGCATTGTGGACTATGATTCCTATCGGCGCAATCCCACAGAGCCCAAGATCAAGGGGCAGGACTATGATTTCCTCAAGTGGGCCATGGCCGAGAGCCAGCGCCGCACCCCGATGAACGCCCTGAGAAGGTGGATGGGCCGTCAATGGGAACGCGCCCAGAGGATCACCCCCCAGAAGCTGATTCACAAGTTAGGCCTGGCGCTTAGCGGCTGATTTCCCGTACCTGAAGGGAGAAGCGTTCCCACCCAGCCCAGCGTGCTGATAGCGACACAGGCTGTCGACAGTGAGGATTCCCTATGATGAGAGATCGTATAGCGTCCGCCCTTCGTTCCAGCCAGGCCGACTACACAGAAATCCGCGTGGAAGAGAGTGAGACGACGCGCGTGGTCTTCCGCGGGCCGGACCTTGAGACCGCCGACGTGCTGATGGACCGCGGGGGCATCGTACGCTGCCTGGTCCGGGGCGGCGGCTGGGGCATCGCCTCCTTTAACGATCTAAGCGACCTGGAGCACCGCGTCCAGCAGGCCTATCAGGGAGCGAGGGCGATCGAGGCGGAGCCTGTCGACCTGGCCCCTATCCCGGTCTCCGAGGATGAGATCACCGTCTCCCTGGAGAACGATTTCCGCAGAGTCGACACAGCACGCAAGAAGGCATTGGCGGAGCGTTACAATGAAAACCTGCTGACGTTCGACGCGCGAGTCGTGGACACCAACACCTCGTACGTAGATAGGTTCAAGCACGTGATCTTCGCCAACTCGGAGGGAACCTACATCACCGAGGAACGTCCGATGATCAATGTGGCCTTCAGCGCCGTCGCTCGCGAGGGGGACAACGTTCAGCGAGCCTTCGAGGCGGTCTCCAAAGTTGCCGGATTCGACGCCGTCACCGGCCACGATGACCTGGTGGGGACCGTGGCCCAGCGCGCGATCGATCTCCTCTCGGCGCCTCCGGTGGAGGGCGGGCGGTACACGGTGGTCTGCAATCCAAGAATGGCCGGGGTATTCGCCCACGAGGCTTTTGGGCACCTCTCGGAGGCCGATTTCGTCTACGACAATCCCCAGGCGCAGGAGATGATGGTCCTCGGACGCCGTTTCGGCGGCGACATCCTGACCATCGGGGACGACGGATCGATTCCCGGGCTGCGCGGCACGCACCCGTACGACGACGAGGGAACACCGACGGGGCGGACAGATCTGATCAAGGACGGCGTGCTGGTCGGGCGGCTGCATTCCCGCCAGACGGCGGCACGAATGGGGGAGACGCCCACGGGGAACGCGCGGGCGACGAGCTATCGCCACGAGCCCATCGTGCGCATGACGAACACTTTCATCGACGGCGGCGAGACGGGATTTGAGGAGATGATTGCCGACGTTGATCGCGGGATCTACGCCTGCGACGCCTTCGGCGGACAGACTGCGCTCGAGAACTTCTCATTCACGGCGGCGTACGGGTACATGATCCGCGATGGACGGATCGCAGAGTTGGTGCGGGACGTCGTGTTGAGCGGGAACCTGTTTGTGACGTTGAAGCACATCGACGCTGTGGGGGATGATTTCCAATGGGCCGAGTGGGGCCGCTGCGGGAAAGGGCAGGGCGGCCTGGCGGTGTCCATGGGCGCACCGCACGTGCGAATTCAAGACGTCTTGGTCGGTGGCGAGTAGGAATTCTGACAACATAGCAGTATCCATTCAGGAGACCAAGCGGAAAACGGGAGTGCGGGCGTCCGCGGCAGAGGTGCGTACTCCCTCGGACGAGCAGAGCGGTCATGGTGCTGTTCTTCGGGTGGATTACGACGGAGATTCGATGCGCCCGCTGTGGAAGGAGGGAGGATGCTGA
>Ga0180436_10003986_pt1 | contig 13405 bp, 10 predicted proteins | sample SS_ome_2_FD_132434 | JGI IMG/M metagenome (GOLD analysis project Ga0180436, IMG submission 132434) | Hypersaline lake sediment archaeal communities from the Salton Sea, California, USA - SS_3_S_2 metaG | ecosystem: Environmental > Aquatic > Non-marine Saline and Alkaline > Hypersaline >...
CTGCTGCCGTTTCAGATGAGCGTGCTGGGCTTCACGAGTCCCGCCGTCAGCGCCACCAATCTGCTCTATAACATCGTCGCCATCCCGGGCGGCGTTTCGCAGTATATTCGCGAGGGGCGAATGGCCTGGCCGATCGCCATAACAACGCTGGTGGGGACCCTGCCGGGAATATTCATCGGAGCTGTCATTCGCGTCAAGTACATGCCCGATGCGCGTTCCGCCAAGTTCTTCGTCGGGCTTGTCCTGCTCTGGCTCGGCTACCGGATACTGAGTGAGTGGTTCCGGCGCGTCACCGGACGCAGCGCCGCCAACAACAAGCTTGAGAGGAAATTCGGCCGGAAGCTGCCGTCCCATGCGGTTGTCGAAACGAAATCCTTCTCCCTAAGTCACGTGACCTATGAGTTCTGGGGTGAGACCTTCTCCTTCAGCACGCCGGCCATGTTCGGCCTGGCCTTCGTTGTGGGAATCGCCGGCGGCATCTACGGCATCGGCGGCGGGGCGATCATCGCGCCATTCGTCGTTTCCGTTCTGCACTTGCCGGTCTATACAATCGCCGGAGCCTCCTTGTTCGGCACCTTCGTAACTTCGATCGTCGGCGTCGGTTTCTTCGAGTATCTGTCCCGGCTGCCGATGTCGGAAGGCACGGCGGTTCGCCCCGATTGGCTTCTCGGCGCCCTGTTCGGCGTCGGCGGACTCGCCGGGACCTTCGTCGGGGCCCGGCTCCAGAAATACCTCCCCGAACTCTGGATTCGACTCCTGCTTGGAGTCCTGGTGAGCGGCGTAGCGGTGAACTACATCCGCCAGTTCCTGTTCGGCTAGGGCCATGCCGGCCTAGGGCGTCCGGCGAGTGGAATGAATGACTTGGACGACATAAAGTACAGCGGCTCGATCAACTTTATCATGGTTGCTGAATTCCTGATCTTCGTGTAAAGTTAGGATTAGAACTATCAAATCAGTATTGAAGGGTCGAAACTCTGAAATCCTCAGGGGGCATTCATGCTAACTGCCGAAGAACTCGAAAAATCACTCGAGATCCCGAAGAAGCCAAGCGTAGTTGAACGACAGAAGCTCCCGGTCCGTTACCACGTCGAAGACTTTGACGTGGATGACCGGCCGCGGCGTTTCCTGCAGGCGTTTGCAGCGATTCTGAAGCACACGAACTACCGGCTTGCATTGGATCACTACATCCGGGTGAGCTCGAAGTGTTCGCGCTGCACGGCGCAGTGCCAGATCTACGAAGCAACGGAAGCGCCGGAAGACGTTCCGTGCTACCGGTCGGAGCTGCTCCTTTCGGTGTACCGCCGCCATTTCACGATCTCGGGAATCCTCCGCGGGCGCATCCTGGGCGATCCTGGGCTCACCGACGAGAAGATCCAGGAGATGGCCGATTCCTACTACAACTGCACGGCCTGCCGCCGCTGCCACTTCGAGTGCCCGATGGGAATCGATCACGCGCTGGTCACTCACCTGGCGCGCTATATCCTCTCCGAGATCGGCATCGCGCCGCGCGCGCTCGTCGTGAGCACGCGGGAGCAGCTTATCGGCAAGACCGGCAACACCTCCGCGATTCCCGTTCCCGCCCTCCTCGACAGTCTCGAGTTTCTCACCGACGACATGGAGGAGGAGAAGGGCGTCACAATTCCCTTCCCGATCGACCAGGAGGGAGCGGACTACTTGTTCATCGCCCCGGTGTCGGACTTCATGATGGAAGCCGACACGTTGATGGGAATTGCGGCTGTCTTTCGCGCGACCGGGGACAAGTGGACGGTCGGCACCAAGTACTATGACGGAATCAACTACGGCCTCTTTTACAGCGATCACATTATGGAGGAAGTGCTCGGGAAGATCCGGAGGGAAGCCGACCGGCTCAAGACGCCGAAGATCTTGATAGGCGAGTGCGGGCACGCCTCGCGCACGGCGAAGTACTTTTATCCAACCTTCTGCGGCGCCGAGGCGGCGCAGCCGGTCATCAACATTCTCGAGTACACGCACCGGGCGTGGAAAGAGGGAAGAATCAAGCTCGACCCCAACGTGATAACCGAGAAGGTCACCTATCACGATCCCTGCAATCTAGCTCGCCCGGGGTGGGTAGTCGAGCAGCCGCGAGAGCTCACCAAAGCGTTCTGCAAGAACTACGTGGAGATGACGCCCACCCGGCGTGACAACATCTGTTGCGGCGGCGGCGGCGGAACCGTTTCCATCGACGAGATCCGGCCCTACCGCACCGGGATCGGCGGCAAGGTCAAGGCCGAGCAGATCCGCGCCACCGGCGCCAAGTACTGCATCGCTCCATGCGCGAACTGCAAGAAGCAGCTTCGCGAGTTGATGGAGGATCAGAACGTCGATTGCGAGATCGTCGGTCTTCACGATCTGCTGTACAAGGCCATCATATTCGACGATGCGGAAAAGGGAAGCGAGTAGCGCATACCTTCAAGGAGGTAAGGAGTGTTGGAAGCCTGGTTAGAGTTCGGGCGGGGGCCGCTCTTTCGGTTCAGTTTTGCCCTGATGGTGTTTGGGCTGTTGCGGATACTCATCCTGACGGCCATCAGCATGTGGGAGGCCTACGACCGCAACCCCGACAAGATTCTCCCGTGGAAGGACCTGACGGTAAGAACGTTTGGCTGGTTGATTCCACTTGGCACGCTCTGGCGCAGGCGTCCCATCTATAGCCTCATTTCGGTCCTTTTCCATATCGGCATGCTTCTGGTTCCGCCGTTTCTAGCGGCGCACATCCTGCTTTGGCGCGGGGCGACCGGCTTTGGGTGGCCGGCCCTGCCGCAAGCCGCCGCGGACTGGCTGACGGTGCTGGTCATCGTCACCGCGATCTGCCTGCTGGCCGGACGGCTGTTCCACAAGGCGGCGAGATCCCTGAGCCGGCGGCAGGACTACATGTGGCCGTTGCTGATCATGATTCCGTTTCTGACCGGTTATGTATGCGCGAACATCGAGACGGCGCCGGGGACTTACCAGTGGATGATGCTGCTGCACGTCTGGTCGGCGAACTTGATCATGATGATGCTTCCCTTCACGAAGATCGCCCACTGCGTCCTGCTGCCGCTCTCCCAATACGTCACCGGTCTGGCTTGGAAGTTCCCGCTCGGAGCCGGACAACGGGTGGTCGAGACTCTTGGCTATGGAGACCGCCCAACCTGGGTGGAGCGTCCCCGTTTGGCCACAGACGATGTCGCGGCTCCGACGGAGGAGGCATAGCTCACCATGCAAGCAGCAATCCTAACCGACACTACGAAATGCATCGGTTGCCGCGAATGCGTCCTGGCCTGCAAGAAGGAAAACGGGCTGGCTCCGGAGGTGCCTCATCGCTGGAACCTTGACGACGGCCTTTCCGCCCGCAACTGGACCTCGATTATCGACCGCCCGGACGAGAAGTACGTCCGGAAGCAGTGCCGCCACTGTGTTGAACCGGCCTGCGTTTCCGCTTGTCCGGTAGGCGCGCTGGAGAAGGCTGAGACGGGCGCCGTCGTCTACGACGGCAACAAGTGCATGGGTTGCCGCTACTGCATGATGGCGTGCCCCTACGGCATTCCCAGGTATGACTGGGATCAGATCGTTCCCTACGTCCGGAAATGCGTCCTGTGCCACGAGAGCCGTGTCAGCAAGGGCCGTGAGCCCGCCTGCACGGAAGCGTGCCCGACGAAAGCCACGATTTTCGGCGACCGGGACGAGCTGATTCGAATCGCCCACGAGCGTATCCGCAGTGAGCCGCGGAAGTACGTGGACAAGGTTTGGGGCGAGCACGAGGTTGGCGGAACCTCCGTCCTCTACATCGCCGACATGGACCTCGATTTTCTTTCCGGCGGGCATCTGGATGACGAGCCAATGCCGGAGCGGACCAAGCTGGCCATGAACGCCGTGCCGTTCACCTTCGTTGGCGTCGCCGCCGCGATGGCCGGCGTGAACTGGATCATCGGGCGCCGCATGAAGCTACAGCAAGAGTCGGGACCGCCGGAGAGTCCGGCCAAGGAGGACGGCGATGCATAGAGTCCGCAAACTGAAACTGATCCTCTGGACCCTGACCGGTCTGGCGTTCGCCGTCGGCGCCGTTCGCTTCCTCTTCGGACTTGGCGCGACCACAAATCTCTCCGATGCCACGCCCTGGGGCGTTTGGATCGGTTTCGACGTGATGAGCGGCGTCGCTCTGGCCGCCGGGGGCTTCATTGTCACCGCCACCGTCTACATTTTCAAGCTGGAGCGTTTCCACGCTGTCGTTCGCCCGGCCGTGCTCACGGCGTTTCTGGGCTATCTTGCTGTCGCGGTCGGTCTGCTGTTTGACCTTGGCCTGCCCTGGAACATCTGGCACATGCTGATCTACTGGAATCCGCACTCGCCGCTGTTTGAGGTCGGCTGGTGCGTGATGCTCTACCTGACGGTGCTGTCGCTCGAGTTCCTCCCGGTGCCCGCCGAGGAATTCAGCCGCCTCGCGAAGATCCGCCAGTTCTTGCTCAAGATAAGGCTGCCGCTGGTGATCGCCGGAATCGGGCTCTCCACATTGCACCAATCCTCGTTGGGCTCGTTGTTCCTCATCATGCCGAACCACCTGCACCCGCTCTGGTACTCGCCGATGCTGCCGGTGCTGTTCCTGGTTTCCGCGATCGGACTCGGCCTGACGATGGTGATGTTCGAGAGCCACACTACGGCGTACCTGTACCACCGCAAGCCGGAGACCGATATCATTGGCCGGCTTGGCGGCGTGGCGCGGTGGGTGCTCTTCGGCTACGTAGTCATGCGCCTTGGCGACATGGCCGCCCGCGGCCAACTGTACAACCTCGCCGGGACAGATGGGCCGATTCTGTGGTTCTGGTTTGAGATCGCGCTCATGGGCATCATCCCGATCGTGCTTCTGTCGATTCCGGCGGTGCGAACGAGCCGGGGTGGGCAGTGGATTGCCGCGGCGTTTGGCGTTTCCGGCATCGTACTGAACCGCTTGAACGTCGGCGGCGTAATGCATCAGGGGCGCGGCGACTATTTCTACGTACCGGCCTGGACGGAGCTTGCGATCAGCGCGGGAGTCGTTTCCGGCGCGGTGCTCGTTTTTCTCTACTTCATCGAGCGGTTCAAGGTCTGGGAAGAGCGGCCGGTGGATCCGGAAGCCGACCCGAAGGCTCTGCCGGAACTCTCGAGCGTGGGATCCACCTGGCTCGGAGTTCCTATCGTCGCCAATCGCACCGTCTACTCCCTCGTCTTCATCCTCGCGGCCGCGGTTGGGCTGGCGCTGCTTTCGCCGGAGCCCGCCTCGAGCCGCGGTGTTGATCCCTCACCGGTCAGTCCCGCCCGCGGTGGAGAGATGCTGTGGATCGACGGCAATTTTGACGGCTTTGGCGTCGCTTTCCAGCATGAATCCCACCGGTCCATGAACAACTGCGCCGTTTGCCATCATATGAACTACCCGATGGACCAGGACACGCCGTGTTACCGTTGCCATAGCGACATGTATCTGGCTACGGACGCCTTCAAGCACGACTGGCACCGCTCGGAGACCGGGGCCGGCCTGACCTGTATGGAGTGCCACGCCAAGGGCGAGGTTCGCCGGGCGGAAACCGCCAAACCGTGCGCCGATTGCCACACGGATCTTGTTCCCGCGAGCGCTGGCATCAAGGTGGAGAGCTACGACGCCATCGGCTACGTCTCCGCCATGCATCAGCTATGCATCGGCTGCCATTCGGAACTGGCCGCGCAGATGGAAATGCCGGAGTTCGCGCAATGCGCCGCCTGTCATGGCGATTCGGAAGAGCACTTCGCCAATCAGGGGCTGCCTAGCCGGGACCGTGAGCGGGGTGGGAAGCGGCTGATTCTGCCGCCGTACTGAGGCTATGCGACCGCTGCCAAACCAAGAGCTCGACGAGTTGCTTGGACGGGAGCTGTTTGAGCAGGTTCCGTTCAGCGTAGCCGTCATTGACCGGGGGTTCCAGGTCGTCGCGGCAAACCGCAACTTCCGCGAGTTCTTCGGCAACTGGGAGGGGCAGAGGTGCCACCAGGTGTTCAAGGGGTCGGCGGAACGCTGCGCCAATTGCACGGCCGCCTCCGTGTTCAACGACGGCATGGTCCGCGTCTCGGATGAGAGAGGAATCGACCGTCACGGGCGCAAGTGCCACTACGTCGTCCATCTGGCGCCGCTGCGGGATGCCGATGGGCGCGTGAAGTACGTCATCGAGATGACGACGGATCTCACCGAGACTCGTCACTGGCAGCGGCAGTACAACCTGGTCTTCGACCGCGTGCCGTGCTACGCAACCGTTATTGACCGCAATTTCCGGATCGTCCGCGCCAACGAGAAGTTCCGCTCGACTTTTGGCGAGGTTCGCGGCGAGTTCTGCTATGAGGTCTACAAGCGGAGGAACAAGCCGTGCGGCCACTGTCCCGCCGCGCTCACATTCAAGGATGGCGGAGAGCACACATCGCAGCAGGTCGGCGTACAAAAGGACGGTTCGCCAACCTACTACGTCGTTACGACCTCGCCATTGTCCCGCGGGGAAGAGGGCGTCGAGCACGTCATCGAGATGGCCACCGACGTCACGCCGATTCGCGAACTTGAGGGCAAGCTGCAGGAGGCGCATCACTACTACGAGAGCTTGATCCGGAACGCCGCCACGGGTATCCTGTCGATCGACAGCGAAGATCAGACGCGGGTCATGAATCCCGCCGCGAGAGAGCTGCTCGACTGGAAAGGCAATCGGCCGCCGGGGTTGAACAGCCTGAAGCGGATGCTCCCGCCGGAGTTCTTCTCCGAACTCTTTAGCAACGGTGATGTGCTCGAATTGCCAGAGACGGAAATCCACCGGAGGGACGGCGAGGATGTCCCCGTCCGCTTCTCCGCGGTGTCCCTCAAGACGACCGGGAAGGCTCTCGGCCGGGCGGCCTTCATAGAGGACCTCAGCGACATCAAGAAGCTCGAACACGAGAAACTCGAAGCCGAGCGCCTGGGAGCCGTCGGACAGACCGTCGCCGGACTCGCCCACTCCATCAAGAACATGCTCATGGGGCTTGAGGGCGGCATGTACATGGTCGATACGGGCCTCCGCCGCGGCGACGCCGAGCGGATCATCAATGGTTGGGGAGCGTTGCAGCGGAACTTCGAGAAGACCACGGCTCTGGTGAAGGACTTTCTCAGCTTCGCCAAGGGACGGTTGCCCAAGCTGGAGCTGATCGAGCCGAATGCGCTGGCGAGCGATATCGTGGAGCTTTACCGGGACGCGGCGCGCCGCCAGGGCGTCGATCTGATCCTGGAGGCGGGCAAAGATGTGCAGCCGGCGCTGCTTGATCCGCACGGAATCGAGACCAGCCTTACGAATCTGGTCTCAAATGGCATCGACGCCGTCATGATGCGCGAGGATCCGGGGGGCACGGTCGTCATGCGGACCAGAGAGGAAGACGACGAGTTGATCTTCGAGGTCATCGACAACGGTTGTGGCATGGACTGGGAAGTTAAGGGTAAGATCTTTACGACCTTCTTCACTACGAAGGGAGGGCAGGGAACCGGCCTTGGCCTGCTTACGACGCGTAAGATCATACAGGAGCATGGGGGCCGGATTGACGTGGAATCGAACCCCGGAGAGGGGACCACGTTCCGAATCCGTCTGCCGCGAAAGCGGCTGAACGCGCTGGCTGAGGCGGCCGCCGCCGAGCCGGCGAGCAAGGCTTAATATGGCAAACGACAGCAAGAAGAAGATCCTCGTTGTGGATGACGAGAAGGACGTGCGGGATTACCTCAGCACAGCTTTGGAGGACGCCGGGTTCGATGTCGAGATTGCCTGTGACGGCCTCGAGGCTTTGGAGGCGGTTCGCCGCGCCCGCCCCGATCTGATCTCTCTGGATCTCGTGATGCCGCGCCACTCCGGCGCAAAGTTCTATCGTGAGTTGCAGAGGGACAAGGAACTGCGCCACATTCCGGTTTTGATCGTTACCGGCCATGCTCGTGACGAATTGGGACGGGCCGATTTCGACGAACTGACGATGTCCGGTCCCGGCGTGTACCTGGAGAAACCGGTGCGTCCGGTGTCCTACGTCACCGCCGTGAAGAAGCTGCTCGGAATGGAAGTTGCCGAGGAGCCCGAGCCGGATCCCGCCGCCCTGAAGCAGGAACTCTCCGACGCTCTGGCCGGCGCCGACCGCATCGCCCTCGAACGAGCTCTGGAAGCTCTCCGCAAGAAGTAGCGGACTGCGAGCGGCGCCGGGCCTCCACCGCCTGATCCTGGATCCGGTCTCCCGCGGCCTATGGAAGCGGCCCCGCGCGGATTTCGAACTGGAATGTCCGGAACTACCTCGATTTGCAGTAGAATGGCAAAGGGATACTACGATGAGCGATCAAGTCAAGAAGACCATCCTGATTGTTGATGATGAACCGGACGTCTCCGCCTACCTGCGAGCGTTCTTCGAGGACAATGGCTTCAATGCGATAGCCGCTCAGAACGGCAAAGAGGGCTTTGAGAAGGCCAAGGCGGAGAAGCCAGACCTGATCACTCTGGACATCACGATGCCCGAAGAGTCTGGCGTGCGCATGTACCGCGATGTCAGAGGGGACGCGGAGTTGGCATCCACGCCCGTCATCATGATCACGGGCGTTTCCCACGAGTTCAAGCGCTTCATCGAGACCCGCAAGCAGGTGGCTCCGCCAGACGCCTACTTCGAAAAGCCGATCGACCGCGATGCTCTGCTGGCCAAGGTCAACGTACTCCTGTCGTCCAAGCCAGTCTAGTTTCCCGCCTGCAAGGACGGTCCCTCCGTCCGGGCGCCACGAGAAGACTACGTCCTATCCAGCAGGCTTCGCAACACTTGGTCCCACGGTTTCCGGTAGGGCCTTTCGAGCTGCTTGGCGGCTTCGGGATCTCCTATGATCTCCTCTTTGACGGGATCCCAGGATATCTTCCTGCCCGTCTTGAGCGAGATGTTCGCGAGATGGCAGATTAGAGAGGTCCGGTGCCCCTCGACGACATTGGCGATGGGCCGTTGGCGCGACTTGACGCAGTCGAGAAAGTTGCGTGTGTGAAGGTCGAATTGCTCCTGCCCGCTGCCTTCGATCTTCATCGGGTCAGTCCAGTATTCCCGCTTGACCTCGCGGCGGCGCGGCGCTCCCGATGGTCCGCCTCGAAACCGCGGTATGGCGTTTTCCGGCGGCCGTTTGACGTCCGGGATCACTTCGAACCCGCCACGGTCGATAATCAAGCTGCCCTTCGTGCCTTGATACTCATGGGATGGCCCGCCGCCGCTGCCGAGGTTTGCTTCCCGGTAGGAATAGCTGGCGGTGAAACTGGGGAACTCGAAGACGACATCCATGGTATCCGGCGTTTCGCCGTCGTCTCGCAGGGCGAAGCGTCCGCCGGTGGCGCTAACGCTCGAGGGTCCCTTCACGTTCATGTACCAGAGCACGATGTCGAGGTGATGAGCGCCGAGGTTCGTCATCTGTCCGCCTGAGTAGTCCCAGAACCACCGGAAATGATAGAGCGACCGGTGCGGAGCATAGGGGCGTTCCGGCGCCGGCCCGAGCCACATCTCGTAGTCCAGTTCCGGCGGTTTCGTTCCGCTCGGGCGGCCGAAGCCGGGCATCACGTTTCTCCGCGACTTCGTCCGGACCGCATGCACCTTGCCGATATAGCCCTCTTGAATGAGTTGGCGGGCCTTCTGGTAGTGCAATCCGCTCCGCTGCTGCGTGCCCGCCTGAATGACGCGTTTGTACTTCCGCGCGGCCTGGATCATCCACTCGCCCTCCTTGGCGAACAGCGTCATGGGCTTTTCGACGTACACGTCCTTGCCGGCGGCGCAGGCCATGATAGTCGCCAGCGCGTGCCAGTGATCCGGCAGGGCGACAACCACGGCGTCAACATCTTTGTCGTCCAGCAACTTTCTGAAATCGGCGTATGCCTTTGCGCCGCTCCCGCAGGCGGCAACGCCCTCTTCGAGACGCGGGCCGTAGACATCCGATAGCGCCACGAGGGCGGTGTCCGGCTGGCGCTTGAAATCGAAGACATGCTGCGCCCCAATCAGACCGTAGCCGATGACTCCCACGCCGACGCGATCATTCGCGCCGCGCACCCTCCCAAGAGAGGCTGCGGTCCCGCCCGCGAGAAATTGGCGTCGACTGAATGGCATTGAGAAATTCTATAAACTCTAGCAAGGAGAATCAAATATGAGCGACCTATCATTCGACGCAATCCTAGACTCCAACGATGATTCCATCTTTGACGTGAAGACCAGAGCTCCCGGAGCCAAAGGCCGGCTGCCAGTCACCCCGGAGATGCTGAAGGAGCAACCTTCGGGCGACCTTTTTGGATGGGGAATGAACGCGGCCATGGGCTGGGACCCGGACAAACTCGGGGGGAAAGAGGTCCTGCTTCTATCGACCCATGGTGGAATCCGCAGGCCCGACGGCACGCCGATCGCCCTGGGCTACCACTCGGGGCATTGGGAGGTGGGTCTTCTTGTCGAAGAAGCGGCGCATGAACTCAAGGCGCTGGACGCGATTCCTTTCGCCGGAGCTTGCAGCGATCCGTGTGACGGCCGGACGCAGGGCACGCCTGGGATGTACGATAGCCTCGCTTACCGCAATGACGCCGCGACGATCTTCCGCCGCCTGATCCGGTCGCTTCCAACCAGAAATGCGGTGTTGGCCGCCGCCACCTGCGACAAGGGATTGCCGGCGATGATGATGGCCCTCGCCGCAATGCACGATCTTCCCTGCGTTCTGATGCCGGGAGGGGTTGCGCTGTTGGCGGAGGACGGCGAGGACGCCGGCCGGTCGCAGAGTCTGGGCGCGCGCTACGCCCGGGGCGAGGTGACGCTCGACTACGTGGCGGAAGTCGGCTGCCGCGCCTGCGCCACCCCCGGTGGCGGTTGCCAGTTTCTCGGGACGGCCGGGACGTCCCAGGTCATCAGCGAGTCGCTCGGAATGACGCTGACGCACGCCGCTCTTTCTCCTTCGGGGCATCCGATCTGGCTCGACATGGCCCGCCGTTCGGCCCGGGCCACGCTCTCCCTGGAGCGGCGCGGCATCACGATGAAGGATATCCTCGTTGACGCCTCGGTCCGCAACGCGCTGGTCACTCACGCGGCCTGTGGCGGTTCCACCAACTTGGTCATGCATCTTGCCGCTATCGCCCATGCCGGAGGTCTGCGCCGGCCGAACGTGGACGACTGGAGCAGCGTCAATCGCCAGGTCCCCAGAATCGTCGACGTGTTGCCGAATGGCCCCACCGGACACCCCACGGTTCAGCTCTTCCTTGCTGGCGGCGTGCCGGAGGTCATGCTGCATCTGAGGCGCGCCGGACTGCTGGATCTCAATGTGTTGACCGCTTCCGGCGAGAAGCTCGGCGCGATGCTCGATTGGTGGGAGCAGTGTGAACGCCGCGTCAAGCTGCGCGCGATGCTGAAGGAGCGGGATGGCGTCGATGCGGACGATGTCATCATGAGTCCCGATTCCGCCGCGAAGCGTGGTCTGACGTCAACGGTCAGCTTCCCGCTCGGCAACCTCACCCCGGGCGGTTCCGTCATCAAGAGCACCGCCATCGACCCGAGTGTCGTCGATGACGACGGCGTCTACCGCAAAGTCGGCCCGGCGCGGGTCTTCTTGACGGAGAAAGCCGCCATTGCCGCGATCAAGAGCACCGGTCCGGACCGGATCAAAGAGGGAGACATCATGCTCTTGATTTGCCGTGGCCCGATGGGATCCGGGATGGAGGAAGCCTTCCAACTCACCATCGCTCTCCGCCATCTTTCCTTCGGCAAGCAAACCGCTCTGCTCACTGACGCCCGGTTCAGCGGCGTCTCTACCGGAGCATGCGTCGGCCATATCACGCCGGAGGCTCTCGCCGGCGGCCCAATCGGCAAGGTCCGCGAGGGTGATCTGATCGAGATCATCGTGGACCGCAACAAGCTGGAGGGTTCCGTGAACCTGGTCGGTGAGAACGGCGTCCAGTGCGGTGCCGAAGAAGGGACCGGGATACTCGCCAACCGCTCTCCGCGGGAAGACTTGGCCCCGGATGCGGAACTGCCCGCGGACACGCGCCTCTGGGCCGCCCTGCAGGACGTCAGCGGCGGGACCTGGGGCGGCGCGGTCTACGACGCCGACGAGATCATCAGGGTTCTCAACGCCGGGCGGAAGGCATTGGGAAAGTAGACCGGGGATCCGGTTGAGTGTCGCGCTTCCGCGCCACGAGCGGCGCGTTCAGGAAATCGATGAACGGCTGCATGACGCGGAAGCGTTTGAGCAGCTCTTTCTCCAGATCGGGCGTCGTGGCCAGCTTAGGTTCGAGGTCCGTGTAGAAATACCACTGCTTGTTGCGCAGCAGGCCGGCGTCCGGGTGATCGGACGGGAATCCCTTGGGAGTGCGCGCGAGTTGCTCGCCCCGCAGTTCGCCCATCAGCGACCGGAGTTTCTTCGCGCCAGCCAGCTTCCGGCACTCCCCGGCCCTGCCGGCCAAGTGTGTCCGCAGCGTGAACAGCTCATCCTTACCCGGCATATAGGCGCCGCCCGCGATCAGGAACTCCTTGGGGGAGACATGGAAGTAGTAGCTGCCACAGCTGTGCTTTTCGAGGCCCCGTCTTGGAAAGATGGCGCCAACGTGCGTCTTGTATGGCGTCTTGTCCTTGCTGAACCTCGTGTCGCGATAGATCCGGTAGATTGCTTTCTTCGGTTCGTTGATGTGATCCGGCGCGAACTTCGCGAGTTCCGCGTTCACCCGCTCGACCAACTCCGTCATCGGAGCTTTGACCATCTCCTCATACACGGACTTGTGGTCTTGAAACCACTCCCGGTTATTGTTTCGATCCAAGTCGCGAAAGAACTTCATCATTCCCGCCGGGAAACCGGCGAACCGGGATGCCATTGAGATGCCCTCCTCTATAATCGGTGGTTGGATGCAGAGAATCGAAGAGACGATCCGTAGTCTTGCCCCCATTCCGAATCTTACCGTTTCCCGGGACGTGCCGCTGAGCCGCCTGACACGTCTTGGGATCGGAGGTCCGGCGTCCGTCCTCGTGGAGACCGGCTCCGGCGAGAGCCTCGCCAGCGCTATCCGAATCGTGCGCGAATCGGATGTTCCTTGGGTAGTTATGGGTGGGGGAACGAACCTTGTCGTCTCCGATGACGGCTTCCGGGGCGTCGTGCTTCGCTACACTGCCGGCGGCCTGGAGGCGAATGGCAACGCCGTGTCAGCTGGATCCGGCGCTGAGTTGCAGGCGCTCGTGGACTTCGCTGTCTCAAACGGTCTCGGGGGCATTGAGACGCTGACCGGCATTCCCGGCTCGGTCGGCGCGGCGGTCTACGGCAACGCCGGGGCCTACGGCCACTCCCTCTCCGAGTTCGTTAGCCGGGTGCGTTTCTGTGACGGCGGAAACGTACGGGAGTTCAATAACGCGGATTGCGAGTTTCGCTACCGGGAGAGCGTCTTCAAGCGGA
>Ga0180436_10003989_pt1 | contig 13402 bp, 23 predicted proteins | sample SS_ome_2_FD_132434 | JGI IMG/M metagenome (GOLD analysis project Ga0180436, IMG submission 132434) | Hypersaline lake sediment archaeal communities from the Salton Sea, California, USA - SS_3_S_2 metaG | ecosystem: Environmental > Aquatic > Non-marine Saline and Alkaline > Hypersaline >...
TGAGCCCTTGCTTTGGTGGTTCGTCGTATTTTGTAACGTCGCCTTCAAAATAAACATCCGCACCGAGGCCGAGTGATTTTCCTGCTACAGAAATGGCATCCGTAAGCGCTTTTTTAAAGCACTCGTCGTCCGTATAAAGGCCGTTTTTCTCTTTAGAAACCAGCTTACTGCCGCCGATCCCTTTGACCGGTTCGCTCCAGTTTTCTGCATCTATCCTATAAAAAAGATTGATGTCTACGAAAACGCACACCTCGCCATTGTCGATCGAGATGGTTCGCTGGTCTAAAATGTCAAACTTCCAGCCCACGCCGCATTGTCCGAATTCCTCTGTGAGCATTTTTATTCGCCACATCGGGTTGATGTTGGTAAATCCGTTTAATCTTCCTCCGGTGATTTTTTTCTTTGCGGTCTTGTCGACCTCTTTGAAGCGATTATATAGTGCCAAATTATCCGATTTGCTCATAGTCCATGCCCTCGCTTTCTAAAAATTCTTTAAGTTTCTTCAGCTGCGTTTTCGTTCCTGAAATTCTTAAGCTGTAATGCAGCAGCTCTTCCGGTTCGCTCATTGCTGGCTTTCTGTTTGCCGGCGGTGGAGTTTTTTCTGCTTGAGCTTCTTGCGCCTTGCCGAGTTCCTGATTTCTTTTCATCACAACGCTAATCGCATCGAATGCATTGAGTGTTTTTTTGTACTCGTACATTATCTCTGCTTTTTCATCGTGCGTTTCTATCGTCATTACATCCGCTTTGATTTGGTCTAGAAATGTCTTTGCAGCATCTTTGAGTGATTTCATCGAGTTGGTAAGTCCGACCTTAATCTCGGCGCGCGCAAATTCTACAAAGTCAATGTTTAAACTTTGCGCATATTCGTCAAAATAAGATTTGACCTCCTGCTCTTTTTTCGATTTTATTTCGTGTTCTGTGTCAAAGATTTTCGCCTTCAGTGCTTTGTCAGCTTTTTCAAAAGGCTCGGTGACGATCGATTTGTAAATCGCCATGAATTGGTTGTAAGGTTCTTCTGCAATCTTCTTTGCTGTGATTCTTTTTTCTTCGATTTCTGCGCGGATTTTGTTCAGCTCCGCTCTTGTTTTCTTTACTGCCTGAACACCATCGTTGGAGCAGGTCATTTGCATAGCGCCGTCCAGCTTTTGCTGAACTTCCTGCATTATGCCTTCGAGCCGCGCTTTGATAACCAATGGTTGTTCAATTACAATGAGTTGATTCATGCTTGTTTCCTCCTTTTTTTTATATATCTATTTTACATCAGATTGATGTAAATGTCAATCTGTGAATTCTAAAAAACAAGACTCGTTTCCGAGCCTTGTTAAAAAGGAAAAATACTGTGCATGAAAAAAATTGCACCCAGCACAGTATAATTATATTTCCTTTTTGGTAGTTTGTCAATCGCCATAGATTCTATCAAAATCCGCTCCATATTCTTCTTCTAATCTTTCCCTGTCCGCTTTCGGGAGTTTTGTGTATTCGCTCCTTATAGCGAATGAAACCATGCCCGACGGCCTGCGATCCTTATGTTCGCAAAGGTATGCGAGCATTCTCGCGCGATCTATTTCTAAATATACCGTTACGGCCACTCTGTTCTTAATTCGCTTCCCTTTAATTTTTGATAACTTTCCCATGCTTTTACTCCTTCCTTTTTCGCCTTTTCTGCCGGCATATACGCCTCCTGCGCGGTTTTTACGCCGCGCCGGTGGTTTTATACCACTACTTACGAATGCCCATGTTTCCGGCTTTTTCCTTTATTGCCTGCTCCACGAATTTGCTCATGTTGTTTTCGTACTTCTTGGCGCATTCCCTCACAAGAAGAATTACATCCTGATCAAGCGAAAGCGTGATTTGCTTTCGTGGTTTATTTCCCTGTGTTTGTCTTGGCATCTTTTCTTTCCTCCTCTATAAAAGATAATTGGTCGAGCCTGTGTTTTTTTCTAAAGCGCAGGACGACTCGTTCTGCTCTTTTTACACTTCCATTTTTTATATTGACTTTTCTTTCTTTTGTTCCGGATCGCATTCTTATAATCATCCCTGCTCCTTTCTTACTGTAAAAGAAAATGCATCCCTTTTCCTTTCACATGTGTATATTCCCTTTTTGTGCATTTTATTTTGTCGGATCGCAATCCGAGGATCGCTTTTTTCCTTTCGTCGATCCTCTTCCGATTTTCGCGAAGCCCTCTTTCAAATGCCTCTTTATCCCACGCGCATTCCTTTATGATATCGTGCACGTCCTTGCCTTTGAGTTCGGTCACCGCAACAAGAGTTATTGTCATGTCGCTGAATTCCCTGTCCTTGCTTCTTTCTTCGTACCTTTTCATTGAAACGCCCACTTTGCCGCATTCCCTGCTGCAGTATTTTTGGTTGCTGGCTTTCACTATGTAAACCTTACCGCACCGCAGGCATTCTTTTTTTCCTAAATTCCTTTTTTTCCGCATTATTCTTCCTCCCACATATCTTCGTTTTCTTCTATGAGTTGTTTTTTTTGTCCGGCAGAAAGCGAGTCCCAATAATCATTACGCGAATAGCGCGTTGTCGCTCGCCGCACTAATTCTTCGTGTGCAAAATCCTCTCTAATTTCGCTGCCTTCATCTTCTACGTATTCATCAACAGCCCAATCATGATAATACTCATCGTCGCTCTTGATAAGCATGTCTGCTATGAAGTCGTCAACGCAATTTTCGCAGTGGCCGTATAACTCGCCGTCGTATCTCACCTTGTAAAAGGTGTCGGCTTCTCGGCCGCAGTATTCGCATATTTTAATCATCTTTGCCACCGTAACTTTCTGTGCAGTAGATCGCCGGAAGTTCCTCTTCGAGTAACCAGCTGCGGTTTGGATCTTTTTTCATTTGCTCCCACTTCTCGCCGGTGTACTGAAACGCCCACTTTGAGCCGTGCAGTTCAAACATCTTTTTTCGTGCTATGGCTGTGTTCTCGGCATAGATCGGCTGGCATTTCCCAGCGTTCTCTTGCCCTGCACCAAACGTAAAAATAAACTTTTCCATAGTTTTTCCTTTCTGACCGTATAGCCGTTATCGCAGCTTCGCTTTTTATTTTGTAAATGCTTTTATAAAGTCGTTTATGGAGTTGATTGCTTTTAAGGATATCTTGCCGTCTATGCCTATCACTTCCCATCCTTTTGATTTGAGCATAAATTCGATCCTCACAAATCTTGTTGTTCTTAATGTGTCCTTATAAAGCACATTCGCAAAGTGTACGCTGTCGCCTCTGTCCACCTCGATATTATCTGTCGCGCCTTCGATCCCGAACCCTTGCTCAATCGCTCTGAAGATTGTTGCGTTCGTTAAAATTTCTTTCATTTCTGTATCCTCCTTTTTATTTTTTACACTCGTCTTGCGTGGTCGTTTATTTTGTTCAAATGGTATGTTGATATTCTTCCGATTACCTCTACAACTTCCCAAGTGTCGTTTAAGGTGTCTCTTCCAAATATCAGTTTAACCTCTTTTCCTGTCGCGTTCCCATGTGCTATGTACACTTCTTTTTCGCCTCCGAATTCAGACTCGACATCTTTTATGTAATGTATTTCATTAAATACATCGTCCATCGCCTTGTCTATGATTCTCTCGATTCTGTTGTCTGTTAAGTTTTTCATTGTGTTTCCTCCTTTTTTATGCGCCGGCTTTCGCCGGCGCTTTTGTCTTTATTTTGTTATTATTCTTTCAAAGTCTGCCCTTATGATCTCTTGTCTCATTCTTCTGTAGTCCTCGTCGTTTTCAGGTTTTGTTCGAAGCCGCTTGTCGATGTCGTCTATGTTTGTGTTTTTTACGATGTACTCATACAAGCCGATCTCTTTTGCAAGTCTTATTATATATCCGTTTGCTCTCAAGTCGTTTCTGAATGCGGTTTGTGTTTTGTATTCAGAAGTTATTTCTGTGTATCTGCCGCTCTGTCTGTCCTTTACTAACGCTTTGTAAGTTTTCATGTTCCGCTCCTCCTCTTCTTTATATAAGTATAATATACTTATATTATACTTATGTCAAGCGTTTTCGCGATCTTTTTTTATAAAAAAATAGGCCGGAATCCCGACCTATTGATATTTTAGCTTTCCAAATTCTAGCCAGTTATTTACTTCGTATCCGGCCCTGTTCATAAGTTCATAATGTGTCGCGTTATCTATCCTGTCGAAGTCGTATCTTTCAGGCAGCTCTTTGAGCAGTTTTATAAATCCCTTTTCCGTCTTTCTCACTAATTCTGTTTGGATCTGTTCACCTTTTTTATTAAAGTGATTAAATTTTACTTTGTAGATCATGTTTATATCCTCCTTGGTGCGCCGGCTTTCGCCGGCGCTTTTTATTTTTAGTATTCCATCATCTTTGTTGCTACGTATCTCGGATAGTCGTATCCTTGAGTGTCTATTACCATGACTCTTTTTGTTCCTCTTTCTTTCAGTACTGCTACCGGAAATGCTCCGTCTATTACTAGCGCGTCGCTTACCTCTTTACAAATGCTTTTTAAAAGTTCGCTGTCTTGTCTGAAAAGGTTCTCTGCTATTTTTTCAAAGTCTGTTTTTTTCAAAGTTGCTTTTTTTACTGTATATACTATCGTCCCTCTTGTGCAGTTTCCTGATTCAAGCGCCGATGCTGTTTCCTGTTCTACTTCCTGCAGGTTCTGCGCCTTTCTTATGAATAGTGCTCTGAAGTGTTTATTTTTCATTTTTGTATCCTCCTTATTTTGTGCGCCGGCTTTCGCCGGCGCTTTGGTTTTATTTCTTTTCAGCCGCTTTCTTTCCGGCTTCGTATGCTGCTTCTAACGCTTCTTTTATGCTCCATACTGCTTGGTCGCTGAAGTCTAGTGAGTCGCTGTATCTTGTCTCTAGCGTTTCAAGGTTTAAATGTTTCTTTGCTATTTGTTCGAGTGCTTTTTTCATGGTTTGTTCCTCCCTTTGTTTATATACTTATTATATACGTATATTATAATTAAGTCAAGCGTTCCTGCGGTCTTTTTTTATAAAAAAAAGAGCCGGCTTTCCGGCTCTTTCTCTTTTGTTTTTTTATTTTGCTGGTAGTCTATATGAGTTCTTTGCATTCGTATTATTAAACTCTGCGATTCCGAACATTACCAACATGATCGTGTTGGTTACCTGCTCCACGATCCCGACCGATTCCGGCGAGAACCATTGAACAATGAATATAATTAATGTTACGAAACCTCCCCACACTACCGGCGATCCAAGTTTCTGTTTGATGAATGGCCACGTCAGTTTTCTATCGTCGCCGCTTGCAGTAAGTATGCCAAGCCCGACTAAGATAAACGCAACGATCTCAACGATGCCCTGCCAAAGCGCCGGCTCGATATAAACGAACTGAACGATTAGCAAGTACAAAGTCGCCATTACAGCAAAGAACACGGTCGCTCTTCTGATGTTTTTCATTAATTATCCTCCTCTTAATTTCTTCTTGATCAAGTGAATGAAATTTGCAAAACACCCAAGCACTATGCCGGACACAATCTTTGCAAACCATGCGCCATTGACATACTTGACGGACAGCCCTATCTCTCTCAAAATGTTCACTTTGAAAATCAGGCAAACAGCGACTCCAAGTAAAACGGCGATTCCGTACCACAGCGCAGGCTTCGCGTTCGCAAGTCCAAGAAGTCCCTTGACCGCGTCCACGATCGATTCAATAACTACACCGATCATAAAAGCTGCCACTAGTAATTCGAATCCTGTCATTTCTTGTTTCCTCCTATTTTTATTTAAAATTCCTTAAACATGACTTCGTGAGATTTCTTACCGAAGATGCCGTCTACCTTGAGGCCATTGTCTTTTTGGAATTTCATAACTGCTTTTTTTGTTTTCCGGCCAAAGATGCCGTCGATCGTTCCGACTTCATAGTCGTTAACCGAGAGCCATTGCTGTACTCTCTCAACATACGCGCCGCGCGATCCCTTCCTTATGCTATTATATATCAGCCGATATCTTTTGTCACTTGGTAATTGTTTCGTGTCGTATCTGAAAAGATTGTCTTCCTGCATGCGCTCATAAACATCATATGCGTAACTTCTGCTGCCTGCATAGCCTGCCTTTGCTATATGATAAATCGCATAGTATGCCGACCTCGCGAGCCGTGCTCTTTTGTATTTTCCGGAACACATGAGCCGGCAGTAATCCCTGATTCCGGTTTCGATGTCCGGATATTGCTTGAATGTTTTTGTCAGCCTTTTTCTCGTTCCTCTTTCTCGCGTTTTCGCGGTGTAACCATTGCCATTATATTTCCCTTTATATCCAAAGAGATTGTTTCCGTCCTGTGCGAGAAGAGATCCGAACTCGCCTCTTACAGAAGAGCGACTTTCAACGCCGGCCTGCCCACACCCGACTGAAGGATATAATCCCTCGTCTTGATAATCGTCCATAATGCTCGCGATGAAATCATACGCTTTGGTTATGTCCTTTTTTGCTAACTCATATAATTCTGTTCCTTGCATTTTTTTGCCTCCTAATCCGTTACATCTTCATCGTTTGGTGTGAAGAAATAATCTTTAAACTCTTTTAGCGTGGAATTTACATTCCCATTCGCACCGTTTTCAACGTGCGCCTCTAAAGAAGCCACACCGCATTTTGCCGCCATGAAGCTCATTTTGTTTTGCCTGCTTAATTTCCGGTTCATTTCTCTGTGGTCTTTTTTGTGTTTTTCGTACCGCTCTTGAGCTTTCGATTCAAGGTGCATCTCAATGCTTTTGATTTGCCTTGCTACGAAAGCCCAAACCGTGATCAAGCTAACTATGATGCCGAGAGACGTGCCAATTCCGATCCATACTTCTGTCCCCATGCCTTTACTGTCTCCTTACTATCTGTTTTGATAATGCTTCCATTGATCCCACGACTTGAATTTGTACCACCAAAACGCCTTATTTTCGCGGATATCAACGTGCAAATTTGTGTTCGATCCGAGTCCGTATCCTGTAAAAAGCCCTTTTAATTCGCCGCGCATAAGTTCTCTCGCGAGAGTATAGGTGTTTATAATCCGGTTCACGAAATAAATGTCCATGGCCTTGCCGTACAAATGCTGGGAGTCACTTGCTCCTCTGATCGCCTTGTTGTATTCTTCAGACCTGAAGCCGCTCCGGATTATAAGTTTATTTTCAGGATAAAAGTCCTGAACCTTATCCAGCCGGTCTATAACTTCTTGTATGTTTCCCCAATACTCCTCCGGAATACCATTCTCGACCGTATAGATATCATCCGGATTTATAAAATCCCAATAGGTGAAGTGCTTTCCTCGCGGATAATCCTTAAAAGGTTCTGCTTCGACTTCTTCAGCCGGCTGAGGAAAAGAGATCACATTATCAAGTTCCGGCGCTATTACCGGCGCTTTGTTTTGCGCATATAGTTTGCTCCGGATTTCTTTGACCGTTATTCCGTCCACTTCGCCGTCCGCGATCAGATTGTTTTCGTTCTGAAACTTCTTGATTGCGAACATGGCTGCGAGTCCGATCCGTGGCGCGTTATTAAGCCCAAAGCCGAGCCGGTTAAGTTCTCTTTTTAAGTCGACCGCTTCGCTTCCGCGAGATCCGTATTTAAGCATTATCGACGCCTCTTTTCGGTTTGGCATCAGATTTTTTCTTCGCCTTGTCCCCGATAGCTCCAATCAGGCCGCTTATGCGCACCTTCTCTTTAGTGTATATATCGGTGTAATGTTTTTTTACGTTTTCAATCCTATCGCTCGCAATATCTTTTTCTGCTATGCTGCCGCGATATAATGCCCTCGCTAAAACTTTATTGACAGACACGTTAAGCACCTCCAATCATTTCGGCAATTGCGTCCTGCAATTCGGCGATCTGTTCTTCGTTTGCGCTTTCGCTGTTTATAACCAATTCAATTAAGCTGTTTGCTTCGCCATATTTTTCTATGAGACTTCTTATTTTGCACAATTCAGCATAGGTCACGGTCTCTTCATATTTTCCGTCGAACACTCTTTGATCAAACCGTATCCCTACGTTTGTGATGTCCTCATGTGTATAGTTTGGCGCTTCTTCGACTTCAATAATAACGGATTCGCCCAGCTGCCCTATGAGAAAGCCTCCGTGAGTTTCCCAGTTTTCTTTGCTGGTTTTAATCGCTAACATCCTGAACCTCCGTTCCACAAAGCGGCAATGACCGCAGTTGAGATGTTTGTTGAGAACGATCTGAACTGGTCTACCTCTCCGTTTAAGTAAGTTAAAGTTGAGCCGACAGCAGTAGAGTTGCATGCCCCGATAAGATTCCAGTCCGTAATCATGTTTAGTGTCGCAACACTATTTACCAAAACATTATCGACATACATTGCTACCGTTGCATTTGCGCCAGTCCCAACATTCAAAACTACATGATGCCACCCTGCCGATAGCCCTGTCTTAATCGGTCCTCTGAAAACTCCGCCTGTTGCAACGTTTCCAGCTCTCAAGTCGCCAGATGTGTTTATTTCACATATTAGGCGACCATAGCCAGTATAGCCCATGAAGCCCGATGTCGTGCTTGCCACGACTTTAATCCAAAAAGAGAATGCTTTTCCAAGAGATGTCCCCAATGATCCCAGCTGGACTTTCCCTGATCCTGTTCCCTGTATTGAGTCGCCTACTTTACCAGCCCCAAACGAACATGATGTCGCTGTCGCGTTGTTTGAGCCTGCGTTGTCTTCAACGGTCGATCCGGTTACATCGTCACCGTTCCATTCGCCTTCCAAAAGGCCGGCGACCATGCTAAATTCATTTGAACCAAGATCCTCATTATACACGCCTGATTTGTAAGGGAATATTTTATAATAGTATGTAGTCCCAAGAGTAAGTCCTGCGCCGCCATCATCGTCTACGATCCACTCATTCACTCCATCGTAATCAACAGAATAATCCCCGACTTCGTCGCCGGTATCTTTGTCGTCGCCGGCCACCCATGCCGTTCCTTTTCTTTTAATTAAGTATCCGTCCGCATCCGCTGGTGCTTTAGCTTTAATCCAAACTTCATCACTAACGCCGGTGATGGCATACGCCGTCTGCATATCTTCTTCATACGCTTTCGGGTTTTCTTTTGTTGGATTGAAGTCAACCAGCATTTCAGTTGTGCTTTCAATAAACCCAGCGTGAACTCCTGTTGTGCCGAGTCCAATTGTGCCGTCGGATTGAACATATAGAGAATAACCAACATCGCCGGAAGAGGAGGTTCTGTCAATAAGGCCGTATCTCACGGCATCTTTGCCGTTATAGATATAATTTCCTTCTGATGATTTTATATAACTGCTTCCGCTTTTTAAGATTGCGTTTGTTGCAACAACTCCTGCCGCGACAGTGATGTCGGCTATAAGCAATCGTGCTTCAGCATCCTCTATACCTTGCTCGATGTTGTTCATCCACGGCGTATTGAACGATGTCCCGACTTGGGTTACCGTGTCCGGTTCACTGGTAAGGCTTAGAAGCGCGCCGGAAACGGAGTCTCGCCACTTATTGAGTCCTGTGCCGAGCCGTGACAGCCATGTGTTTTTTGAATATGATTGATTAGCCATTTATCGTACACACGTCCTTTCTGATTATATTTAATTTTATATTTTCGTTTTTAGTAAAGTCAACGTTTACAATCGAAAGCATGAGTCCGCTGTCCGCAACGGCACTCGCATCATCACCGCAGAACACACCGATTTGTCGTATCCGGTAATTTGCTTCTGAACCGGCAAATTGAACCACTGTCGTTACCGTGTCGCCGGATGTCGCAATCTGCGTGAGCGCCTTTCTGTCCGTTTCGTTAACCAATTCCGTGTCGCTTTCTGATACAGCGCCGGTGGTATTACCCAGCGCGAAATATTTAATCGCGAGGTCTTGTATTTCATAGCCCTCGACAAGGTATGCTTGATTTAGCATGCCCAGCCTATAATCGCGATTCGGTGCAGTGAGCAGATTTTTATATTCCTTCTCGTACACCACTTTATTTGTTTTTATGTCTATGGCCTGCAGGGTAATGCTGCCCTGCATCTTAAGCCCTTCTCTTATTTTCATTATGGATATATCCCTCCCATGTCGCCGGTCAAAACTGCTGGAGCAGTAAGCCCTGCGGTTGATGATGTTGCTACCGGATAAAGTGGCTGTTCATAATTAAGTTCCACCGTTTCCGATAAGTCCACCTCTTCATTTATAGATAATATCTTTATGATTATGTCGTCCTCGCGAACCGAAAGCTGGTCGCCTTCCTTCGCGTACTTTTTATATATCTCGCCGTAAGACTTGATGTAGTTTCTGCTAACCATTTTTAGCCGGCAGTTCATGTTCGTGATTGGATCTTCCGCGCTCAATAAATCAATGTCGCGCTCTATAATGACGAAATCACCGGTGATGTTTTTTTCCGGAAGATTAAATGTCACCATCTTGCCTAAAGGAAAATCGTTATAATCATATTCTATTGTGCCTTCTTTTTTCGCGCCGATAATCTGCCAATAAATATCTACTCTGCTCTCACCATAATTGTCAAGAAATGCATCGAGCGTATTCACAGCATCGAGATTGTTGTCTATGCTTTCATCCACTTGCACTCTTTCAATCCGGCCGCTCGTATCTGTGGCCGCCGCAATCTCTTGTATCTTCGGTGAGTTCTCTGCTTCGTATCGGATATTAAACTCGCCGATATAGTCCACTGTCAGGACATCGGTCGCGACCATTTCGCCGCTTGAATCAACATATGAAATTGTCGTGCTTCCCACAGTGTAATAAAAAACCTTTGTTTCGTCCTCGTCGTCTATTCCTCTTACGCCTATTTTATCATCATCAACAAGCACCGAGTTTATATATAGCGTTGGTCTTTCAGCAATCGGAAAGTTCACATCGAAGTCGTGTTCGACTCCGTCATATGTTTTATCCTCGCTTTGCGGCGACGTCTTGCCCTTTGCTCCTTTGATTATTTGTACCGTCCGGAAGTCGATATTCGTCTCTCTTCGCTTCAGATCTGTCGCATTTAATTTTTTGGCATCTAAAAAGTCCTGATCTATTGTTTCGCTGAATTTCGGAAAATCATCAAATGCGATAAAGTTGAAAACCCGATCGCTTGTAACCTGCCACACTGCATTTGCAAAGCCGGCCAGCTCATTGAGTACCTGCTGCAGGTTCAAATCCGGCACTACATATTTTTCAAAGACAAGTGCGATCGTGGATATCGTTCCGAGAGTTATTCCTTCCGCAGAAATATAATCGTCAAATAAATCCTGCACCAGTTGAGTTATTGTTTTGCCCTCGATTGCGATGTTTATATTTCTATTGGCCAAAATAGAGTTGCCGTTTCCGCAGACTATATCGTACTCATTGACCTCATTTCCGCTTTTGTATGTCGGCGAAGTTGGAACACCAGTATATCCGAGAAAAAAAGTGTCTCCGCTATCATCGTCTATTAACTCCACAATCTGATTGCTTTGAGGAAACGCCTGTCCATCGGCCACAATAATACTGAGCCGTGTGCTTGTTTTATTGGACAGCTTTTCACTGACTCGCATTTTCGTAGCGTTTACATCGTATTCAATGTTGTTGACATACGCTTTAAGCATTATACATACCTCTCGTTCTCATCTACGTTTTGCATTACCATCCGGCCAACTTCAAACCCATCCAAATAGGTCTTGCCTTCAACATTCAAGTAAATCACCTGTCTGCTCGCTCCGGAAAGCGCCGTTGCTAATGTTGCGGCTTGCGCGCCGTCCATGACATTTGTAATGACGTTTTTTATCCTCCGGATAACACTAACCTCTTTTTTCTCATGGCCGCCGGCGAGTCCTTCCATGTCCATTTCACCGATATAAGTAAATACTGTCGATGGTGAATGAATACCGAGCATATCTTTCGCAGCTTGTATAACGCGCCTTATGGCCGCCTTTACCGCATCAATGACAACAAGTACACCTTGGACGATTCCGTCTTTCAGCCCAATCATTATATCATATCCAACAGATATGAACGAGGCCATGAAGGATAATATTTTCTCTTTCGCGTTTTCCATCAGCTCGCGCATGGCATCTCTTATAAGAGTGTCTACTTCTGCGAGCCTTTTTATTATGTTCTTAAGTAATTCAAATCCTGCCTTTATAATCATCGGAATGGCCTGTATAAGCGCCTTCACAATTGTTGCGATTATCATTGGCAGATTTTCAATAAGTAATTCTACTATCAGTGGGATTGCATCTATCAGCGCCATGAACAGCGCTAATGCGGCTTCTAATATTACCGGAATGTTCTCGACCAACAGATTGACTATTGTCTCAATCAGCATTGGTAATTCTTCGACAAGTCTTTCTATTATAATCGGGAGTGCTTCCACGAGTGCCAAGAAAAGATTAATCCCTGCTTCCAATAAAAGCGGTATGCTTTCAACCAATACCTCAATTATTACATCGACCAGCATTGGCATCATTTCGCGTAACATTTCTGTTAACTCAACGAAGCCCTCAAGCAATGCGACCACTACATCCGGCAGCATTTCTATTATGCTTGAAACCACCGTCCCGATTAGATCGGGGAGCATATTGATTATAAGCATTATCGCTTGCGGTAATACCGCAACGATCGCTTCTACCAGCGGTGGCAGATATTTTTGAATTGCCTTTTCTATTTCGTCGAACATCGCTGTCAGGCTTTTTATCGCACCTTCCGCGTCGCCGTCAAATAAAGCAATGCTAAAGCCCTCAAAAGCAGACTTGATTCTTTTGAACGAGCCTTGCAGGTTGTCGTTCATGGTTTCTGCCATCTGAGCTGTTGCGCCTTCTGCATTTGCTATTTCTTCAGAAAGCTCGTCCCATCTGTCGCCACTATCTTTTAAAAGTGCATTCGCGCCGGCTATTGTTCGTGTGTCAAATATCTTATCCATCGCCGCGACTCGTTCTGCATCTGTTAAATCATCAAGTGATCCTTTCAAGTCCTGCAGAACTTCTTGTGTGTCGCGCAATGTTCCATCTGCGTTTTGTGTTTCTACGCCTAAGTCTTTCAGCGCATCTTTCGCGGCCGTTGTTGGCGTATATAGATTCTTAAGGACGTTCCGCAGCATTGTGCCGCCTTGACTGCCCTTTAATCCGTTATCGGCGAGAATGCCAAGCGCGGTGTTTAGTTCCACCGTGTCCATCCCGACTAATTTAGCCTGCCCACCAGCAACAAGGATTGCTTCCCCAAGTTGCTCGACGCTCGTATTCGCCTTCTGTGAGGTCTTTGCCATCTCGTCGGTAAATCCGGCGAGGTCTTCCACTTCGAGCCCTAAAACGGACATGCTGTCGGTTACAAGGTCGCTTGCGTACGCTAGGTCAAGTCCTCCTGCCGCCGCAAGGTCTAGAACCTGCGGTAATGCCGCCACAGACTTTTCTGCATCGTATCCGGCGAGTGCCAAGTATTGAAGTGCATCGGCTGATTCGCTTGCAGAGAATTGTGTCGTCGAGCCCATTTCCA
>Ga0180436_10003990_pt1 | contig 13402 bp, 9 predicted proteins | sample SS_ome_2_FD_132434 | JGI IMG/M metagenome (GOLD analysis project Ga0180436, IMG submission 132434) | Hypersaline lake sediment archaeal communities from the Salton Sea, California, USA - SS_3_S_2 metaG | ecosystem: Environmental > Aquatic > Non-marine Saline and Alkaline > Hypersaline > Sediment...
GCCGACCGCCCGGCGCAGGCCGACGTGCTGCTCGAAGTCGACGCCGAGCCGTCCGATCCCTACGTGCAGCAGCAGGTGATTTACACGATTCGCCTGCTGCATCGCGTCGACCTGTCGAGCCCGCGCTTCTCGCCCATCACCGCGAGCGCCGATGCCATCATCAAGCCACTCGGCGATGGCAGCCAGTCGACGCGGCGCATCGACGGCATCACCTACGAGGTGCTCGAGCAGCGCTACGCGGTGTTTCCGCAGCAGAGCGGCCGGCTGGTCATCGAGCCGCTGGTGCTGACGACGCAGATCGTCAACGGCCGGCGTTCGCTGTTCGACCCGTTCTCGCAATCGCTGCAGACGCGCCGCGTGGAATCCGAAGCGGTGGCGCTGGACGTGCGCCCGGTACCGGCCGGTTTCCCCGCCGACGCGACCTGGCTGCCGGCACGGCGCCTGCGCCTGCACGAGGAGTGGGAGCCGGATGCCACCACCGCCGAGAGCGGCGTGCCGCTTTCGCGCACCCTGTTCCTGTGGGCCGACGGACTCGTCTCCGGGCAACTGCCCAAGCTCGAGCTGGCGGCGCCGCCCGGGCTGAAGGTCTATCCCGACCAGGCGCAGAGCAACGAGCAGGACACCGCGAACGGCTTTACGGCCGTGCAGCAACAGAAGTTCGCCATCATCGCCGGCAAGCCCGGCAGCCAGCGCTTCGCCGCGCTCTCGCTGCCCTGGTGGAACACCGACACCGACCGCCTCGAAATGGCCACGCTGCCGGCGCGCACGCTCGAGTTCCGCCCCGCCGGGGGTGCCGGTACAAACACCACGCCACCCGCGGACGCGGGCCGGGCCATGACCGAGGCCACGACCGAGGGCGGCGCCGCGGCCGGGTCCGTGGATGGCGACGCGGCGGCTGCGGACGGCGATGCGGCGAGCGCTACGCCGGTGACGCGCGCTGCCGGCAGCGACGCCGCAGTGCGCGGCTGGATGATCGCGAGCGGTGTGCTCGCGGCCGGCTGGCTGGCGACGCTGCTCGCCTGGTGGCATCGCGCGCGTCGCGGCGCCGGCGGCGGGGACGCGCGGCCGCGCCGCGCCGACGATCACGCGGCGCGTACCAGCGATGCCCGCGCCGGGCGCGAACTCAAGCAGGCCTGCGCGCGCGACGATGCGCCGGCCGCGCGCGCCGCGCTGATCGCCTGGGCGCGCGGGCGCCATCCCGCGGCCGCCTGCCGCTCGCTGCGCGACGTGACCACCCTCGCCGCCACGCCGGCGCTGCGCGAAGCGGTGGTCGAGCTAGAGCGGGCGCTGTACGGCCGCGCCGCGCGCGACTGGCGCGGCGAGACGCTGTGGCATGCATTCCAGCGCGAACCCCGTGCGGCCGCGTCGGCGGGCGCTGCGCGCGCGCCGGTGCTGCCGCCATTGTTCAAGTTGGGATCGGCGCCGGAATAGCCGCGGCGTCCGGGGCCTCGCGGGTGCGCCAGCCGAGGCGCCGCGCCGGCGAATCAGTACGCTGTTCGCCTGACGAATCGCGCGGTCCGCCGCGACGCCCCGGCGTTCCACGGGGCTGGCCCGGCCTGGTGCGGACGGTTAGCCGGCAAATGACAACAAGGCTGTCATGAAGCCGGTATAAGGTTCTATCCGGGCGGGAGTTTTGTTGCAGGGGCCCGAGCGGACCCAGTACACTCGGGACGACCTGTCCGATACCACCCGGCCGAGCGGCCGGTGAAAAGCGTCGCAAGGATCGCCACACAGAGGGCGCACGCGTCAGGCCACGGGGCCCTGTCGCGGTCGATGAACGCTGGTAGCAATAGCGTGATGTCGTCCGCGGCAAGCCCGGTCGTTTTCACCAGCCTGCTGATGGGCAGCCATGCGAGGGCGAACCTTGGGCAAGCAACCCGCGGCGAGTGTGCTCGCCGTCGACGACAACGCGACGATTCGCAAGGCCATCTCGATGCGCCTTGGCGCGAAGGGATTCGCCGTCGTCACCGCCGCCGGCGGCGCCGAGGCGCTGGAACGCCTCGGTCAGCAGCGCTTCGACCTGGTCATTCTCGATCTCTGGATGCCGGGCATCGGCGGCGACGAAGTGCTGCGCCAGGTGCGCCAGCGCTATTCGGCCACGCAATTGCCGGTGATCATGCTCGCCGCGAGCAACGACAAGGCTGACATCAACCGCTCGCTCGAACTCGGCGCCAACGACTACATCATCAAGCCGGGCGACCTGCCCATCCTCATCGCGCGCATCCGTACCCAGCTCGCGCTCAAGGACACCGTGGCGCGCCTGCGCGAACACAGCGCGCTGATGCGTGACATGCTCGCCTGCGCCCCGGATACGCCGCCTGCCGCCCGCGGCGCCGCCGCGAGCGCGGCGACCGAGGCCCTGCTGGCGCGCGTCGAGCGTGGCAGCAGCGTGCCGTTCGACGTGCTCCACGACAACACCCCGATGACCTGCTTCACCCTCACCGAGGACGGGCTGGTGGTGTACGCGAACCGCTTCGGCGCGCGCTTCCTGGGCTTCGGCAAAGCCGAACTGATCGACCGACCCATGCTCGATCTCTACGTGCGCGAGGACAGCGCGCTCGCGCAGGAGAACCTCGGCGCCGCGGTCGACAGCCCCGGGCGGGTCTATCGCTGGGACATCCGCCACATCAAGAAGGACGGCGAGGTGGTGTGGATGCGCAACACTGCGCGCGCAGTACGGCACGGCAGCGGCGTCCTGGTTCTGCTCACCTGCGAGGACATCGACGACACCTACAAGCTGAGCGAACTGCTGACATTCCAGGCGCAGCACGACGACCTGACCCGTCTCGCCAACCGCAAGTCGCTCGAGGTACGCCTCGCGCAGGTGGTCGACAGCGCGCGCAGCGAGCACACCGAGCACGCCCTCGCGGTGCTCGACATCGACCAGTTCAAGCTCATCAACGATACCTGCGGCCACGATGCCGGCGACGAGCTGCTGCGCCAGATCGCGACCCTGCTCAAGGCCAGCGTGCGCAAGCGCGATACCCTCGCCCGCATCGGTGGCGACAAGTTCGCCATCCTCATCGAAGATTGTCACGGCGCACCCGCCGGCGAAGCCGTCGAGCAGGTCCGCCGCGCGATCGAAAACGGTCGCTTCGAAGTACAGGGACAGCCCTTCCGCATCTCGGCGAGCATCGGCGTGGTGCCCATCAACCTGCTCTCAGAGAGCGCGACGACGGTCCTCAGCATGGCCGACACGGCCTGCTACGCGGCCAAGGATTCGGGGCGCAACCGGATCCATACCTTCGAGCCCGACAGCGTGCCGCTGGCCATGCGCCACGGCGAAATGCGCTGGGCGACACGCTTGAACCGCGCCCTGCACGAAGACCGCTTCGAGCTCTTCTGCCAGCCCATCGCGCCGCTCGACGGCGGCGACGGGCGGACACACTACGAGATTCTCGTGCGCATGCGCGGCGAAGACGGTGAGCTGATCCTGCCCGGCGAGTTCCTGCCGGCCGCCGAACGCTACGGGCTGGCCGACAAGCTCGACCGCTGGGTCATCGGCACCCTGTTCGACTGGCTCGAAGCGCGTCCACACGAGACCGCCGGCATGGGTATGTGCTCGGTCAACCTGTCCGGGCAGTCGATCGGCAAGGACGGCATCCTCGAACTCATCCTCGAACGGCTCGCCAGCGCCCTGGTCCCACCCGAACGGATCTGCTTCGAGATCACCGAGACGACCGCGGTGGCGGACCTGGTGCAGGCGACCCGCTTCATCCATCGCCTCAAGGACCGCGGCTGCCGCTTCGCACTCGACGACTTCGGCAGCGGCTTCTCCTCGCTCTCCTATCTCAAGCAGCTGCCGGTGGATTTCCTCAAGATCGACGGCGCGTTCGTGCGCGACATGGTCAGCGACTCGATCGATCGCGCAATGGTGCGCTCGATCAACGACATCGGCCACGTCATGGGCAAACGCACGATCGCCGAGTTCGTCGAGAACGGCGCGACGCTGGACCTGCTGCGCAACATCGGCGTCGACTTCGTGCAGGGCTACCACGTCGGACATCCGCTGCCGCTCGCGACGCGTGACCGAGACTGACAGCGCCCTGGGCGGCGTCCGCTGAACGGGCCGGTGTCAGACACTTTTGCAAACAAAAGTGTCTGACACCCGAGAATCCTCGCGCCGCGCCCCCGGCGCAAGAACCTCGAAACCGAACCAAGCCACCCGTCCCTGGTGTCTGACACTTTTGACCAAAAGTGTCAGACACCGTCGGCGCCTCGACCGGTCAAAGCGTCTGACACCCGAGAATCCTCGCGCCGCGCCCCCGGCGCAGGAACCTCGAAACCGAACGAAGCCACCAGTCCCTGGTGTCTGACACTTTTGGTCAAAAGTGTCAGACACCGTCGGCGCCTCGACCGCCCATGGTCCGCGGCGGCGCGCGATTGCAGACTTCGGCCGCACAATCGGCTAAGTTGCGGCCTGCACCAGAAATCACGAGGGGATGCGAAATGAGTCTTTACGGCGACAGCCACCGGGCCCTCCACGAGAAGTTCGACACCGCGCGCATGGCGGCGCTGCTGGAGTCCCTCGACCGGGAGGAAGTCGAAGAGCAGGACAAGGCTTTCATCGAGTCACGCGACATGTTCTGGCTCGCCACGGTCGATCGCCAGGGCCGCCCGCAATGCCAGTACAAGGGCGGCGCGCCCGGCTTCGTGCGCGTGGTCGATGCGAAAACCCTGGCGTTTCCGAGCTACGACGGCAACGGCCGCTACCATTCGATGGGCAACATCGGCGAGACCGCGCAGATCGGCATGCTGTTCCTCGATTTCGAGACGCCCATGCGCCTGCGCCTGCAGGGCGAGGCGACGGTCACCGCCGATGACCCGCTGATCGGCGAGTTCCCGGGCGCGGAACTGGTCGTCCGCGTGAACGTCACCCACGTCATTACCAACTGCCCGCGCTACATCCACCGCATGAAGCGCATCGAACAATCCGAGGCGGTACCCGAAGACAGCGGGAAAGCGCCGTTCGCGGAATGGAAGCGCATCGACGCCGTCCAGGAAGCCCTGCCCGCCAAGGACCAGGGCCGCGCGGACGAAGTCGGCGGCCTGATCACGATGGAGGAATGGGCGGAGAACGTCGCCAAGGGCAAGGGCTGAGGACTACCACGAGCGACCCGGCATCTTGCACGTGCGCGGCCGGGCCGCCTGACGAGGAGCCCGTGAGACTGTCAGGCCATGCCGGGGCCGCGGCGGCGCCGGCATGGTGGCACCAGGCAACATGACCTATCGACTCGGATTCCTGCTCTGCGACCACGCCTTCGAGGCCCTCGAGCCACGCTACGGCGACTACCCGGAGATGTTCGCCCACGCTTTCTCGACGATCTCCGACACCATCGACTGGCGGGTCTACGACGTCACCCGGGGCGAGCTGCCGGCCGCGGTCGGTGACTGCGATGGCTACCTGATCTCGGGCTCCCGCCACGGTGCAGGCGACGCGCTGGCGTGGATTCCCCCGCTGAAGGTTTTCGTGCAACAGGCCGTCGCGGCCGGGCGGCCGCTGGCAGGCCTGTGCTTCGGCCACCAGGTCATCGGCGCGGCACTCGGCGGACTGGTGCGGCGCGCGCCTACCGGTTGGGGCATCGGCGTGCAGTCATACGAGGTGCTGGAGGCGCCACCGTGGATGACGCCCCAGCTCACCACTTTCAAGGTGCCCGTGTGCCACCAGGACCAGTTGCTGACACTACCTGCCGGCGCCAGGCGCCTGGCCAGCAGCGCGCATTGCCCCAATTTCGTCGTCCGCTTCGCGCCGCGTGCCCTGGGTATCCAGGGACACCCCGAATTCCCTGCTGCCTTCGTTGCCGAACTGATCGACACGTTCGAGGACGCACTCCCACCGGGGCTGCCGTCGCGCGCACGAGCCTCGCTCGGCGAAGCGCACCATGGCGTTGCCCTGCGCCACTGGATCGCCCGCTTTCTAGGCATCGCCACGCGCGATGCCCGGCCGGACGTCCCCATGCCGTGAACGGTCCGCGGGGCGCGGCGAGACAACGCCGCGCCCGGTGGCCCCGGCTCAGATGCTGCGCTTCGGTGGCGACTCGCCGCGCGTCCGGCGCAGCCGCGTGGCCGCCCGCTGCGCAGCCGCCGGCGAATCGAACGCCAGATCCTCGAACAGCCGCAGGGGCCTCCCGCGATCAGCACTCAGCTGGGCCACGCACCAGCGCTTGCCGGGTTCGGTGCAGATCACCACGTAGGCACCCGGGATGGGCCCGAAGCGCCGGCTGTTGAGGGTGAACAGGCATTCGGCGAGCTGGTTCATGCGATCTGCATCGAGGCCATCGAGCAACGCGTGCTCGAGCCCGCTCGGTTCCTCGCCGAGCGAGGGCATCACGTGTTTCCCGGCCGGCGGACGCCGCGGGCGGTGGCCGGAAGGCAGCTTGTCGGGACCGGACCTGCTCATGGCAGCGGGCCGTTCTTGAGGAAGCCCGTCAACACGTTCTTCATCAGGCGCGAGACGTTGTTGCGGTAGTTGTTGTGCGACAGCGAGCCGCACCACGCGAGCGACCCGGGTGCGAAGACCGCGCCGTCGTTGGGCGTCTTGTAGTAGATCATGTCCGCGCGGATCATCGGGTTCTCGTCGCCGCCGCCGTAGTAACCGCGCACGGTGAAATGGATCTCCTCGTTGACTTGCATCATGAGGTCGGTGTGCCCTTCCGATCTTGCCAGCAGGTAGGCGTTGTGAGGCGTGCCGAATTCGAGGTCATAGCGATCGATCTCGAGACCGGCGGCGCCGCCGCCGACGAGTCCGAAGTCGCCGATGATCTCGTCCTCGCCGATGCCCTTGAACATCCAGCTGCATTCCGGACGATGACTGTCCGTCGCCCGCCGGTAGTAGCTCGAAACGTCGAAGCCGTAACCGGTGAACGTGAGGCCACACACCTTGCTCGGGATCCGCCCGCGAGCTCGCCACATGCCGCCGAACTTGCCGTCGAACGCATTGTTGTATTCGCCCGGGTTGGCGGTCCAGGCACGCGTGCCGGCTTCGCCCTTGCGTACCTCGATGATGTTGCCGTTGTCCGGATGGTACTGGCTGCACCAGTAGAACCCGTTGGCCCCGAGATACAACCAACGTCCACCGCTGGCCTGGAAGGCCTCGTACGCGTCGAGCATGCGTTCCGAGGAATACTCGGGATGACTGCCGGTCAGCACGACCCGGTAGCGCGACAGCAGCTCGGGACCTTCGCGATCGAGGTCTTCGTCGGTATGCACGTCGAAGGCGAAGCCCATCTCTTCCAGCCAGTCGGTGAGATGCAGATCGGCATTGAACTGCCACAGGGACGGCGACAGCCAGTGGCGATACTTCGGCCGCATATTGAGGATCGGACGCAGGCGCGAGCTGTAGCACACACCGCTGCCATCGGAGTGGCTGGAATAGGTCGACAGGCCGTACTCGCGGTGCTCGTTCAGGTACAGGTCGGAGGCGTTCATGATCGGCACGCGGCCGGCCAGCAACTGGGCAACGACGGAGTTCGTGCCGAGATTGTCGTTGGAGTACGCCATGTAGCTGTTCGTCGGCACGATGAATGCGATCTTGGCGGTCGCCTTGCCGCGCGGCGGGCGCACGAAGAACGGTACGTAGTCCTCGGTATCGGGCGAACTCTTGCCGTTGATACGCAGACGCGCGGCGTACACGCCGCTCTTCATGCCGGACGGGATGGTGAACTCGAAATCGACATCCCAGCGGGCATCGTCGATGTCGTCGTCGTGGAAATGGATCGCGCCGTACTGCTCTGGCGCGTGCACGTAATTGATGTCGTCACCGGTCCAGTTGTAGCCCGTCATGCCGCGGACCGGCAGGTTGATGACGAAGCCGTGCAGCCGGTTCGGCGAGGTATCGACAATCTGGCACGAGGCGATGTTGGTTCCGATGTTGGCGTGGAAGTCCCAGGCCCCGACGACTGCGGCGCGCAGCTCCCCCGCACAGCCCTCGATCCCGCGCGCGAGGGCGTCGATCTCGGCCTTGCTGAGCGCCCGGTCCGCAACCCGGGGGCGATCGATTTTGCCGTTGTAGCACCAGTCCTGCTCGGGCAGCGAAACCGGCTCGACGGCTTCGCGGTAATGCCCCCCGTGAATGCTGCGGCCGCTGTCGACCTGCGCCGTTGCCGCGGCAATGAGCAGCGGTGCGCGATTGGGCGCGGGCGCGTGTTTGCATTTCGCCTCGACCCGCGCCGACGTGTCCGCCGCGGGATGCAGCATCGCCATGCCGAGACCGCCGTTGGTCGAGGTGACGATCGGCTCCTGGTAGAGCGTGACCTTGCCGGTCGCCGCGTCGTAGGAGGCTGCGACCAGGTACCAGACCTTGCGCAACAGCGGCTTACCGCTGGAGACGCGGAACACCTTGCCCCGGCCTGCGCCGATCGAGAACATCAGGCAACCGGACTCATCGATGAACAGGCCATAGCCCTTCTGCTGGCGGATGTTCCACTTGGTCACGATGCCCTGCATGCCCTTGTCGTGACAGTAACCGTGTGGTCCCGGCCCCGGCGTGGTTGGAAAGACGAATGCCTGTACCGTGAAGCTCTCGGCCTGCAAGCGCGCGTCGTGCGGCACGACGCCGTAGGAACCGCCGTGTATTTTCTGCGGCCGGCCTGCGTAACGCTTGTTGCACGGAGCCGACAGCTCTTCTTCCTTGAAGCCGGGTCCGTCGGGATTGGTGTCGCCGTGGATGAGGCGCACCAGCTGCATCTCGTAACGCTCGCCTTTCTCCGAGTTGACATAGAACCGCACGGTGTCGCCGGGGCACGCTGAATAGCGATCGCTGTAACCTGTGATACGAAGCATGATCTGTTCTCGTCCTGAAGTTCGAAATCGTCGGGGATATGACCGTGTCGCTACGCCGTTCAGGCGTAGTGCGCGAGCAGGTCGTCGATGCGGCGGAGGAAGATGGCGTGCTCGCAGGCATCCTCGCTCGGATAGGAATCCTTGAGCATCTTGACCGGCTTGCCCCGCACGCCCGAGCACACGCCAATCCGGTAATCGACGTGCGGCTCGACGCAGATCCGCACGTACTTCCCGGCCATCGGTGCGCGTCGCAGTTTGTCGATGACGCGGGCGAGATCATCGCTGTGCTGGATCCCGGGCCGCCCGGCCTTGCCGGGACGTCCGATCGGGTTGTCGCGGTGCTCCTCGATGAGCCGGGCACGCCGTTCCGGATCGGTCAGCAGCGGCAGCACATGTGTTCGCGTGATGAAGTCATCGGTGGCCGCGTAGGCCTCGTTGGTCTGGACGCCGGTCGGTCGGGATTTCATGGGCTTCTCCTGCGGTTGGCATGGCTGGCGTCTTTAAGCTATAGCACAACTATTCATCGGGGGAAATTTTGTTTACTCTGAGGAACATCATGCCACCACCCACCTCTCCGGATTCCGCCGATTTCGCCGCCAGCGGCGTGCGCTTCGTGCACGCCGGCCTGTTCGACCTCGACGGCGTGTTCCGCGAGAAGCGACTGCCGGCCGAGCTCGCCACCCGGTACCTCGCCGAGGGCTGGTCGTTCATCGATGCGCTGCCCTTCTGGGGCCCCAGCGACGATCTGCGCGGCGATCGCGCGTGGCGCAGTGAGCCCTGCGCGCTGGACGAGCACAGCGTGCGGTCTTACCCGTTCGAGGCCGATGCCGCGCTCGTCATCGCCGACTACACGGGACCGAGTCGCGCGCTCTCGCCGCGCGCCATCCTCGCCACCCAGATCGAACGGGCCGCGGACATGGGGCTGGCGGCGGTGGGCGCGAGCGAGTTCGAGTTCATTATCCTGGCCGAGTCCGCCGCCAGCGTCGTTCGCAAGCGCCACGAGGGACTCGAGACGTACGGCCAGGAGAATCGCTGCTGGTCGGGCTACTTCCCGGCGACCGCCGCGGAATTGCTGGCCGAGTACGATGCCATGCTCGGGGCCGGCGGTATTCCGCTGCATCACTGGTGCAGCGAGCTCGGCCCGGGTTGCCTGGAAGCGGCGCTACCTCCGCGGCCGCTGCTGCGCGCGGCCGATGATGCCGCCCTGTTCAAGCTCTTCACCAAGGCATTCTTCACGCAACGCGAGCTGACCGCGTCGTTCATGGCCCAGCTGACGGACGCCCACCCGGGACTCGGCGGCCACCCCATCGTCTCGCTGACGGACCTCGCTGGCGCCCCGCTGCTGGCGGACCCGGAGCGGACGACGGGGCTCTCGCCCGTGGGTGAAGCGTTCGTGGCCGGTCTGCTCCACGGCATGCCCGACCTGATGGCGATGTTCGCCGGAACGGTCAATGCCTATCGCCGCTACGCGCCGGGTAACTGGGCGCCACGCACGGCGACCTGGGGCCGAGATAACTACACCTGCGGCGTACGCGTGGTGACGACGCCCGCGGCCGAAGCCCGCGTCGAGTTCCGCCTGCCCGGCGCTGACATGAATCCGCACCTGGCTTTCGCCATGTTTCTCGGCGCCGGACTCCACGGGGTGGAGACCGGGCTGGCGTTGCCGCCCGAGACCCGGGACATCGGCCGCACCCTGGTCCACGAGGCCATCGGGCCGCTGCCACGCACGCTGCTCGAAGCGGCGGAACGCTTTGCTGCCAGCAGCCTTTCGCGACGCTTGTTCGGTGACGCGTTCGTCGACCATTACGCAGCCAGCCGCATCGCCGAGGACGAAGCGATGCGTCGCCATGTCGCCGCATTCGAGCGCGAGCGCTACCTGTTCCATGTCTGAATGTCCGTGTTCCATGGTGTCGATCGATACCTGTTGATGCATCGGGCATCACAATCGCAGCAGCCAAGGAGTCCTGCATGACGCCGCTTGAAGCCTACAGTCTCGATCCGGAACGCCTGGAAGGGGTGCGCGCGGTGCGCGCCGTCATCGACCGCCTGGGCATCGAGTACATCTACTACCAGTTCGTCTCGGTCACGGGCCGCATCGTCGGCAAAGGTGCGCCGGCCGACCATTGGGAGAACCTCGCGGCACGCGGCTTCCAGCTCGTCTACGGATCGACCGCGAACCTTTACACCAGCCGTGCCGGGCGCTACCTCGGTTACGGTCCGGAAGCATCCGAGCTGGTCGGCATTGCCGATCCGGAGACATTCGTGCAACTCCCCTGGGAACCGCGCGTGGCGCGCGTGTTCTGCACGCTTTTCCGCAATCGCGAGGAAGCGGTCGATCCGGGCGGCTTCCTCAGCGCGGACTGCCGCGGCAATCTCAAGCGCGCCCACGCGGACTTCAAGGCCAAGCACGGCCTCGAGCTGCGTCTCGGCACCGAGCCCGAGATGATGTGGCTGCGCAAGGGCGAAGACGGCCGGCCCGATGGCGGCCTCACCAAACCCAACTGCTATCACATCGACCAGTTCGAGGAGCTGCGCCCGATAACGCTCAAGGTCACGGAGTATTGCCGGCGCATGGGGCTCGACGCGATCCAGGGCGATCACGAGGACGCGCCGGGCCAGCTCGAGCTCAACTGGACTTACGACAGCGTCGAACGCACTGCGGACCGCCTCACCACCTACCGCCAGATCTGCGCACAGGTGGCGCGCGAATTCGACGTCATTGCGTGCTTCATGTCCAAACCCTTCATGCACGTCTCGGCCAACGGGTGTCATCACAACTTCTCGCTGTGGGAAGGTGGCGACGACGAGGTCAAGCAATTCAGCGGCATCGAGCATGCCGGCATGCCAGGGGTGTTCAGCTACGTCACCGGCGGCACCAATCGCTTTCTGCCCGATGGCAACGATCCGCGCATGCCGGCGGACACCGGGCGCTTCGCGGCCGGCGGTATCGTGCGGCACCTGTCAGCCCTGACCGCACTCGGTGCCTCGACGGTCAACTCCTACCGGCGCCTGCTCGACCTCGGTTACTGGGCACCGGTGTACAACAACTGGGGTTACCAGAACCGCACGTGCGCGCTGCGTGTCTCTGCACCGGGGCGTTTCGAGTACCGCTCGGTGGATTCGATGGTCAATCCCTACCTGCTCAACGCCGGCCTGCTCGCGGCCATGGATGAAGGGCTCAGCGAACAGGTCGACCCCGGGCCGCTCGAACAGCGCAACATCTACGAAATGGAACTGGCCGGCGAGAAGGTGCACAAACTGCCGACGAATCTCGGGGCCGCGCTCGACGCGATCACCGCCGATGACTGCATTCGCAACGCGCTGCCGGGCGAGATGTGGGACGTATTCATCGACTACAAGCGTGACGAGTGGGATCGCTTCCTCGCTACCGTGACCCAGTGGGACGTGGATACCTATATCGATTGCCTGCCCTGAACCCGACCTGACGGAGGAGCACGAGACCATGTTCGAACTCGACATCAGCGACGCCCAGGTTGAGCGCTTCCACGCCGATGGGTTCATCATCGTCGATCGCATCATCAGCGATGAGCAGGTCGCCCTGCTGCGTGAACGGTTCGAACATCTGTTTCGCGGCGAATGGGAAACCGGGCTCACGCCCGACGAGGTCAATTGGCGGGCCGGGCGTGATCGCGAGGACGTGACGCGCCAGATCTGTAACGGCTGGAAGGCGGACCGCTTTGTTGCGAGCGTCGTCCTGCAGGGCGAGATCGGGCGCGCCTGCGCGCGCCTCGGCGGCTGGCCCGGCACCCGCATCAGCCAGGACAACATCCTGTGGAAACCACCCGGCGGCAAGGCACTGGGTTTCCACCAGGATTCGGCCTACGAGCAGTGGACGACGATTCCCGATTGGGTGAGCTGCTGGATCGCGCTCGATGACACGACCGAGTCAGGGGGGACGGTCGAGTACGTGCGCGGCTCCAACCACTGGGGCGAGTCCGGCATGATCGAACAATTCCATGCGCCGGAGGACCCTGCCACCGATCTGCGCAAGGCGGCCGATCGTGCCGGGGTCAGTGACATCGAACGCGTCCCGGTCGTGGTAAAAGCCGGTGGCGGCGCATTCCACAGTGGCTGGACCTGGCACGGTTCGGACGTCAACCGCAGCTCCCGGCCACGACGCTCCATCGTCGCCCACTGCATGTCGTCCGAGACCCGCTTCCATCCCGACTATGTCGGCTACATCTACAGCCGCTACAAGCGTTTCGGCAGCGACGAGATGGACGAGAGCTTCTTCCCCGTGCTGTGGCACGAGAACGGCCATCGCTCACCGTTTCTCGACGCGTACATGGCGCGACGCATCCCCTGGGGCGGCCGCATACCCGACTGAGGCGCGGCGCGCTCGAGCCTTTGGCGTGCCGGGCTGCCCGCCGGCACGCTCGCGCGGCATGGGGTCATCCACGCTTCCGATCCCAGGTGTCTGACACTTTTGGACAAAAGTGTCGGACACCGTCGACGCCGACCACCGCACCGATGACACACCGTGGAGCGCCGGCCTGACGTGCCGCGCCAACGAGACGCGGACATCGACGCCGAACCACGCCACCATCCCCAGGTGTCTGACACTTTTGGACAAAAGTGTCAGACACCGTCGACGCCGACC
>Ga0180436_10003991_pt1 | contig 13400 bp, 32 predicted proteins | sample SS_ome_2_FD_132434 | JGI IMG/M metagenome (GOLD analysis project Ga0180436, IMG submission 132434) | Hypersaline lake sediment archaeal communities from the Salton Sea, California, USA - SS_3_S_2 metaG | ecosystem: Environmental > Aquatic > Non-marine Saline and Alkaline > Hypersaline >...
AGTTGAACCAGCTGCACCTGTATCGTCATATACAGCCGAATTCTTTATCTGTGCATCTTGTCTAATAAATGTTCTACCCATAAGTTAAACTCCTAATCTATTCTAAAATAAGTATTAATATTATAACCACACCTACCAACACCAATAATTTATTTAAGCTAAGCTAAAGTTATTTAAAATTAGTTTATTTAATAAAGACTACTATACCCGCTACCTCTACACTCTGGGCAAATATTAAGTTTGAAATGAGGATCTTGTCCGTCACCACCACAGAACCAACATCTAGCACATACTTCTTGACAATTCTGTTTTTCCTTTCCAGTACATTTCCATTTTCCGTCATTTGTTTCTTCAAAAGTCTTTAATTCTGAAGATTCTCTACCACATTTACAACATCTTCTAGTTTTCATCACTCATCTTCCTACTACATACTGGGCATACAATAACACCACATATAACAAAAGGGTCTAATTTATCCCGACCACACAACCAGCATTCATTACTAATTCTATCACAAATCTGTGATTCCTTACCAGTACATATAAACTTTTCATCTATTGTTTCTACAAAATTATCAAGTTTAACTGATTTTCTACCACATAGGTGACATTGCCTATAAGGTTTTATATCATATCCCATTATCCACCTCCGTTACAGAACTGACATCCGGTACCACAACAAAACAGGCACCTAAGACTTTTAACTTGTTTATCTCTTGGATGCATGCACCCAGTTTCTGATCCACATACTTTACAATGATGTTTAACTAAACAAGGTTGAGTTTCTGGTTTTTCCTGAAAGAGGTTATCTATTCCTTTGTTAAGATCTTCTTTCCAAATTCTATACCTATTATTATACCTTTTAACTATTCCTTTATCAACTAAATCATATAGTGCTGGATTAAAATCTACTAAGTAACAAAATAATTTTCCTTTTTTGTTACATAATTGTTTATGTAGATCAAGGTAACCAAACCATTTACCTACATTTTCATCTAACAAAAGGAACTCTATGATATCATCTTTAATTCTTTGTTTTGTATCTTTCTCATCTTCAAATGCGTTATTAATAGTACTTTGGATAGATTTTACAATTTCTCGATCAACTATATCTTCAGTAACCATTTCAGAGAATGGACTAGATTTAATAGCATTACTATAACTACTACCTCCACTCTGACTATTATGATAAATAATATCCCTAATCTGAACTAAAACACCTTCATCTATCAATTCATTAATAAGGAATTTGACGATCTCAGACGAGATATCACAATTAATATTACAAAATGAATAAAGTTTAGGAGATACCTGCTCATAAGAAACAGAACCTAGTTTAAAAAATTCTAAAATCTTATTCTCTAGGTAATCATTATATTTATAAGTAGTGATTGAATCGCCGTCACAATAAACTAAACCATAGTTGCTGAGGTTTATTAACTGATTTTCAATAAGCTCCTTTCCGTCTACACTTTTATAATCAAAGTTATTAAACAAATTCTTCTTTACACCATCAAAAGATAACCAACGATTCCCCACACCAGGACAATCTTTATAAGTTTCACGTCTAAGAACCTCCAAAATAGCTATCTGTAGATCTACTTCATTACTCTTATTAACACTTTCTAGTTTACCATATTTATGCTTCATAAAAGGTTCAAGTGCTCCAGAAGGAGGAACACTATCTTTCTTATAAGAATAATAAACATTTCCTGGAGTGAGATCAATATTAATTAACTTATATTGTACAAGTTGATCTAAAATAGTACCAATACCTAATCTATTCTTATCTCCAGAATTTTTACCTATTAGATTTTCTGTTATTTTATCCACAGTAAATTTAGTTGAATGATTCCTCTCTAATAAGTTCAAGATCTTCTTCTTAATTTCATCAACTTGAATTGTTGTCATATTTTCTTCATTAGTAATTAGTTTATTTAAATCAAGCTCCGCAGGTCTTTTAAGCCCAACAACAGTAACTTTAAATTTGTCAATGCTTGAAATGTCGTCTCTCATCTTTACACCTTCTATTTATACCTTCTTGATATAATCAATTGTTAGATGTTCCCAACTAAAAGGAGCTACAGCAAAAGTTACTTTATCGTAACCTGTTCCTGCTCCTCCAGTTTCAGTTATCGTGTAATCGTCAGAGGCTCCTCTAGATTGAGCTACTCCATTCCTATAAACCATCTCTGAGAATGGAGATATCAAAAACTTATCTGGTGAATAAAAATCTTGATTAACTCCATCCTTAACACCTATTAGAGTTATATTACGTCTAAAGTCCTCGAACTCTGGAATAGGTGCTGGTGCTGACTCCGCGGGTAAAGCTAGACCGATAAGCTCGCCACTATCAAAGTCTAACACCATATGTTTATGTCTTGCCATCTAAATTAAGCTAATTTCTAGTCTAATGTTTAGTATAAGTATTAAGCTAAGTTATAATTTTAAATAAGCTAATCTTTCTTAGGAAACAATACACTCATTAATTTATCTCTAAGTTCGTATCTAACTCTTTCTTCTGCTACATAACCATCTACATCTACTATATTACCTTCAACTGAAATTACACCACGTAACATCCTCAGAGCATTAAGTAGCATCTCAGCATCATCTTCCCTAATATCTCGTTCTAGAACAACTGTCAATGAATGAAATCTATCAGTCATAATTATTCATCTCCTTTACTTACAGTTTAACCCATTCACTCATTGTAACTAAGTTACCGCCAGACCAAGTAAACGTTTTTCTATAAGTTATTTCACCTATCGTTTTTTCTATATAGTCTAACTCATCTCCCGTCCAAGAAAGAACAAATGAAGGATCATAACCTTCTTTAGGGTCAAAAAATGGTAAAGTTCCTAGTTTTCTTACTTTTGCTGCCATAATTAAAGTTAAGCTCTATTACTTGTATGTTGTATTCTACATCTTCTCTTATATCTACTAAAATAAGGTAATTTACTACAACTTTCACACAATCTCCATTTACCGTTATAACCTAAAATTAACTCTGCTCTATTCTGACAACCCCAATATCTAAATATTTTAACATCATATGGATAATAAGTTTCTTTATACTGAGACGGTCTATTACGTTTAGGGTCCCATTCACAAAAAGTATAAATTAAATCAGGAGTACCGAACGTATTATCTTCCTTCAATTGGTTTCCACTACATATAGTAATAAACTCCTGTAACGACATTCTTGGACAGATTAATACTTCTCTACCTGTTTCACCCTCCTTAACAATAAAGATATCAGGGGAAGCAACTTTTTGATATAGACCTATTCTATATAAATAATCTCCTATCTTAACATCTTTTCCTTTCAACAAATGATCTAAAGTAATCAAAACTCTTTTTCTATTTACATCTTTCATCTATATAACTACCATTCTTTAATTACCTTATTTAGGTATTCTACTCTTTCCTCAAGTTTTCCTAATTCACATTTATAATCATTAATTTTACGTTCTACTTGAGCTAAAATATCACCTAGCGTACCTCCTTTAATTGAAACACCTAGATCCGTTTTTTCAATTAATCGAAGTATGCTAAGTAAAACTAACAGGTCTTCATTAATTGGAAAAATTTTTTCTTCATTAACTCGTTTTAATCTACAAATAACATCCAAAGCACAAGTTTTACAAAGTTGCTTTGAAACTCCTTCTATCCATGATCCCCTAGTATCACTCAATTTAATTTTTGTCTTACATTCTCGACACTCAACAAAGATATTTTCATGAGGAATAATAAACTCAGTAGGAGCACCACAATTTAGAAAACTTACTAATTCAAATACACTATTTAAAAGATTACGACCTCCTGTTTCTTCTTTCAAAAAAATAATAAGATTGGGATTAGGTACTAATACCTCAAAACTTTCTACCTCAAAACTCTCTGATGAATATTTTACACCATTAATAAACAATTGCTGAAGGTCATTCTTCTTCTCATTACTCATCTTCTATCCTTCCTTTACTGTTTACATCTTTTATTTATTACAATCTCTCATCGATAATATCATAGGACTTTTCAAAGGTCTCTTTCCTACAGATATACTTTTCACCATCAGTACCAAACATTAAATAATACCTTCCCAATTACCTAACATTATTTTGTCAGCATCAAAACAATTCTCCTCATCTATACTTAATAAAATACCTTTATTCTCTTCCATCAGTCATCTATTAACTTACATGCAATTAAAACCATTCCTATTACACCACAAACTATTAGAGTAACCCAAAAAATCATTATCTACCTTCTAAGATCCAAATCAGACCACAAACAAAGTAATGCTAATATACCTAAAATGGAACTTACAAACAATATACCATCAAATCCTTTCATAATTTCTTACCTACAAAGTAACCAATCCAAAAGAAAACCATAGAAGTAACAAATCCTGCTATAAAACTAGACATTAAATCCCTTCTTTATAACTTGTTTCACAATCTGAAACGATTTGTCGCTCAACCAACCGATATAGACAGCAAACATTAGCTTAACAGTTAGAGTAGATTTGAGTTCAATTGGTATAGGAAAATCTGGTATAAAAACTAATCCACTAGAAAGTATATAAGGATATACAGGTAAAAACATCTTAAACCATTTATTCTCAGCAAAACCGGATTTCTTTCCATTCTTATCATTTTTAGTTCCAACAGATCTAAGTAACTTAATTATAACAAAGACTACAAATGCCGCTAGAATAGATTGCCAACTAATAAAAATATGTTGTATCTTATCCATAATAACACTCTAGTTCTTAAATTTAGAATGAGGTTTAATAATCTTGGTTCCTCCATCAAAATCTGATAACTCTACATCATTTCCATAATAGTTAGCCAATTCCTGTGCTTCTTCTTTTAATGTAAGCGGAGCAAATTCTTTACTAGGTTTTTGCTTATTTAATCTTCCTATAATCTTTTCTAAACAAGTTACTGAAGATTCTTCACACATCTTATACGCCCAATTACTAGCCCATATAGTCAATATTCTAAGTTCATGCCAATTGATCTTAATCTTAAGATCTTCCTGTATTGAGCATGGTGAGTCCTTACAACCACAATTAGGACAACAATTAATATCTTCTATCTCTTTGTAAGTAAACTCTGAATCACAAATTATACATCTTATAGTTTTAGGATCTTTTGACATTAATAACCCTTTTCTTCAATCATTTAATAGTCTGCAAAAGTTTGTTAGCTTCAGATCAGATCTCCTTTGTTTTTTCTTCTATAAACAGCTGGATAACCATAGGCTACAGCAGTAAAATGTGTATTAACAGCCGATGGTGTAAATCTAATTCTAGCTTCTGGTACATAAAAATCAATCTTAACAGCTGCTAGTGTGTCTGCTTCAATCGTATCTTCTGCTAATTCGAACCATTGATCAACAACATCAGATACCTTAACATCTATTCTATAGATTCCAGGTTCAGTATCCGAATACATATAGAAGATAGCACCTTCAACACCAACAAAGATTCCACTTCTTGATGTTTTCTCGTTAATAGTAGTAAAGTTCTGATTATTAAAAAACGTTATATCGTTTACTGCATTAGCGGACATTATTCTTTAACCAAGATCGCTTGATAGAAAGTATGATTGTTGTCATCAACATCTGAATAAGATGATGATACTTTATAGCCTTTATTAATTAGCTTATTACATTTATCCTCAAAGAGAATTTTATCTCCTTCTGCAATAACTCTTAACGCTCCATTAGATTTTTTACTTGAGAGTAAGTTATTATTAATTAAGACAGCTGTAAAAGTAATACTAGGATCAGAAGTATCTTCAACACGAGTAAAACGATGAGGAAAACCTACTGAAACAAATTCATAGCCACTACTAACAAGAGCATTACACATATTTTCAAAATAACGTACTGACTTTTCTTCTATCACTACTACAGGTTTCTTCTTTCCGTTTTCCATATTAATTATCTCCATCAATCTTTACATGTTTATCTTGACAAGAATATTGATCTTCCTCTATAGACTCATTAGTTATAACTAATGGGGGTCTATTTTTACGGGTTATTTTAAATAACTTGTATTCAGAATCTTCTGAGGAATAAGTATCTTTTCCTTTTTTGAAATCATTTATTATAGTAGTAAGCTCTCTAACTCTACATTCTAAGTCTATTACTTCTGTCTTTTTAGTTCTCTCTAGCCTTTTTATTCTATCTTCCAATAACCGGTTTTGAAAAGTTAGTTTTCTAATTTCTTTCTCTAAAAGAATTTCTTTAGCTTTTTGACTAATTCTCTTTCTAGCCTCTAAGATCCTTTCTATTTTATTAATATAATTTTTCTTTTTTCTAAGTTTATTTAAACTATAATAACCTTCCCAACACCAATTTAAGATAGAAATAATAGAGCTAACTACCTTTTCACCTATAGGAGAGGGGGCTGATTCTATCTTTCTTCTCATTTTTACACCCAACTTCATTACAAACGAGTTAACGTTTCCTGAAACATGAACAATACCAACTTTTAAATCTAGTATATTGCCTATAACACATATTTATCATAGAAATAATAAGATTGACTGCCTTTTCAGTGTGTAGGCGTGAGTCCATTTCTAACTATCGTCCACAATCTATAGTCATTTCATTATATTTAAGATAAAGCCATGGATACTTATTACTATCATCCTTAATGTATGTTTCCTCTAAAAATGCTGTATGAAAATTAATTAAGAACGCTCTATCAGTCACAGATACATCGAGTACAGGATCAGAAAACTGGTTCATAAATTCTATAAAACTTAACCAACCACCATATACAGTGTTTGCATCCTCGTACATTGAATCTTTTCTTAAGAACCAATCCATACCAATTCTTTTTACATACTCAACATCTACATTACATTTAGGTCTATAGTAATCACAATAACTAAAGTTCTTAGCATAGGTAGGAATTCTAGTAAAAGCTGCCATATAAATGATAGCATGACCTTTATTAGGATTAGGTCCAGATGTAAATATATTAATTGATATCGGAGTTACTCTGTTCTTCATCGAATACACACACTCTTCAAAATCTGAAACTAGTTCACAATCACTCATTATACTACCTTAAAAGTTAATTTATTTACACCATACCATTTGTTCATTTTAATCCCTCAACTTGTTCTTAATAACTTGTCTCTTCATTACTAACTCAAAATAATATGGATCCTTTATCCATGCCTCCTTAGAAACTAGTTCCCATCCTTCTTCACCTTTTTCATTAAGTTCTTCTCTTAGATTATTACAAAACACTCGGAAAGTTAGATATTCATATTTAGGAACATTCATTATTACATCCTTTCTTTTCAACATAACAAAAACAACAATTACTTTTACTTTCTATCTCTATAGTAGATAAGATATCAGAAATGTGTTTTCCTAAGTTAGAGATCATCTGAATCAGATTCTAGTGTGCGAGTATGAGACCTCACAGAATCGATTCTAAGGGCTGTCTGAGCGAGTAAACGGGCTATTGGTGGTCTAGATTTGAAGGCTCTTAGAATCGATTTATGGAGGTCTATACAGTTCATTACATATCCCTACCAGGCTTCACTAACACTAATACCACTACCTATACAAACAATAGTATCTAACTTATTACATTCATCATCTACAGTTTCTAATCTAATATAAACCACAGAATCCTGTAAAACTACAATCTCTTTTAAAATACCTTTTGGGTTACTGTCATTATACATATCATAAACATCATAAACTATAACTTCTTTCTCTATTAATCTAGAATATAGTTCTTCAAGAAGATTTGTTGTAGTAAAAGCTGGAATAGAAACTATTTTACTTCCATCATCTACTGCTGCAGTAACTATTTCATCAGTTTCTACTTCATTAATTCCGTATGTATCTTTCTCTTTAGGTATATCATCACCAACTTTAAAAGAGTTTTTGTCTTCTTTTGGTTTATCATCATCTACAAATCCAACTTTAAATAAAGAATCTCTATCAGTATATGCATCACTCATTTTCTTTCTTCCTTTCTTTTCAGTTTGGTTTACCACAACTCTTAATATACTTAATTGTTTCTTTAAATAAGCTGAGTTCTTTTTCTCTATGTTGTTTAAAAAATCTAATAAATGATCTTAAAGCTTCTTCACTTAATTCAATATCATTCTGAACAATAGATTTTAAATCTCTTAAATTAAGCATCAACTTTGCCCAATCATTAAACAACTTTTTATTGGCTTTGATATTATACTTCATTTTACACTCTTTAGCTTCTTTAATTCTACAATTTTTGATTTTATAATTTTAAACGTAACTTTAGTTGGTTTAATTGTATTTAATATTAATTCAGACGTATTCAGCTTATTTAACTTCATTCAATTGCTCCCTTTTACTTTTGTTTTTACTACTACTACTACTCCTGACAACCTCTTCTAATGCTTCTTTAGTAGTTTTTTTACCTGAAATAAGTTGACTTATCAAATCACCTAAGTTTATATTTATGTTTATATTAACAGGTGGTTGTTGATTATTGTTATCATTTCTATCTTGATTAGAACCTGGGATAGATCTGTCTAATAACATCCCTTGTTCATAATTATAATCGTTCATCCAAGCATGTCTTCTAGGCATAATCTATATCCAAGTTAAAAAGTAAGTAAATAGGTATCCACAATAATTATTAAAAGCGCTTCAGAAGTGTGTCATCATCATCTAAATAAGGAACTTTTAGTTTGTTAAAAACTCCTTTCATTAGTTGAGTTAATATTACACTATGGATACCTATTACTTACATACAAATTAAAAATTAAGGTGCCTATTGATAACTAAAAGTAATAACAACGGAGGAGTAAAAATTGTTATACCTTTCATTCTATAGACACCTTGGAAGACCATTACTTAATTAAGCTCTGAACAACTTCAATGTGAACACGACTATTACTCGCACTAGCAGCTTTAATAATCAAACTTTCATAATTTACAGGTGAAAGATTAGAAATATAGTAATTTTTCTGACCAAGAACCGCAGTTTCTTCACTATAAGTATAATCAGCAAGGATATTCGTTGTATTAGGAGCTTTTCCAGTCGGGTAATCAAGAACTAACGCACCAGTAAAGTAATCAATTGTTCCACAAGCATCTTCGTCGTTATCATCGGTATAAAGAATTCCGTCCCCATCCCTATCAGTTGCATTTACAGAATCTCCACCTGCTGTTGGTTCAATTGTAACTGTTCCGGGAACGATTGGAGTATTATCTAGACTCTCACCAGAAAAAGCTAAAGTTGCTGTGTCACCATCGTAGGCTGTATCTTCACTAGCAACAGCAGTGTCTTCATTCAAAGCAACAATTGAACTATCAGATTGTCTCGAAACACTTAGAACAACATCGTCACCATCACCATCAATATGTTTTACAATAATTGTAAGAGGACCTTGAGCATCCGTTACTCTTACAATCTCGTTAGCAGCATTCTCAAGAGCTGCTCCTTGTCCGATATGACTAACACTCATTGGTTAGACTCCTTAAGTTAAATAGGTTATAGTTTCTTCCCTTGGACAGAAGACGGAATTTTCTGTCCAGGAACTGTAGTTATAGGACTATTTTTAGGTTCATTACCACCTAAATACTTTACTTTCTTTGATGGTTCCTTATTCTTCATGTTAGGTGTCGATTGATCTTGTTCTCCAAGAACTTCTAGAGGCAAGATAGCTTTAGTTTTACCATTATAAAGAACCATTCTATCATGACCAGTTTTACCTTCATTCGAAGTAAGAATACTAACTACTGAACCTTTACTTAATGAAAGTGACTTACCAGCTATATCATCACCTGACCAAGATTGATTTAGTTTAACTTTAGAACCAATTGGATAGGGTCCGTTACCGTATCCTTCTTCAATCTCTTCTATAACACTAGATGCTAATTCAATAGGATCTTCACCTTGAAGTACTAAATCAATTAGGTTATTTACTCGTTCTTTAGAATTCATATTAATTACTCCTTATTATTTAACTCTTTTCTATTTTTTATAATTAATGTTAAGCTATCTGGATATTCTACCCAAAGTTTATATTCTTCTTTTGTCATTCCTAGAAACTCATATAACTCTTTATCTGAAGTTGATTTATGCCAAGTATTAACAAAGTCACCTATTGTTGATAGGTCTATTATACCATCTATACAACCTTGAATAAAGTTAAATTCCATTATAGAATGCCCAATCTGAAATAACTTTAAAAGGAATTACTTCAGGATCAACAATAATAGGCGTTTCATTAATTAACTCTTGCTGTCTTTCTAAGTCAAGTTCTAATTCTCTTTCTTTTTCTTGTTGTATACACTCTAATTCTAATTGTTTAAAATAAGACTCTTCTGGATTACATAACCAAATTGTTATATCACCAAATGAAATACATTTACAGCTACTTGTATTATCCATAGTTTCCCTCATCACCATATAATCTGTAAGTTAACATCTTTAGCAATAATTATAGGTACACTTTTTTCACAATTAAATAAAAAGCTACTAGTTGACCCATAATCTGGATAAATACAAATACTTCTATAAAGATCTTCTGTAGATCTTATATACCAACTATTACCGTTATCAAAAGAGAATATATCACCAACTTCAAGATCTACTATAGTTGTATGGTTACTATTATTTGTAACAGTAACACTAAATCGTGTATGATTCATAACAGCCTCCTTATCGACACACAGTAATTGTTACTTTATCAGCAATAATAAATTCTACATCATCTTTATTTTCCATAAAAAATAGTTGAGGAATATATGTACCTAAACAATCCGGATAAATTTTAACACTCTTGTTAATTCCACCTGAAGTTACTAAATACCAACTTTTACCTTTATCAGAAGAGAAAACATCACCTATTGTAAGGTCACTTAAATAAAATTTTAATTCTTCACGGTTTATAGCAGTTAATGTAGCTTTGGTTTTACTCATTACAACACCTCCGATTTCATCTTAATTCTGTTAAAACAAACCCAGACTGAAGAACAAGATACCTTAAAAATAGCGGCTATCTCTCTATAAGTATATTCATAAAAGTATTTCAAATATAACATTCTTAGTTGACTACTACCCAAACAATCCAATCTACTTAATATATCTTTTCTTACAAAATAGGAGTTAAAATCGTCATATGAGTCATCACTATTAGCTTTTAAATTATAAAGGTATTTACTAACTACATTTTTTCGTTTACATCTGTCTTTATACATATTTATTACAATAGTGTATAAAAATGCATGAAAATCATCTCTTATATGAATATCTTTAGAAAGTAACTTAACAACAAAGTCTTGAATTAGGTCTTCTGCATCTTCTACACTATTAGTCAATTTCAATATATACTTAAACAAATTACCATAAATAAAATCATAATTAATTTCTACAAACTCAATATTTTCAGCCTGATTATTCATTTCAATCTCACTTTCCTAGATCAACTTCTCAGTACTTTACATTAATTTCAACCTCTTTAGCGATAGTTAAGTTCTCACGATCCGGACTGGTAACAACATCCTCATCTAACAACATTCTAGCTCCTCCAATTTGAACAGCTTTATGGACAGTTCCATTCTCAACACAAACAAACCAATAATTACATCCTTGTATTCTAAAGAAGTCACCAATTAATAATTCTTTTTCAGATCTCTCAATAGCCTTTTCATTATTATTAATAATAATATTTGTGTTTCTACATTTGTTTGACATCTTCTTACTCCTTATACGATGACCTTCTATTATCCTGTTCTATTAACTCTAGAACCTAACCTTCAATTGTACTTCATCGGCAGGAATAATTCCTACAATTTTATAAACACCATTATTTTCTTGTTTGTCTAATTTATCACACCAAAACTCTTCAGGTAAAATACCAAGAAGTACTAAAGTATTACCGTCAATAAACTCACCAACATCAGCCTCTGTAAACAATTTCTTTTCTTCCATCCTCACTACATCCTTCTAAAAGTGTGAGTTGAATCAAAGTACCATCTGTTATTAATCTTTAGCCCATTAGTTAAATTAGTCTGTTCATCAATACTAACTTCTGAAACAGTACCTGTCATAATAGGTTCTCCTTTTCTAGTAAGAGCAATAACATTACTACCTACTTTAAAGTTCTTGGCTTCCAATGTATCTGGAAGTTTATAACCAAGTGAACCATAAATTCTATCTTGTATTACTGTATGCGAATTAAATCCCATTATATTAACCTTATTTTATTGGGTGAATAACTAATTCTTTTTCTTTGCCTTCTTTAGTAACTAAAAGTATTTTTCCACCTTCAAGATGATGGTTCATTACTACCTCATAAACAGCAATGGATCTACGAAGTAACTCAGACATATTATCTAATTCAAAAAGAGTTACAAAATCAATAAATTTATTTTTAATGTCTTCTGTTATTGAAAGAGTAAGTTTGACATTCTTCATTTTACTTTTACGTTCCATAACAATTCCTATCATCAATTCTGATTAATATTACAACCATTAATTATATGATCTACTTTATTAGAAAACAACCTAATAGGACAACGACCATCACTTACATTCATCTTCTTTATCTTTCTTGCGTTTCTTCTTTATAATACCAACTGGTCTTTTTATTGTAGCTATATCACTTGATTTAGTTATTTCATTTATTACATCAACAATATTTTCACCTGAAAGAACTCTATTTATTATTTCTTGACTATCCATAATAGATTATCACCTTTTTTATTTAATTTAAAAACACCATTAAACCTAGACCATATCTTATCTTCTTCACTTTTTGGGAATACTAAACCTTTATTGAATCTATCAAGAGCATTATCAGCTGCACCAGCCTGATTAAGATCTAGATCTTGAGTTTTAGTAAAACTCATATTAATTAACTTTTTCCATTTACTTTGAGGCAAACTTGGTCTTACATTAGAAACATCAAGATAATTTTTAGACTTAAGATTTTCAACAACATATCTTCTTTCAGCAGGATACAGATCCTTTGGTTTAATCTTGACTTTAAAAGTTTCTAGGTTACCAAATTTACCTAACAAATCTTGAAAAGAACCAGGCTGTCTTATAACAAAAGTTGCCTGCTCCCAAGGGATACTAGAATCTTGTACAGTTATTTCCTTTTCAACAACATCTAATCCTCTAGCACTAATCATTTTCTTTCTATTAAAATCTAATGCAAATCTAATTTGGTAAACTCTGGCCATCAAATCGATATCAAAATTATGATCATCAATAAACATACTAAAAGGACTAGGACCATGAACTTGGGCTAAATTACCATCCCACATAGACCACAAAATACCATCTGGAAAAATTACAGTATTAGGAGGAAACTTATTCAATACTTTATTACTTCTAGATTCATTAACAAAGTTATTAACTAC
>Ga0180436_10003992_pt1 | contig 13399 bp, 10 predicted proteins | sample SS_ome_2_FD_132434 | JGI IMG/M metagenome (GOLD analysis project Ga0180436, IMG submission 132434) | Hypersaline lake sediment archaeal communities from the Salton Sea, California, USA - SS_3_S_2 metaG | ecosystem: Environmental > Aquatic > Non-marine Saline and Alkaline > Hypersaline >...
ATGACTGCGCCGAGACTTCCACCAAGTAGATGCTGAACCGCGCGAACGTCACCGTCGCCGAAGAGGGGATCACGCCGCAGTTGAACGCCACATAGATTCGTGATTCCAGCCCTCTACTACAACCCAGTTCCAACGACCAGTCGCCGCCGTGGGTGTTGCTGGGATACATCTCCTCAGCAAACGTATCGCCGATGGCCGTGAAATCCTGGTTGGCGTCCAGGTTCGCCACCGGGATATAGCTCGCATAGCGCCCGCCGCCCAGCGAGACCGTCATTGGCTCACTCAGCAGGCTGGGGTCGGCCAACGGCGCCGCGGCCAAACTGGGACCGCCGGCCTCGGGAAGCGTCTGGGCGCTGACCAGCGGAATGGCGATCAGGACGAGCATCAGGAGGGCGAATACCGTCTTTTTCATGTCGAACGCTCCCTTGTACTCGAGGCACTGAGTAGAGGCGGGTCAAGCGTATCGGCAAAACAGGGGATGGACGACGCCGAGTGACCGGCGACGCCGAACAAGAAGGTATCGATCAGACGAATCGAGCGTATCACGCGCAATCCACTATGTCAAGAGGAGTTGCTAGGGTTATTCGGTGGGGGCGGCCACATGACGCCAACTCCCCTGGGAAGCTGCCTCTGGTGGACGACACTCTTGCTAGGAACGACCGAGGATTCTATCTCCTGCGTGCCACTGGTACGAGCCGCTTGGGGTGACGGTCCCAGGAGTCTATGCGCGATCCTAGAGCACGTTGCCGCAGAGGAATCTATTGTAGGGGCGCACCTTGTGTTCTCCCAAGAGGCGCCAGAACAGCGCGGCCACGCCTGTTGCGCGCCGCCCACGACGGACCTGCCGGAGGTACATTGCAGCGTACGCCCCCGCCCTCTGCTTGCCAACCCGTCCCCCATCACCTATCATCCCCTCATCTGAGCAACGAAAGGGGTATCCCATGTCCAAACCCTTCGCCTGGGGCATTCTCGCTCCCGGAAACATCGCCAACTCGTTCGCCCGTGATCTCGCCAAACTCGACGACGCCGAACTGGTGGCCGTCGGCTCGCGCGATCAAGGCCGCGCCGATGCGTTTGCGGCCAAGTGGGGCGTACCCAGGGCTTATGGCAGCTATGACGCCCTGATCGCCGACCCACAGGTCGAGGCCATCTATGTCGCGCCGCCGCACCCCTTCCACGCCCCCTGCACCATTGCCTGTCTGCAGGGCGGCAAACCTGTCCTCTGCGAAAAGCCGCTGGCCATCAACCAGCGCGAGGTCGCCCAGATGATCGACACCGCCCGTCGTGAGGGTGTGTTCCTGATGGAGGCCCAGTGGACCCTCTTTTCGCCCGCCGTGCGCCAGGCCGTCGCCTGGATCGAGGAGGGCGCCATCGGTGAGGTGCGCATGGTGCGCGCCGATTTCTGCTTCCGCGCCGGCATCAACCCCTCCTCGCGCTTGTTCAACCTCAACCTGGGCGGAGGCGGCCTGCTCGACGTCGGCACCTACACCGTCAGCCTGGCGCAGATGATCCTGGGCGACGAGCCCCAGTCGATTCAGGCCATGGCCCATATCGGCGAGACCGGCGTCGATGAGCAAGCGCTCATCAACCTCGGCTATCCCGGCGGCGCGCTGGCCCAACTGACCTGCGGCGTGCGCGTCAGCACCGCCCACGAGGCCTGGATCTATGGCACCGAGGGGATGATCAAGCTACCCGCGTTCTGGCATGCCACCGAGGCCATCCTCATGCCCAACGGCCAGGACCCGGTCACGGTGCCCTGCGAGATGGGCTATCATTATGAGGCCAGGGCGGTCTGCGAGGCCGTGCGTGCCGGACAGCTCGAGCACCCCATCATGTCATGGGACAGCTCGCTGGCCATCGCCCGCACCCTCGATGCCGTCCGCGAGCAAATCGGGCTTGTGTATCCGATGGACTAGGATAGACTTAGGGGGCACCGTGAGAAGGATCGCGAGTTGGTTGCTGCTGACAGTGTTGCTGTTCGCCGTCTGTACGCTGACCGCCCTGGCCGCACCCGAGACATCCTGGCATCGAGAGACGCTGGTCTCCGACCTCGGGGGCTATGGTGCCATGACCACTTTGGCCGTGGATCAGCAGTTGCGCCCGCACGTCTTTCACTATGGCTATGACAAGGTCGACCTGACTCACTGGTTCCATGATGGCAGTCGCTGGGTCACCCAAACCCTCGATACCAATGGAGGTTGGTACCCCGCCGCTGCATGCGATCAGCAGAACCGCATCCACATCAGCTATAGCGACGGCGACCCCTGTGGGCTGGCGTATGGCCTGCTGGAGCGGGGTGTCTGGAGCTTCCAGGTCATCGAGTATGACTGCTGCCCGCAGTACAGTGACATTGCGGTCGACTCCGCTGGCGTGCCACACGTCAGCTACTATGCCTGCATGCGCCAAGAGGTCTGCTATGCGACCATCCGCGACTCGCAGTGGGTGACGCAGACCGTTGAGCACACCGGCGATGAGGACAACAAGGTGCGCCAGACCAGCATCGCCGTCGACTCTATGGGCCATCCCCACATCGCCTACCATCACGCCGACCTCGCGCGCGCCCGCTATGCCTGGCTCGATGGCTCCGGCTGGCACCACGAGACCGTCTATGACGGCGCTCACACTGGAACCCATCTCTCCATGGCGCTCGATAGCAACGGAGCACCGCGGGTCGCTCACTATGACACCGATGCGGGGCGCCTGCGCTACAGCGAGCGCGGCGAGACGGGCTGGAGCACCGAGATGCTCGACGGCTCGATGTGGGGAGGCTACTATCCGTCGCTTGTCCTCGACGCCAACGATGTCCCCTTCATCGCCTATGAGCGTCTCAAGAACGGCGATCTCACGCTCGCTCAGCGAGAGAATGTGACCTGGACCTATACCGTCCTCGACAGTGACGGCACGGTGGGCTACTTTACACAGATGGTCATGGATCGCTTCGATCGACCGCACATCGCCACCACAGAGCACGACGCCCGCGCCGTCCTCTATCTTCAGTATGGCCACACGACTCGCGTTGCCCTGCCGATCGCGATCAAGCCCTAGCGCTCAAGGAACATGCTCCCATGGATATTGCCATCATCGGCGCCAGCGGCACCGTCGGCCGCCTCATCGCCCACATGCTCGTCTCCGAGCGGCTGCTCGAGCCTGGCCAGCGCCTGGTCCTGGTCGGGATGGCTGGTCGCCCCAGCGCCGCCAGTCTCTATGGCATCGCCACCGACCTGACCGACGCCTACTACGAGACCGGCTCGCATATCGATATCGTGCTCGAACCCGAGGCTATGCGCGCTGACCTGGTCATCATGACCGCCGGCGCAACCACCACCCTGGGCGGGCACGGCGGACCCGTCAGCCGCGACGCCGTGGCCGAGATCAACGCTCCCATCTTTGGCCGCTATGCTCAGGCCCTGGCCCAGAACGGCAGCGGCCACGAGATCGTCATCTGCGTCTCGAACCCCAACGAACTGGCCGTCGCCACGTTTGCCCGCCACCTGGGACGCCAACGGGTGGTCGGGATGGGCGCCTACCTCGATTCGATGCGCTTTCGCCGCGAGATTGCCGCGGAACTGGGCATCCGCCGCCAACGTGTCCATGGCTATGTCGCCGGAGAGCACGGTCAGATGTTGGTGCCGCTCTGGAGCAGCGTCCACGTCTATGGCATGGCGCGAGAGGAATGGCAACGCGCCCTGGCACCCGTCCGCGGCGATCACACCATTGCCGGCTACCACGGCCAGGTCGACCGGCTGATGGCCCAGATCGGCCCATTGGTCACCACGGGTCGAACCGTCGAGGCCTATGACATTGTCCAGGCCGCGCCGCCCGATGTGCGCGTGGCCCTCAAACCCTATGTCACTCACTTTTCCGGCAGCAAGACCGCCTATGGCACCGCCCGCGCCACTGTCGAGATGGTTCGTACCGTTTTGGCCGGCAACGACGGCGTCGTCGCGGGCCAGGTCGTCATGGACGCGGACCGTTTTGGCGTCGAGACCGCCATGGGCTACCCTATCGTCATCGGAAACCGCGGCGTCGAGCGACTGCTCCAGATCGACGTCGACCCCGACGAGCGCGAGGCCCTCGAGGCTGCAGCCCGGAGCATCGTGCGCAAACTGGCGCCCCACTTGGTAAAGAACGACAACATCGGAGAGCCCCCATGTCGATAGCGAGTCATCTGGCCCTCAAAGAGATCTGGCGTAACCGCAGCCGCTTTCTGCTGTTCAGCGGGGTCATCGCCCTGATCACGCTGCTGATCCTCTTTGTGGCCGCCCTGGGCGAAGGCTTGGGCGCCGGCAACCGCGAGTACATCGAAAAGCTCAACGCCGACTTGCTGGTCTACCAGGATACCGCCCAGTTGCAGATCCCCGGCAGCCAGCTCCCCGTCTCCAAGCTTCGCGAGGTGCGCAATGTCGCCGGCGTACAGTCGGCGGGCCCCATCGGCTTTGCCGCCGTGTTCATCCCCATCGGTGACGCCGGCGACAAACTCAACGTCGCCCTGATCGGCGTCGAGCCCGGACTGCCCGGCGCCCCGCCGGCCTACGAGGGCAGCCCCCTCAAACGCCGTTCCGCCGACGAGTGCCTGATCGACGAGACCATCGCCGATTCCCTCGACCTCGGCCCCGGCGACCAAGTGACCATTCGCACCGTCCAAGAGGGCGAGGAAGAGTTCTACACGCTGCGCGTCGTGGGCATCACCGATAGCCGCAAATACGGCATCCGTCCTGGCCTGTTCGTCCCCTATGTCACCTGGGACCGCATCCGCGCCCAAATGATGGCTTTTGAGGGCGACGCCGAGTTGCGTGCCAACGTGCTGGCCGTGGCCCTCGAGGTCCCCGCGTTGGCCGAGCAGGTGACCGACCTCATGCTTAGCGAGGTGCGCCGCATCGCCATCGCCGACCTGCAGACGGCCTATGAAAAGGTGCCTGGCTATGTCGAACAGCAGAGTACGCTGACCACCCAGCAGACCTTTGCGCTCTTGATCGGTCTTTTGGTCATCGGTGGCTTTTTCCAGATACAGACCCTGCAAAAGGTGCCCCAGATCGGCATGCTAAAGGCCCTCGGCACGCCCAACGGAACCATTGCCGCCATGATCATGATCCAGATTCTGATGGTTACCCTGATCGGCGTGATCATCGGCGCGGCGGTCACGCTGGCCCTTTCACTCGCCTTCCCGCCCAACATCCCGATCATCTTTACCCCCCGCTCTGTGGCGCTGGCGCTGGCCACCATCATGCTGATCGGCCCCGTCGGCGGATTGCTGTCCATTCGCTATGCCCTGCGGGTCGAGCCACTGACGGCCCTTGGCCTGAGCAACTGAGGGATGACCATGCAAATCGCGCTACGAGCCGAGCAACTCGTCAAAACCTATGGCAGCGGCGATAGCCAGGTCAACGCCGTGGACGACGTCAGCGTCGACCTGTACCAGGGCGAACTGGTCGCGTTGGTCGGTCCCAGCGGATCGGGTAAAACCACGCTGCTGGCCATGCTCGCGGGCCTGCTCCGTCCGACCTCTGGCCGCATCCTGATCGACGACCAGGACCTCACCACCATGCGTGAGCGAGACCGCGCCGCCTTTCGCAAGCTGCACATCGGTTTCGCCTTTCAGGCCAACAACCTGGTGCCCTATCTCACCGCGCTCGAAAACGTCGAGCTCATGCTGCGCCTCTCCGGCCAGCGGACCGCCGCCGGACGCGAGCGCGCCCGCGAGCTGCTCGTACGCCTGGGTCTCGAGGAGCGCATCGACGCCCTTCCCCGTCAACTATCCGGCGGACAGCAACAGCGCGTCGCCATCGCCCGCTCACTCATCAGCCAGCCCACACTGGTCCTGGCTGACGAGCCCACCGCCAGCCTCGACTCGGAGCGCGCTTTTCAGGTCGTGCAGACCTTTGCCCAACTGGTTCACGAGCAGAATCGCGCCGGCATCCTCGTCACTCACGACCTGCGCCTGGTCGAGTACGTCGACCGCGTCATCCAGATGCTCGACGGCCAAATCGAGCGCATCCTCGAGGCCCAAGCGGACCTCTCCTGCCTCGCCAACCCCGAGCGCTGCGGTCGCATCCCCATGGGTGCCCTGGGATTCGACGGCGACGACTGCGGCTGCCCCGAACCCGAACCCGTCGTCTAGCCCTGGCGCTGCCTCGAGGGCAGACCACCACTGGTTCCAGGTGGGCCCAGTTCTGTGGGTCCATTACAACCATTCCCAGTGCCTCGCTCATCTCCGCACGGCCAACACCTCTCAAGGCCGGTCTACTGACCGTCGGAGTGGGGGTCGGGGTGAGCTGCAGAACGCTACTGCGTTCTGCCTGCCCAGTATTCTGGGCGGACCTCCTCCAACCGCACCGGTCGATTCGCCCGCAACGACAAACCCGCCGCCAGGGCCATCACCACCGGCGTGCGCCCGTCGGCCCCGCTCACCGGCGGCGGGCTGCCGTCCCGCACGCAGTCGCAAAAGGCCTGCAGCTCATTGACATAGGCCTGATTGTACCGCTCAAGGAAGAAATAGTGGGGCAGGGGACCGTGAACTCCCGTGGCGTCGCTGATCTCGGCCGTGTGCGCCGCGTGATTCCGCGAGGCCACCATCCCTTTCGAGCCAAACACTTCTGCCCGCTGATCATAGCCGTATGCCGCCCGTCGGCTGTTCTCGATTACTCCCAGCGCCCCGCTGGCGAAACGCAGTGTCACCGTGGCCGTGTCTACGTCGCCCGCCTCGCCGATCGCCGGATCGACCAGCACCGACCCCATGGCGTATACCTCGACCACCTCCTCGCCCAGTACAAAGCGCGCCATGTCCAGGTCGTGGATCATCATATCGCAAAAGATGCCCCCCGAGCCGCGCACATAGGCGATCGGCGGCGGCTCGGGATCGCGGCTGGTGATCCGCAGCATCTCGGGCGTCCCGATTCGACCCGTGTCCACGGCATCGCGCAACGCCGCGAACGAGGGGTCGAACCGACGATTGAACCCCACCTGCAGCGTCACGCCCGCCCGCTCCACGGCCTCTAGCGCCCGATCGATCGCCCCCAACTCAAGCGCGATCGGTTTCTCGCAAAAGATCGCCTTGCCCGCCTCCGCCGCCGCCACGATCAACTCGGCGTGCGTGTCGGTACTTGAACAGATCAGCACCCCGTCCAGGTCGGCCAGCGCCAGCAGTTCGCGCGGGTCGTTGGTCACCCACTCGACTCCCACCTCCGCGGCCAGCGACCGCGCCGCCTCGCCGACCACGTCCGCAACGGCCACCAGTTCCGCGCCGCGCACCGCGCCCTTTAGGTTGTGCGCGTGAACCTTGCCGATGCGCCCCGTCCCGATCAATCCCAATCTGAGGTCTGTCAAGATGCTTCCTCCCCCAACCAGTCAATGGTCTCTCTTTGGACACTGGCTCCGACTAGATGCACGCCTCCACAATCCGTGCGAGCTGCTCGGGCAACATTCGCTCCCGTGGATCGTCGCTGTGCAAGACCGGGCTCGGGCTGTTTACCACCACCACCTGCATGCTGGGGCAGACCCAGATGATGTTCTGACCAGCCCCCATCGCCGCGAACGAATCCCTCGGTAGTCCGGGGGTCAGTTCACCCTCATCGTTGGTCCAGAATGCATACCCATACTGCCACTGCTCGCGAGGGCAGTGATCTCGGATGGTGGGCGCGGTGCGCGCCGCTTCCCGCATATAGTCGGCCGGTATGAGCTGTTCGTCCTGCCAGCGTCCGCCCTGGCACCAGAGCCATCCCAGGCGCGCCATGCCTGCCGGCGTGTTGAGCATATCGGTATAGTTGCCCCAAATGCCGGTGCGTGCTCCTTGTTCGTGGGCAAAGTCCTTGATGACATAGCCCCAGTCGGCTTGGATCGGCAGCCGTAGCTTTTCGTCGATCAGTGCTGGGAGACCCGGCAATCGCTCGGGGTCGGCGGCGTCGTACAGCCCATAGACCTTGGCGATGGCGTGCGCGACCACATTCATCCCAAAGGTCTGATAGTGGAATACCTGGCCGGGAGCCTCACCCGGCTTCATGTACCCCGAAGTGTTCGAGATGAGCTGTCGAAAGGTAATGTCGCGATCCTTGTCGAAGGCATGGCGACCGGCCTTGGGGCCCGTTCCAGCGGGGACGTCCATCGCCTCCGGATAATAGTCCACCATCTTGGAATCGAGCGAAGCGATGCGCCCCTCGGCGACGGCAATGCCCAGCAGCGATGAATAGACCGACTTGCAGGCCGACGCCATGGGCCTACGCTCCCCCGGTGCCATGCCGCGCACCCAATGCGCCGCCAAACGGCCATGCCGCACGATGGCCACGCGGTAGGGCCTTGGCGCCCACGTCTCGTCGAGCCAGCGGCGCGTCGCCGACAGGCTTCTTGGATCGAGGCCGGCTGGCTCGGGCTTTGGCTCGCCCCACACTGCGCCTGGATAGCGGACAGATACCATATCGCTTTGCTCCCCCTCTGGACAGGTGACTGCGACCATCATGCGTGAGCGCCCCGGCCCTGTCAAGAGATGGCTGCCCGGTCACTGTCTTTTTTGACACGCTCCAGGCCATACCCTATCATCATACGTTGCGAGAGGGGCGTATGCTGGCGATCTGGAAGGGCCTCAGTTCGAGTCTACGTTGGGCGATCGGAGCGGCCGCAGCGCTGCTGATCGTCCTGCTCGCCTTGCTCTGCCCCGGACCCGGCGGCCGTTCGCTGATCGCTTTGGCCCAACCCCCGACGGCCACCGCCACGCCCACGCCGCTGACCCCTACCGCGACGCCCACGCCGACGATCACGCCCAGCCCGACGCCTTCGCCCACCGCCACGCTGACGCCCAGCCCCACCGCGACGCCCACGCGGACGGCCACGCCCACTCTGACGCCGACCCAGACCGCGACGCCAACGGCCACCCCGACCCCCATTCCGCAGCCCACACCGGACGGCGTCTCGCGCCTGCTGCGCGTCCCGATTCTCATGTACCACTATGTCTCGACGCCTCCCGAGGGCGCCGATGCCATCCGCCGCGATCTCTCGGTCTCTGGCGACCGTCTCGACGCCCACCTGACCCGTCTGGAAGAACTGGGCTATACCCCCATCACGCTACACGACCTGACCCTGGCGCTGCAGATCGGCCATCCGCTGCCGGACAAGCCGATCATCCTCACCTTTGACGACGGCTATCGCGACCACTACACCGAGGCCTTTCCCGTCCTGCAGGCGCACAGTGCCGTGGGCACCTTTTTCGTCATCACCTCCGCCGCCGACGACGCAAATCCCGCCTATCTCACCTGGGATCAGATAAAAGAGATGCACGCCGCCGGCATGGAGATCGCCGCCCATTGCTACACCCATGTCGACCTGCGCGAGCGCGACGTGGACTTTTTGGTCTGGCAGGTGCTAGGATCTCAAGAGGCCATCGAGGCCCGCACCAACGAGCCGGTCCGCTTTTTCTGCTATCCCTCTGGCCGGTACGACCAGCAAGTGATCGACGTGCTCCATTCCGCCCACTATTGGGCCGCCGTGACCGTCGAGATGGGCGTCGAACAAGATTCCAACAGCCCGTTCGAGCTGCGGCGCCTGCGTATCCATGGCGACACCGACGCCGACGACCTCCAGCGCCTTTTGCAGGCCTGGCTCGCCCCGACCCCTACGCCGGAGGCCGACTGATGCCCTTTGACGCCGTCACGCTGTCGGCCCTGCGCCGCGAACTCGAGGACCGCTGCCTGGGCGGACGGGTGCAGCGCGTTCTGCGCCCCAACGACGCCGCTATCGGCCTCGAGGTCTATGCCGGTCGACGCTGGCAACTGCTCCTTTGCGCCGATCCCCAGCGTCCCGGCATCTTTATGCCCGAGGACAAACTGCGCCGCGGCAGCGAGAAACCCTCTCCACTCGAGCAGCTGCTGCGCAAATACGTTCGCGGCGCCCGCCTGACCGCCATCCAACAGCCACACTTGGAGCGCGTGCTCCGCTTTCAGTTTTCCGGCGCCGAGGGGCGCGTCGATTTGCTCTGCGAGATCATGGGCCGACTCTCCAACCTCATCCTGGTCGACGAGGCCGGCGAGGTGATGGATGCCCTGCGCCGCGTGCCCGCCAGCATCAATCGCTACCGCACCATTCTGCCCCATCGACCCTATCTGCCGCCGCCGCCCCAGAGTAAACTGGACCCCCTCACCCTCAGCCCGCAGCAGCTCCTCGCCGCTCTGCAGGATCAAGAGGGGCCGCTGTTCCGACGCCTGGTCGCCGCCGTGGGGGCCATCAGCCCGTCGCTGGCTCGCGAGATCGTCTTTCGCGCCCTGGGGACGATCGAGGAACCCGGCGAACCAACGCTCGACGGCTGTCGCCGCATGGTGGCCGAGATCTTCGAGCTGCTCGCCTCCGATCGCGCACCCGCCGGCTGGCTGGCCTACCGCCAGCGCGATGGCCAGCGCCACGCCTTTGATTTCTACCCCTACGAGCCACATCATCAGGACGATCGCCAACCCTGTGAGGACCTGATCGCCGCCATCAACGGCGTGCAGGCCGCCGTCGGTCAGATCGATCCCTACCGCCAGGTCCGTCAACGCCTCCATGATCTGCTGGCCGACCAGATCAAGAAACAGAGCGCCCGCCGCCACTCTTTGCGCCAGTCGCTCGTCTCTGAGGACGAACTGAGCCGCCTGCAGGCCAGCGGCACCGCCATTCTCAGCATGGCCTGGGCCATCGAGCCGGGACAGCGCGAGCTGCGCGTCGACCTCGACGAGCTGGGCATCGAACGCCGCCCTGGGGTGCCCGCCGCGCAAACGATCCCGCTCGACCCGGAGCTCTCGCCCTCTGACAACGCCCAGTCCTTCTTTCGCGAGTACCGTCGCCTGCAGTCCGCCGGCGCCCAGGTGCCCGCCCTCATCGCCGAGACCGAGCGCGAGTTGGCCTACTTGGCGCAAGTCGACGCCGACATCGACCTGGCCGAGGACCGCGCCCAACTCGACGAGGTCGAAGAGGCCCTCAGCGCCGCTGGCTATCTGCGCAAACGGAAAAAGGCGCGCTCAAAGGCCAGCCAGCCGCTGCGCCGGCGCGCGCCCGACGGCACCCTCATCCTGCTGGGCCGCAACAGCCGCCAGAACGACCAGGTCACCTTTCGCCTCTCCTCGCCCGATGACCTCTGGCTCCATGCCCACGGCGTACCCGGTTCCCACGTCATCGTCCGCTCGGGTGGGGGTGCCCTGTCCGAAGAGACCTTGCTGATCGCCGCCCGCTTGGCCGCCTATTACTCGCGCGGGCGCGGCGAATCGCGCCTGCAGGTCGACTATGCCCAGCGCCGCCACGTACGCCCCATCCGCAAGGGCCGCCCCGGTATGGTCACCTACACCCACGAGGAAACGCTGGTGGTCGAACCATCGCTGCCCGAGGGGCTGCTCGACGGACCGGAGGTTGACTGAGCATGCGACTCTCTGCCGAGCAGTTTGCCGACCTGGTGCAACAAGCCGTATCCGAGCTTCCCCAGTGGGTGGCTGAGCGACTGGATAACGTCTCGATCCTCACGGCGCCCTGGCCCACGCCTCAGCAGATCGCCTCCAGCGGCACCCCCGAGGGCCACACCCTACTCGGCCTCTATGAGGGCGTCCCGCTGCCCCGTCGCGGGCGTGGCTACAACCTGGTGCCCCCCGACCGCATTACCCTCTTTCAGGCGCCGCTCGAGCATCGCGCGCCAGACTGCGCCGAGTTGCGTCGCCTGATTGCCCGTACCATCGCGCACGAGATCGGCCACCACTTTGGCTTTGACGAGGCCCGTCTGGCGCAATTGGGGATCTGACCAGGCCAAGCTGCCATTAAGATTATACCAAGCTATAATGACCAAGTTGACGGAATGTCTCGTCCCCCTATGATGGGGGTGTGCCCCAGATGCGCTCTGACCTTGCTCTATTGCTGTCAAGGAGATGCCCATGCTGCGCCCCTATCGAACCTTTACTGTCGTACCCTCTCTTCCGCCGATCCTGGCGCCCTTGCGCGATCTGGCGCTTAATCTCTACTGGGCCTGGAACCTCGATGTGATCGATCTCTTTCGCCGCCTTGATCGTGACCTGTGGGAAGAGACCGGCCACAACCCGCTCCTCGTCCTCAGCGAGCTGACCCAAGAGCGCCTCAACGAGGCCGCCGCTGACGGCGGCTTTGTCGCCCAGATGAAGCGGGTTTATCGTGCCTTTAACCGCTACATGGGCAAGAGCGACACCTGGTTTGCCTCCTTTGCCGAGACCTGTCCCGGTGCGCGCATCGCCTACTTTTCCATGGAGTTTGGCATCACCGAGTCGCTCAAGCTCTACTCGGGCGGCCTGGGCATTCTGGCCGGCGACCACCTCAAATCGGCCAGTGACCTGGGTCTCCCACTGGTTGGCGTCGGCTTGCTCTATCAACAGGGCTACTTTTCCCAGTATCTCAACGCCGATGGCTGGCAGCAAGAGCAGTATCCCTACAACGATTTCCACAACCTGCCGCTGACCCTCGAACGCGACCAAAAGGGTGAACCGCTCAAGTCTGGCGTCGACTTGCCCGGACGCCGTGTGGTGTTCCAGGTCTGGCGTGCCCAGGTGGGGCGCGTGCCCCTCTTTCTGCTCGACACCAATGTGAGTGAGAACCAGCCCGCCGACCGCTACATCACGGGACAGCTCTATGGCGGGGACCCAGAGATGCGCATCAAGCAAGAGGTTGTGCTGGGCATCGGCGGGGTGCGAGCGCTGGATGCTCTCGGCGTCGAGCCGACCGTCTTTCATATGAACGAAGGGCATTCGGCGTTTCTTGGACTCGAGCGCACCCGCCGGCGCATGGCTGCCGAGCACCTTTCCTTCGACGAGGCGCGCGAGCTGACTGCTGCCGGCAGTGTGTTTACCACCCACACACCGGTGCCTGCCGGAATCGATCTCTTTCCTCCGCACATGATCGACCAGTACTTTTCGCACTATGCCAGCGAGTTGGGGCTGACCCGCGATGCCTTCATGCGGCTAGGCCGACGGCCGACCAGCCAGGGCGATGATAGCTTTTCCATGGCCGTGCTGGCACTCAATCTCTCCTACAGCGCCAACGGCGTCAGCGAACTGCACGGCGAGGTCGCCCGCAAGATGTTCCTCGACATGTGGCCGGGCATGATGGTCGACGATGTGCCCATTGGCCACGTCACCAATGGCATCCACCTGCGTTCTTGGCTGTCCAACGGCATGTTGAGCCTCTTGGACCGCTACTTGGGCCCGCAGTGGTCCGAGCGACCGCATGACAAGCGCGTGTGGGAAGCGGTCGATCGCATCCCCGACGAGGAGCTCTGGCGAACCCACGAGCGGCGGCGGGAGCGCATGGTCGCCGTGGCCCGCCGTCGCGTCGAGACCCAATTGGCGCTGCGCGGCGCAACCGAGCAGGACATCCGCGTCGCCTCCGAAGTGCTCGACCCCGAGGCCCTGACCATCGGCTTTGCCCGTCGTTTCGC